>ERZ1292629.1412-Hain-H43-01um-R1-1412-length-23427-cov-6_pt1 | contig 23427 bp, 21 predicted proteins | sample MGYA00564399_ERZ1292629 | MGnify/ENA primary metagenome ERZ1292629 (study PRJEB36523, sample SAMEA6512636) | groundwater metagenome | collected 2019-01-08 | study: AquaDiva: Metagenomics assemblies of 32 groundwater samples | reverse complement strand
TTTGAATAATCACCTATTAAAATGTCAGCCTCGGTTGGCCGGAAGTAGCGATTGTCGATTTCAACATACTCTTTCCAATTGAGCCCGGCGATACGGAAGGCCTCTTCAACAAACTCGCGCACCGTATGTGTCTCTCCAGTGGCTATTACAAAATCATCGGGCTTTTCGCATTGCATCATAAGATACATCGCCTCCACAAAATCAGGCGCGTACCCCCAATCGCGCTTTGCCTCCATATTGCCGAGATATAATTTTTTTTGTTTGCCAGCAAGAATATTTGCAATCGCCATAGTAATCTTTCTTGTTACGAATGTCTCACCTCGACGAGGACTTTCATGATTAAACAAAATTCCATTGCACGCAAAAATATTATATCCCTCCCGATAGTTTTTCGTGATCCAATACGCATATACTTTTGCAACGGCATACGGGCTTCGCGGATAAAATGGTGTTGTCTCGCGCTGTGGAATCTCTTGCGCCATGCCATACATTTCCGAACTCGAAGCTTGATAAAATTTTGTTTGATCGAGGCCCGCATCGCGAATTGCATCCAACAACCGAAGCGTACCGAGCGCTGTCACATTACTTGTATATTCTGGGATATCAAAACTTACTCGCACATGACTTTGAGCAGCAAGATGATAAATTTCATCAGGGCGAACCGTGCGCACAATATGATTTATGGAACTCGCATCCGTAAGATCTCCATAATGTAAAAATAACCGCACATTTTTTTCATGCGGATCCTGATATAAGTGCTCAACACGACTTGTATTGAAAGAACTTGACCGTCGAATAAGTCCATGCACTTCGTATCCCTTTTCAAGTAAAAATTCGGCAAGATATGATCCATCCTGCCCAGTCACGCCAGTAATAAGCGCTTTTTTCATAAATTAGTTTTATACTTATATTTGCCTAAAAGGGTTTGGAGACCAACCCCAGCAAGCAGAAACATAAAAGGACTGATACTATATCTATACCTGGGATGTGATACGGAACCACCAGAAACCAGCGCAATCGTAAGAATAAAACCAACGCAAAGCACAGTTATAGCATGCTTCTGTTTACTGCTAATAATCCAACCGTATACCATCAATATATTTATAGCAAGCCAAAAAATACCTCCAATGATCACACTCATCAACACTAATACATTTTTAGTTAATGCATCCCAAATTTTATTAAACCTTCCCTTTAAAAGCAAATCGCTGATACTAAAAACATTACTACCACTAAGTCTCATTCGATACAATATATCACGTGCCCCATCACTTATAAAAAATGGGATCGTTTTAATAAGATGAAACTTTGCATATAAAATCGGGTGCTCGCCGATATAATCAAAAGCCACTTTCCACATATACGGAGAATTTTCTAGAATGCCTGACTTTCCTGTTCGTACTTCATTCTTATACGGGGTCAGTGTAAGTAAACGCTCTTTAAAGATATCTTCAGCTTCTTTCATAGAAATATTATTGTTATATGCATAAAAAGCGGGTGCATGAGCGTATGCAAACTGCCAGCTTGCAACAGCTGAAAGTTCCCATGTATTAAAAAACATTTTATTTCTAATAGACCATGGCCCAACTATCATTAAAAAACCTACAAGAAAAAGAATGATTGTATTAAGTAAATACTTCTTCTGCTGTAATACGTAGAATATAATTATACTCGGAATCAACACCTCTCCCACCGGTCTAATCATTGTGGACATGCCAAGTAACGCTCCCACAAAAAAAGAACCGCGCAAAAATCTGCCAATATTATTTATAAGAACATACACAGTAAGAAGTACAAAAAATATAAAGAGTGGCTCGGTCGCAATATAATTAGAATACAATAGCCCCGCTGGCTCAAAAGAAAAAAATAATGCCGCCAATATGCCAACTTTCTTCGACCAAGTAAGACCAATTTTATAAACTAAAACTGCGGATATCCCTCCTATAAAATCCTGTATGACTGAAACGATTAATATCTTTTTAAATACTGCCAAAATAATCAAAAGAAATATTGGATAACCCGGCATATCATAACTATTTAGTCGCCCAGTATTTATATTAATAAAATGTCCAGTCTCTAGCATGCCTCTCATATCCCCAAGGAAACTATGCGAGTCAGACCCCAAGTCTGGCACCGATGTGCCAAGTACTAGAAGGATCATTAAAAAAAATATTCGCGCGCAAAAAGCGGCAATAAAAATTAATATTTCAGTCTTATACTCTTTCAAAAACTTGTTCAACATCATTGCAAAGACACAAATCGATATTTTAAAGCTGCCCAAAGAATACGAAACGCATGATGCCATCTTATAGTTTTCCCTTCTTCGAAACTTCTTGCTTGATATGTAATCGGCACCTCAATAATATTAAACCCCGCTCTGACCACCTTTGAGGTAAGTTCTGCTTCAATTTCAAAGTGAGCGCTTTCTAATAAAATCTTATCTAAAATGCTGCGGTCAAAAACTTTAGCCGCAGTTAAAATATCTGTCAAATGCGTCCCCCAAATAATATTACAAAGCTTATTCACCAAAATTCCACCCCAAAGATATGCTTTATAACGATATTTGCTTTTTGAGTACCCAAGAATTCGTGACCCGTATACAACGCTCGCTCTCCCATCAATGATCGGCTTTAAAAGCAACGAGAAATCCTCCGGCATATATTCGAGATCGGCATCCTGCCTCAAAATAATCTCTCCACTTGAAGCCGCAATCCCATCACGCCAACTCGTTCCGACACCTAAATTTTTATTATGCAATATAATTTTAATTTTTCTCTCTCCGCTTATTTTCTGAAGCATGTCCCGCGTTCCATCGGTAGAATAATTATCAACAACAATAATCTCCTTCTCAAGTCCGAGTGTATCTGCAACGAGTGAGCGATCAATAACCTGACGTATTGTCCGCTTCTCATTGTACACGGGAATAATAATGGTAACTCTAGAAAATTTCATGCGCGTAACATCGCTCTAACCCCCTCACTAAATCTGTTTTTGCCCGCCACCCCAACAGTTTCTCTACTTTTCTTATAGAGATCAATTCATCTGGATCCTTAGTATCTACATGCGCCGGCCTGACATCGACTTTTTTCCCAAGAATCCCGCCGATCAATTTTATAAGTTCAAGTAAATTTACAGTCTCATGGTGCGCAACATTAATAATTTCATTTTTTTCAAACGTATAATCGGCGAGCAACGAAATGCACTCCGCAAGATCTTCGGCACAAACAAAATTGCGCTTTTGTTGCCCGGTGCTCGTTAATATAATCGGCTCACCCCTCGAGATAGTGCGGCAAAAAGACGATATAATAAAATCCTCCGGCATCCCCTTTCCGTACACGGCCGCAATTCTAAGAATTATCCACTGAGCCGCGCTGTTTTTAATAATATTTTCACAATCCAACTTCATCTGACCATATACACTCGCAGGATGCACATCGCCATCTTCCCCACCCTTCATTTCTTCGGTTGTTCCATATACACGAATACTCGAAGAAAAAATAAGCGGGATATGAAACATTTCTGCCGCCCGCACAAAATTTCGAACTCCACTATAATCCGTATCAGCAAAATGAGGATCCGGGGTAGCATTTCTTCTACCTACCGCCGTAGCTCCAAAATGAAAAATAGCATTTGCATCCGCACACGCTTTTTCTACATCATCCCATATGCTCATATCAAATCCATCGCGCAAACTAAATTTGATTACCGTGTGCTTATTCTCAAGTTTTCTTAGAATGTGCGAACCTATAAACCCCGAGGAACCTACAAGCAATATTTTCATACAATACAAAGATAATATCAGTCATTACAACAATTTGCAATGATATCATTTTGACAAATATGCTCGAAATCTCTGCCAACAAACAACAACTAAGAAAAAATAAAATGGAATAACCGGTATAATATAACGAGCCTCAGCATGTGTTAACAAGGCATACGTTCCATTGAAATACAGTATAAAAAAAAGAATTAAAAACCATTTTTTCCAATCCATTCGTATCGCCAAGATTACCCCAAACACTACAACAAATATAAAAATCAACCACACTAAATGAATTCCTATTAAAATTAAAAACTTAATAATACTAAAACTCCCATCTTTTACAACAAATGTATGTATAAGTTCAACTCCTTCTAAATTAACTGGGGAGTTTAATCGCTGAAGATATATAGAGCCGAGCATTACAAACTTGACTGGATGCGACATAATGAGATTTTTTGCCTCAGCGTAATACTGTGCCTGTAACTGACCTTCATTACTCTTATCTTGTTTTTGATTTTGATAATACCTCTTCTCACGCTCTATAGATTCTTTTGTATAAGGCTCCGGATCATTCGCATATCCCGGATAAAAATAATCTGCAACATAATCACCAAAAAAAGACGCTATAACAAAAGAATTAATTCGACCCTTCGAAAAATTAACATCATCAGCGCGGCGCATTAAAGTCAGCGCTCCACTTGCCAGCCCATAATTACCGACAATTTTATGATTATATTGCGCCCATGCTCCGATTGGCAATAATGCGATAATTAACACAACAAGAATATCGATTATTAATTTTTTATTAATTCTTTTTTTGATTATAAACATTGCTACAATATAAAATGGAATAGCGTATAACACGATCGGCTTCGTAAGTACTAAAAACGCAAACAGTATGCCTTGTAACACTGCAAAATAAGAATTTGATTTATCTCTCCACTTAAAAAAGCTCCATATCAAGGCGGTATTTAGAAAAAGAGCAAACACATCAGAATTAATATCGATAACGTATGTTGCCACGCCCCAATATACTGCTGTCATGAGCGGCGGGATTGTTGAAAACGGAAAATCAAAAAACCTCTTTGCAATTTCGAAAATTAAAATTAGCGTCAGTATCCATATCAATATTTGCGATACAAAAACTGCTACTGGATACTCTCCAAATATGCCATATACTACAGCAAGAAAAATAGCATACCCCGGTGGACGCTGAAAAGGTCCGTAAAAGAAAGTTGATGAATCATGTATGGTCTGATGCCTAACCAAAGAAAGCGCTGTCGCATTATAGCTATAAGCATCATTTCCCCAATCATCAATGCTGGTCTTAAAAATTTTCTCACTAAGAACTCCCAAAAATAAACTTACTGAGATTCCAAGCGCAACAAGCACTATCAAGAATTTGCTCTCCAATATATTCCTCATACTTTATAAAATGAGCCTACGAATTATATACAAAGGGCGATCTTTTGTTTCCGTATAAATCCTGCCTATATATTCGCCCAAAATCCCTAAAATACATAACTGCACACCGCCAAGAAACAACACGACCAGAATTAAAGTCGTAAAGCCAGCTGCAATCGTACCAAAAAGTACCCGATAGACAACTTCATAAACCCCAACTGCAAAAGATGCTACAGCTATCACAAAACCAAGGTATGTGGCAAAACGCAATGGATATGTTGTCGTAGCAATAATGCCATCGGTAGCATATCTCAAAAGACCTCTTAAATTATATTTACTCTCACCATAAAATCTTTTCCCATGCTCAACCTGTACAGTGACTTGCTGAAACCCAACCCAACGAATCAACCCCTGCACATATGCCGTATGCTCTGGCAGATTTTTTAAAGCGCTAACCATGCTTCGATTCATCGCCCGAAAAACACCGACTAACATTTGATCGTCACCTCGAGGCATATCGCCTTTGCGAATATTAAATGCAAGAAACTTTCGTAAACACCAAGATGTAATTCGTCGAAATATTGAATCTTTTCGATGAATGCGCAATCCGTATGCAACATCGTATCCATCTTTAATTTTTTCAACAAGTTTTGGAATCTCCTCTGGCAAATCCTGCAAATCACCATCCATAATGACCACAATATCCCCCTTAGCGTAATCAAACCCTGCACGAATCGCAATCCCTTGCCCAAAATTTCTTGAGAATTGAACATATTTTATCCTTGAATCTTTTTCATATTCGCCTTCCACTATATCCGGCGTCTGGTCAGTTGAACCATCGTCAACGAATATAACTTCAAACTCAGCGTCGAGCCTTTCTAAAACATGCTTCAACCTCCTCGTTAATTCAACGATAATCACAGCATCATTATACGCCGTAACAACAACTGATATCATATATAACTCCATAGTATAGAAAAAGTGACTAAAATGAAAACGCTGACCCACATTTCTGGGTCAGCGTTATTTGATTAACTGTTTTGCAGGATTCCCTACAACAACCATGCCATCGGGCACATCATGAACTACTACAGAGCCCGCACCTACAATACATCCTTTGCCAATTTTGACATCATGACGAATCGATGCACCGGTACCGATAAGACTATCGTCTCCGATTACAACGCGACCGCCCATTGAAACGCCCGAGGCTACATGGGCATAATCACCAATGCGACAATCGTGCTCGATGATTGCTCCTGTGTTGATAATTGAGTGCTTGCCGATAATTGCATCGGCGTTTATAACTACCCCCGCGCACACAACAACACCTTCTGCGATCTTTGCCCCTCTCGCGATGATAGCAGATGGGTGTTTGACTCTTACAAAGCGCGCATGGTGATTTGAAAAAAAATCCGCCAACCGCCTGCGAGCGTTATTGTCACCAATCGCTATCACGATATACCTATCGCCCTGAACTACCTCAGCAGCATTAGTATCGTCACCCAACACCGGATACCCAAAGACTTCAGTACCAAACGGCTTTGTGTTATCAATCCACCCTTCAATCAAAAGGCCTGCTTTTTCTGCTACATCAGCGACAACCTTACCGTGACCTCCTGATCCGTAGATAACGACCGTGCTCATTTTGACCTCCCTATTTCAGAAAGTCCCCGAGAAAGATTATCAACCACGTATCGAATCTGCTCTTCGGTAATTGTATGAAAAAATGGCAAGGCGAGCGAATGAGAAGAAAAATCTTCAGCAACTGGAAAGCTCCCCCTCTCCATACCCATTCCATACCCATACTTTTGATACGCAAGAGAAAGATGAATACAGGAAAAATACTCGCGCGTCGTAATGCCTCGCTCAGCAAGATATCTCATGAGCGAGTCGCGATCACGCCGGTTAAACCATTCAGCCAATCGCAATACATATACAAACCTACTCACGCGCAAATGTTTAACTACTGGCGGGGTGATAACGTCTTGATTCGAAGCAAGTAAGGCATTGTATTGCTCCGTGATAGCAATGCGCCGATCAACGATTGTCTCTACGCGCTTTAACTGGGACACGCCCAACGCCGCACTCATCTCATTCATATGGTAATTGTATCCGAGCATCTGATACTCATACCACGCGCCCAAAGGTGATGCACCATGGTTCTTGACCATTCGTGCAATACGATTGACCGATTCATCATTCGTTACGATCATGCCACCTTCCCCGGTTACAATTTGTTTATTTGGGAAGAATGCGAAAATACCTACATCACCAAATGTACCAGCCATACGACAGTCACTACCTATCTCAACAGACGAGCCAAGAGCTTCACAACTGTCTTCAATTAGTTTCAGATGATACCGTTGTGCGATATGTCGTAATGCCGTCCAGTCGGCGATATAACCAAAAAGATCAACAGCAAGAATCGCCTTAACCGCAACATTTTGCGCATAAAGATTCTTTATTCTTCTTTCAACGGCCACTGGATCAATCTGAAATGTTACTGGCTCAACATCAACAAACACTGGCCGCGCCCCTGCGTGCAATATACAATCGCTCGAAGCGATGAAACTCAAAGGCGTCGTGATAACAACATCTCCTTGCGCGATACCCAGCGCACAAAGCGAGGTATGCAAAGCAGTCGTTCCACTACTTGTAGCAATCGCGTACTTTACACCAATATACTCCGCAATAGCACGCTCAAACTCAAAATGCTGTGGTCCACGAGTTAAAAAGTCGCTACCGAGTACGCGGATAACTGCTTCTTTATCTTGTGTTGTAAGCTCGTGCTTCGCGAGAGGCACTTTCATATATGTCATACTGGCTCCTTTTTCAAGCTGCGGTCTAACAAAAACTTAGCCCACAAAACTTACTTCGTCAATAAAAACTATTTACTGACTTTTTTACATACAAAAATCAAATTATACAAAAAATATTTACTAAACGGAATTTTCGCAATAATAGAATCGAGAAAATACATATTTCGAGCACCAAAAATTCTATAAAAAATTTTTGGTACGAAGCCAAACCCATACCATCGAACAAGCTTTAATCCATTATCTTCTGCTAATTTTTTTGCGCTCCAAAATGAAATCGTATTAAGAGTGCGACCATGGAGCAAATACCATAGTTTCGTAAAAAATCTATAACTCCAAATATTTCCATGCATGTTAAAAATAAATACCCCTTTTGAATCCAATTTCGGAACGAGCACTTGCAACATTTGTCGAGAGAATTCCGACCCTGAATTAAGAAACACTCGAAATGCAGTAATGAGATGAAATTTTCTTGAACCAAGAGTATCTTCTCGGGTTATATCACCAACGATCATCGGAGATCGAACTCCTTTCGCTCGAGCAAGCGCTATCATCGATTCAGATATATCAACGCCAAGCGATTCATAAACCTTTGTCTCTAAAAATTTAAGAATACGACCCGTTCCACATCCAAAATCCAAATAAAAAATCTGCTCTATTCTTTTCTTTAATCGCTGAATCTCATAGGATAGAACTGGTTTTTCTGCTTGCCATATTAAATCGTCATATGATCCTTTCTTATATATTAACTGATCATAATTTTTACTTTTTCTAACCTCAAGATGAGAAAGCCGATAATCTTTCATAATTCTGACTTCTTCTCCCAAATATCAGTTTTACCCAATCCAGATCCATACGAAATAACTTGCCTATAATTTTCTGCGACAAACTTTTCAAACGCTGGGTGTGGTTTGTACAAATCACGCTTCATTCTGTTATCAACAATGACATAACTTGGTGGATTTTTATGTAATTCGGCTAAAACTTCATTCGGAGAAGGAAAAGATGCCCAATGATCATTATCTGTGACAGCAAAAAGCATGCTATATGAATTAAGATCTGAAAAAACCCGTCTTTTTGCAATCACAACTGGAAGAGCATTCGCCGTAAAAACTTTCTCGTCATCTTTTGTGTGATCATGAATGAAAGACGCTGCATCATTTATTGTTTCGTGAGTCCACCACCATCCACCAGTGCGCGGATCCGCATACCAAGCTACTGACGTTCCATATAACCCACAAACAAGCCCAATAATCACTGTGAAACTCGCTGTTCGGGACTTACATTGTCCCCATGGCAAAGAATAAAAAACAAGTGCAACCCCCAAAGTCATTGGTGGAATAAACTCCCGTATATACCCCGGCCTCCAAAATGTATACGCAATTATGTAGCTCGCTATCCATATAAGTATAGCAGCTATCTCCTTTTTAAAATTTTTAAAATTATCAGTAAAAAGATTTTTTATAATCACAAGATGTATAAATAATAAAATGAGAGCAATTGAGAATATCGCCATAAAAAGAAATACGTACGGTCTAAAAAATCCTTTATGATATATCAAACCTGCGTGACCAATAAGAGCCCCTGAAAATGTTCCAACGATTGCCAAAAGAATCAAAAGTCTCACAGTGTGTTTTTTGTCGGAGATAAAAACTTGCACAGCGCCCAATAAAAAAACAACAAAACCGCTAAAAAGCGCCCACCCCTCGACTGCTAAATCTTCTACGAAAGCAAGAGCCCAGGCTCTTAATAATTGATACGTGTCATATGTGGGAGCTGCATTCGGGCTATAGCCTCTTCGTTCTTCTGATATTATTTGAACGGCAAAACCAAACCATAAATCAAAAGCTCTTGAAAAATTATGATATGAAATCCATAAAAAAATTGGCAGAAATCCAATTAGCCCTCCTACTCCAAAAATAAAAACCCTTGAAAAAGCTTTTTTTGCGGATCTCGTACAAATAATTATCACGCTGGTGGCAACTACACACATCGCAAGAATGGAAAGTCGCTCTATAAATCCAAGCCCAATGAGTAGCCCCGATAAAAATATGAGATAGTTCTTTTCAAGGCGCAAACCGCGCACAAGAAATAATACTGACAAGATACTGAAAAAAATGGTCATGATTTCACTTTTTATAATCTGCCCAGCCCATAAAGTATACGGATTGAATGCAAAAAGCATTGATGCGAGCAATCCAATTTTCTTATTAAAAAGCTCTTTACCAAGCAAGAAAAGAGCACCTGCAGATAACGCCGATAAAATAAGAATTGGCAGCCGAAATACAAAAAGGGACGCACCAAGAATTTTCGTAAATACAAATATTAACGCCAAAAGAATAGGTGTTCGCGTTGACCAATCGGCAACAGGGATTTCTCCACGTCCAAACCTCATTGCATCAAGGACATACCTGCCCTCATCGCCACCAACAAGTGTATGTGGAAAAGCTAATATTGAAAGCGTTATTGCAACACAAAAACATGCAATAAATATTTGCGTATCAGAAACCGCAGCCAATCTTTTAAATAATTTCATTTTCCCCTTCATGGCGTTTAGCTAAATATAGATTACGCCAATAAATAAAAAATACAAACACTTGCCCAATAAAAAATACGGGATCCTTAAGATGATATGCATATATCATTATCGCGACGGAACCCATCAAACTAAGATACCAAAAATATATCGGCACAACAGTTTTCTTGTGATATTCAGAATAAATCCATTGAACTAAAAAGCGCAGAAAAAATAAAAACTGAGCGAAGAACCCAAAAAGAAGCCAATAATCAATACGCATATGTAATTATTTTCGTTTTTTCGCAATAACAATTAATGTGAGACCAAAAGGTAACGGAATATGGCTTTCGATTCGTAAAAGAAAGTAAAGGATTGTATTAATGGCATTCTTCACAATACTTTTCTTTTTATACGAACGAGCAGGAGCAATAAGTGATTTCTTGAATATTTTTTCACTTATCAAGTACGGAAAAAATCCAATAAAATTCCAATAATAGATAGTATCTATTTGAAAACCTGCGTCTTCGAGCAACCTTCGTAGCTCGCGTTTTCTATATCGTCTCAGATGCCCATACTTTTTATCACGTAAACCATATAACAGTGGGAATGCTGGTACAGAAATAAACATACTTCCGCGAGGAGCGAGCATCACTCTACATCTATCGAGACATAAAGCACCGCCCTCAATATGTTCTAGAATATCGCATGCTGTAATAACATCAAATAATCCTACCGGCTCAAGAATATTTGCATCGGCAAGACGCACCTCAACATCAAACCGATCTTTAAATTTTTCTTGAAGCTGGTCAACAAGAATCTGAGAATTGTCAGTAAGAACTATTTTATTAAATCTTCCTTTCAAAAATTCTGCTATAACACCATTACCAGACCCAAGATCAAAAAGAGATTGACCCCTTGGCACCATCGAAAACAATACACGAGCGCGGTAATCTCGCAAAAAATCCCGACTTTGAAACTCTTCGAGTGCGTTCATTCCTTGCCTTCCTCATAAAACTCTACATCGAGCGGAGCATGACGACCTATAAACTCTGCGAGTAACCCCATTAAAATAAAGAGAAGTCCGACGATTGTTAAAAATACAAATACCAACGGCAATGGAGTACGAATTAAACTGACATTTTGAAAGATTTTTAGACAGAGCGCCCAGAGTGCTGCAACACCGGCTAGGAAAAAACTCCAAAACCCAACCCCGCCAAAAAAATGCATTGGGCGACGAGAATAGTTATAAAAAAAATGGAATGTAAGCGCATCAAGAAAAACTTTAAAGGTTCGCAACAATCCATAATTTGATTTTCCAAATTTGCGCGGCTCAAAACGCACTGGGATTTCTGCAACACGCGCCCCCTCACGCGCAGCATACGCAGCAATCATGCGTTGCATATATACAGCAAAGTGCATGCGGTCAAGAATCTCTCGACGATATGCCTTCATATTACATCCGTAGTCGTGAAGCTTTACACCCGTAACATATGAAATAAAAGCGCTTGCTGTGTGTGAAGGAATACGCCTGGTAAATGGCTGACCTTTCCAACGATCACGTCGCCAGCCACTCACTACATCAAACCCTTCGGTGAGTTTTACAAGAAAAGCTGGAATATCTTCTGGATCATTTTCAAGATCTCCATCCATGGTGATAACGACCCTGCCTTTCGCCTGACGTATACCAGTTACCATAGCTATAAACTGACCATAATTACGTCGCAGAAAAATATTCCGAGCAGAAAGTTTCGAAAGCGCCTTTCGAGTGCCATCTGTAGAACTATCATCAACAAAAATGATCTCAAATGATTTCCCGAGCTTGATCAATACTGTATTGAGTCTTTCGTAGAGAGTTTCAACTGTTCGCTCCTCGTTAAAAAGAGGCACTACTACTGAAATTTCTGGGCGCTCCATGCTTTGAAAAATACCAGAAAACCAAGAAGATTCAAGGCGTGTCAACTAACAAACTCATTACGGATTTGATACACGAAATCATGTAGTCTACTTCTTCATCCGTGAGCCCTGGAAACATCGGTAACGTTACAACACTTTTCGCAAGCTTTTCTGTTATTGATAAGGGCTTTCGTGAAGCATATTTTTTATAAAATGTCTGAGTGTGCACTGGCGGATCAAAATGAACGCTCGCACCAATACCCATTTCGCGCAATTTCAATACAAACTCATCACGAATCGTCGGGTTAATCTTAATAACAAACATCTGCCACGCCGAGACAAAACCTTCGGGTACCGATGGCAAATCAATACCTTGGATTCCCACAAGCCCTCGAATGAGTCTCTCAGATTTTTTTCTGCGTATCGTATTGAGATTCTCAATTTTTTTCATTTGTTCGACACCAATCGTCGCAGCGATATCGCTCATGCGATAATTTACACCAGCCATAATCGAGTCCCGCTCCCATGGGCGCACAAAACCATGACGTTCGTGTGTTTGGCTTGCGATACCGTGTGCAATAAATGCTCGCACTCTCGCAATAAACGCTTCATCATTACTTGCAATCGCACCTCCTTCTCCCGTTGTAATATTCTTTGTAGCCCAAAAAGAGAAACAACTTACATTCCCGAATGAACCTGCTGGTGCATTATGATAAAGTCCCCCAATACATTCTGCGGAATCTTCAATGACTTTTAGTTTATATTTTTTTGCAATGGCAAGAATTGGATCCATGTCGCAGGGCTGTCCTGCAAAATGAACAACCATAATTGCTTGAGTGCGTGGAGTAATATTTTCCTCGAGACAAGCCGGATCAATATTGCCACTCTCCCAGGAAACATCACAAAAAACTGGCGTAGCGCCTGCTCGTACAACCGCGTTGGCACTCGCCGACATTGTAAAACTCGGCATTAATATTTCGCCCGTGATATCAAGGCATACCAACGCGGCCTCGAGCGCAGATGCGCACGAATTTACGAGAACTACTCCTTTAACATGAAGAAAATCTCGCAGCAATTTTTCGAATTCTTTATTTTTTGTTCCATGAGCAACCCACCCCGAATGAAGTACATCCGTGACAGCACGCACTTCACTTTCATCAAACGCTGGGCGACAAAGTGGAATATTAAATTTTTTCTCCATGAAGATTTGTGAGAAATGCAACGTAATGTTTCATTCCTTCTTCCAGAGAAAATCGAGGATTGTATCCTAACAGGCTACGCGCTTTGGAAATATCCATCGTACCTCGTGCAGGACGACGTTCGTCCTCGGCAACTTCTTTGACAACAATTTCTGCATTCGGAAAATACTGTCTCACTAATGTTGCAAGATCCATTAAACTACGCCCCTGACCGTAAGTGATATTAAAGATCTCGCCATTTGACGCATCTTCTGTTGCTGCAAGAAAAATACCCTGTGCCGTATCTTCCACATACGTAAAATCAAGCTCAGACTTTCCTCCGCCATGAAGCACGATCGGCTTGCCATATATAGCATTTTCTAAAAAAATCTGCGTTACTCGTCGATTACAATCGGTGGGACCGTATACTGCTGAGGGTCGGATGATTGCATATTGCAATTTATACCGTCTCGCATACATTTGCGTCAGTTGCTCTGCCCCAAGTTTAGTAACACCATACACGCCTGTCGGATTAGTAGAATGCTTTTCATCGCAGGGTCTATATTGAAAATCGCCGTACACCATACTTGAAGAAGCAAGTACAAATTTTTGAATCGGGCGATCTTTTATAGATTCGAGAATATTATGCGTGCCATTGTATATCGCAGCAACCGCTTCATGAGAATATTTATCTGAAAGGTCAGAAATAGGAAGAGCTGCAAGATGAACAATGATATTAGGTTCAGTGCTTAAAATTGCATCACGCAACTTAAAATAATCTTGCACTTCTCCCTGAATCACCTCAACCTTCCCTTCGAGCTTTCTATACCGATGAGCAAGGTATGTTGTATAATTTTTATCGACAAGCGGTGAAACATAAGTTTTCAACGCATCATAAACAACAACGCGATATCCTGCGTCCAAAAATCTCTGACACACAACTGAGCCGATAAACCCAAGCCCACCGGTTATAAAGACAGTTTGTTTTTTTTCTTTGATCTGATCATTCATTTCTTTAATAGCTATAAGCCTGCATACAATAGAAAAAGCATACATCAGATATCAGTTATTGTAAATAAAAAAATGACCACTACAACACTCCTGTTGTAGTGGTCATTATATAGATCTAACGCGGTGCGTATTCAAAGATATCTCCTAAGAGCAAAGTGAGGCCGATTTTTATCTTTGTCTTCGAAGCCACAACGCAGATAAAATGCCCGAGCATCCGGCCTGCGAGTCAAAACATCGACAAACGAAGAGCCGTATTTCTTTGCCAACTGACAGAGTACTTCATTCAATGCACTGCCAACTCCAAAACTTCTAAAAGCTGGCAATACAAATACATCTTCGATCATACAAACATGACCACCGAGCTTCCGCACGTGCACAAGAGATGCCATCCCTGCAGTGACGTTATCTACACATGCAATGTGTAACTCTACTCCACCGTCCGCCATGACTCTGTCGAATGAAACTCGGTCGAGCTGCGGTTGTCCAGGATAGAGCTCGGCAAGCATACTGCGAGTTGCCTTGAAGAATGCTTGCGTCGTAACATCGATTCTCTTAATTACGATATCTCGCATTTCTCCTCCTTGTACCTAAAAAAGAACTAATGACTTTATATCAGCTTTTATCTATCCTGTCAATACCATTGTATTTAGCAATATCTAAACTTGTGCTATATAGTAAACAAGATGCGTTTTACTCGATACCAAATGTATAAGAAAATATTCTCTTCACTAGAGCTCCCTCTTCAAGGAGATATATTGGGTGTGAGCGGTTTAAAATATTTTATTGGCTCAAAGAATTATAAACCACCAATGCAAATTATATCAAAAGATGCAAAAATTACCCAAGCAAATTATCCAGACGTCAATATGTGTAATTTGCCGTATCCGGATAATTCATTTGATGTTGTTGTAGCCGATCAAGTAATTGAACATATTGAGGGTAATATCGAGCAAGCAATCAGTGAATGTCATCGCGTATTAAAAACGAGAGGCATGTTAATTATTGGCACTGTGTTTATACATCCTATCCATTGGGGGCCAAAAGATATGTGGCGTTTTTCGACAGCTGCACTGAAATACTTATGTCGCGATTTTTCGGAAATTGTAGAATGCGGAAGCTGGGGCAATAAATGGATTCATGCACTTTTTTTTCTCTACGAGAATGCTCGTGATTGGGATATACCAGAACGACGCTTTAATGTAAAACATTTTTTTGCAACACTAAACGACACAAAATACCCATTAAATACCTGGATCATAGCGCGCAAATGAATGAACCTCTCGTAAGTATAATATTTCCAACGTGGAATAGAGCTCACATGCTCAAGACTGCAATCGCAAAGATTCTTTTGCAGTCATATAAAAACTTCGAGCTCATTATCGTTGATGATGGGTCAACCGATAACACCGAGGAAGTTGTGAAGTCCATTATTGCAGAGAAAAAAGATCCCCGCATTAATTATATTCGAATGGAACACCAAGGAGGGGCTTTCGCTCGCAATAAAGCGCTACGCCAAGCTCATGGTGAGTTTATTGCATCTCAAGATGACGACGATGAGTGGGATCCTCAATATATTGAAGCGCAAGTCAAAAAACTTTCTTCATCTCCCATTGAATACGGGATGAGCTATGTTGCTTATTGGAGAGTTCTTGCGAACGGTAAAAAAATTCTTATGCCTCCTAAAAGCGCCCTACCGCGCGAAGGAAATATTTATGGTGGTGATATTATGCGCAAAAACTACTGCCCCTTTCAAGCGGGGATGATTCGGCGTTCTGTATTGGATGATGTGGGCCTTGTATGTGAAAAAATAAACTCGCTTTACGACTGGGAAATGTGGTTACGTATCGCAAAAAAATATAAAATCGCACATATTGATAAGCCACTTTTTGTCTTAAATGATACCCCAAATAGCAATTCAAACAATCCAAAAACAATTTGGTGGCGCATCGATGCACGCAAATATATTATTCGTGAATACGGCAATGATATTAAAAAATTTGGTTACTTTCATGCGCACATTTCAACGTTAACAGATCTTTTAATACAAGCTGGAGACATAAAACAAGCGCGCAGATACCTCAGAGAAGGAATTTTCGCTAAACCATTCTCAATAACACTCTGGCTTAAACTCTTGACTTCTTTTTTGGGTGCGATTTCTTATAAAAAAATTCAGAGTATCTATAGGGGGGAATAAAAAAAAGCCCCGTCCACATTGATGGACGGGGTCGATTAGTGCTCTCGCACAATTTTAAGGATTGCCTCCTCGCTCGCAAGAGCTTGAATCTCTCCTTCATCTGCCTGGTGCCTTTTTTCTTCAGAAACTTTTGCAAAGAATGCATCAATCCGATTGAGTGTTTTTTTTGAATGATTTTTCTCAAGCCATGGAAAAATGTGACGATAATCTGTATAACGGTTGAGTCGTGCCCAATCGAGCGTAACTTGCGGAACTTTCATCCCTGCATTGACTGCTGCCACATACTGAGGCGTACCAGGATATGGAGTAAAGAGTTTAGGACCACTGATGGAAATATAAGGCTCCCCCTCCAGATGCTCAATAAGATCGAGTGTAGCGTTGATAGAGTTTTCTGTTTCTTGTGGAAAACCTACAATCATTGAAAAGCGTAACGGAAGCTTCACTTCTCGTGAGATGGCTACAAGACGCATGTAGTCGCTAACCCTAGTTCCTTTTTGAATCATATTAAGAGTTTCCTGGCTCCCAGATTCCGTTCCTACAAAAACCTGCATGCAACCGGTTTCTTTAAGAAACTTGTAGAGATCCGCTTCACGTAAAACGCCAGCATCATTCCACTTGTCAGTCGTAGAAATAAGCTGATTGGCGCGCGCTTCAAGTAAATACCCGAATTTGCGCGCGCGCATCATGGTAAAGATACATCGAGCACGTTTTGTATGACCAAGACTCCCTCGGCCAAATATCATGTCATCCCATAACCCAACTCCATCCATGGTAACGCCTCGGTTACGAAGCTCACAGGCGACATAGTCAATTTGGCGTTCCACCCATTCGGCACTATGTGCACGCCAGCTTAGGTCGCCATCAGGATTTTCTAAACGCAGTGCTTCTGTACGAGCTACTTCCCAACAGAAGTTGCACTTATAGGTACACCCACGGCTTGAAAGCAGGTAGTAGAAAACGTTTTGTTTTTGAAAATCGACATCCGCATGAACTGAGCGCGATTCAGGAAAAACATAATCAGCAAGATCAATTGCTTCCCACTGAGGTTCAAAAGTGTCGAGTACTGCAGGCGTTCTGACTCGTACAAGCTTTTCGGATGGCGATTTACCATCTGCGAGATTAAGCAAAATACGAGGAAGAGTAACCTCCGCCTCACCTGCGACCACAAAATCGATGTAGGGTTCCCGAGCAGTTTGATCAGGCATAATCGTCGAATGCATCCCGCCCCAGATTATCGGCATCGTTTTCTTTTTCGAGTTGTACTGATGTTGTACATGCATCGAATGACGCACGAAATCAACAATTTCTGGTGCCGTCATTACGGAACATCCAACTGCGATAGGATCAACTCGCTCAATGAGAATATCAAGTTCCTTGTTTGAAGCATTCGACGAAATAATATGCGTTCGAATACCACAGGACATGAGAGCGTTTGCAAGATATAACGCACCCATTTGTGGATAAGCGGATTTCTGTGTGATTATCACAAAATTGCGCGTTTGCATACGCTTCTCCTCTCTTTCTTTATCATTTTCTTAAAAAATCAAAGAACAAAAACCGCAACTATTGTACGTTGTTTTAATATTGATGTCAAAAAACAAAAACTCCGATTTCTTTGCTTGTAACAATAAACCAAGACTAGGAATCTATAGTATTTCTGTTAAGATAAGAAATCATCAACTATGAATATCTTATTCAAAAAACACTGGAAATTACTCCTTTTAGGATCCTGTGCACTTACATCGCTTCTTGTTTACGTAGGAGCAAAAACAAATCTAATCTCACGATTAGACAACATTTCTTCAAACCCGAATGGATTTATTCGACATTTCTCTCCTACTTGGCGGTCTCTAAAAAAAATAGTTGATTTACCATACATCGTAACCGCCGTATTTAAGAGTGCCGACGTGCCGATGTATGAAATTGAACTTTCAAAAAACGACATTAAAAATCTTCTAGAAAATCTTCCTAACTATCCAGAACAAAGTTATATGTATGACACCTTTAAAGATACTGTGAAAGCAAGATTTAATTTTGGTGATTATTCTACCACTGACGCGAAAATTCGTTATAGAGGATTTTCCTCAAACCACTGGAACGCACTCCAAAAATCATGGCAAATAAATTTACCTAAAACTGATGCACTCAATGGAAAATCCGACCTTCGCTTTTTAATCCCTTCCGACAAGGGTTGGGTGTGGCCTTATCTTTGGAACCTGCAAAGTAGTAAATTGGGTTTGACCGTACAAGAAATTACCCCAGTTGGGCTTACTGTAAATAAAAAAAATATGGGTCTATATATTCTTTCTGAAGGCTGGGATGAAACTCTCTTAACCAGAAATAAGAAAAACCCATATCATCTCTTTGCTGATAAACCAATCGATACCCGAGGCACGGCTCCCGGCAGTATTGTGCTTGATCTTTTTAGGCCAGAGAATGCTTTTCAATGGTCTGAACGTACCCAGCCAGACTTACCTGCAAATACATTTCCAGAACTATCATATCTACTTGCACTTACTGCCAATGCGCCTGATGTTATTTTTGAAAAAAATATAGACAATATTATTGATATGAAAAGTTTTCTTAATTGGGCCGCGTTATCAATTCTTTCTGGAGACAATCATCAGAATAATGTAGAGAATATTAACCTTTTCTTTAATCCTGGCATCGGGAAGTTTGAACCAATTCCGTTTGATCTAACTCAAAATCGTTTAGGAGAATCGATTGATGTTGGAGGTCACAGAATTCTGAACCGAGTTCTCCGCATCGAGCGCTTTAGAAAAGAGCTAGAAAATGTACTACGCACATATGTATCACAGTTTAAAAATCTTGAAGACGACCTTGTATTTTATGATCAAATGACGAAAAAAATAATGCCTGCGATAGAGAAAGACGCAGTAAAATTACCCACAACACTGGAAGCAAAAGCAAGCATAAAACAATCGAGAGAGATTTATATAAACAACTTTATAACGATTAGACGAATGCTTGAAGGCGGTGGACTTAAATTATCCTTTGCCAACGAGGCATACCCGCTAAGCGAAAAATTTGATAGTGCTGACTTTCAATCTTTTCTTGATATTAATATATCAAGAACTGAATTTCTAAATAAAAACCCACAATTCGTAGCCGGAGCTGATTCAAGGGTTGTTATTTTAATGCCAGGAAACCACGCTTTTACAAAGCGAGTAATTATACCAAAAAAATTAAAGGTAATAATACGAGAAGGCGCTAAACTCATATTTAACTCAAAAACGTCACTGGTCTCATACAGCCCAATCGAAGCTCGAGGGTCTTCGGAATATCCGATTGTATTTACATCTTTCTCGACCAGTGAACCGTGGGGGGTTTTCGCACTTGTTAACACGGGCGAGAAAAGTATATTTTCTTACACACATTTTATAAACGGCAAAGATGATACAATCAATGGCGTATATTTTAGTGGTACACTTTCAGCTCACAATTCAAATTTTGAATTTGACCATGGTCTTATAACTAAGGCAAATGCTGACGACGGTATTCACGCCCTCAATGCCGAAGCGATCGTGCATGATTCATTTTTTATCAATAATTATTCAGATAGCATTGACTACGATTATGTTACGGATAACTCTTCTATTAAAAACAATACTTTTGAAATAACAGGTGATTTCAAAGAAAATGCAAACGGGGACGCGATGGATATTAGTGGATCAAAGACATCAATCGAGGATAACATAATAAAAAGTTGTGGGGATAAAGGTGTAAGCGTTGGAGAAGATTCAGATCCACTGATTAAAAATAATATTTTTGTCAATTGTAGCTTTGGCGTCGCCATCAAAGATAACTCGTATGCGAAAATTATTCACTCTTTTTTCTTGAATAATAAAATAGGTTTAGGTCTTTATCGTAAGAAACCTACTTTTATAAGCGGTGGAAGAGTATCTATATCTGATAGCGTTTTGTGGGGTAATGAAAAAGACATCGCCAAAGACAAATATTCAACTATTGAAATTGAAAATAGTACAATGAATGACAATTTTATTTGGCTAAACGAAGATAATGTGATTGTGACAAATAAAATCACGCAAGACAATCCCACCCTTAAAGAAGCGATCCCGAGTAATACAGTCAATCATGAAAAGCCGGACTTCTCTAAACTCCTTCCTCCAAATATATTACCGCTTTTTAAGCAATAATTTTCCCTATGCAAAGATTTAGACGATTTGAATTTAAATATCCCATGTCACAGCTCACCGCATATGCACTGCAAAAAAAGTTAATTCGTGCAGGCATGGAACACGATCCATTTAGCAACATTACTAAAAATAACACGTATACTGTTACCAGTCTTTATTTTGATTCTCCCAGACTAAATGACTATTCTGATAAAGCAGGTGGTTTTATGAAGCGAAAAAAAATTCGCGCGCGCATATATACCCCAAATCTTGCTGACACGACCAAAGATATTTGGCTCGAATGCAAGAAAAAAAATAATATGTTGACATCGAAAGCAAGAATTAAGATTAATATTTCTGATTACGATAAATTAATATCCGGCTCTTATTCAAAACTTATTTCAAATCTACGTAAAACCGAAACAGAAGAAATCGACAAAATTTTCTTTCCGATCGTAAGCCAATGTATGAAACCAAAAATCATCGTCCGATATAATCGAATCCCGATTATATCACGCCATAATTCTGACATCCGTATCACGTTCGATAGCGATATTGAAGCTTGTGCTGGAACAGATTTGCGCTATACTCCTTTTATGAACCAAATTGCTCCACAAAACACAGTAATGGAAGTAAAATTTACTTTTTTCTTACCACACTGGTTTCGTTCCCTTATCCGTGAATTCAATTTAATCCGAACTGACTTCTCAAAATACGGTAAAAGCGTCGAAACAATTCATCGATTTCATAATATACCTCGATAAATTCTATGGAAAAATTTCTCTTTCTTGCAGAAACACAAACAAGCGCGGCAATCATTATCCTAAATATTTTTGTTGTATTTTGTCTTGAGCTCATAATTACGTGGGTTTATCGACAAACACACAGAACCCTTTCCTATTCGCAATCTTTTGTTTTTACAATCATGCTCATGGGAATTGTTGCGAGTCTTATCATGATGGTTGTTACAGAAAATATTGTTGGTGCTTTTGCACTTCTTGGAGCATTTTCTTTGATTCGTTTTAGAACTATTGTTAAAGAAACTCGCGATATAGCATTTGTCTTTCTTTCGCTCGCAATTGGTGTTGCAGTAGGAACAAATAATTATACCGTCGCAATAATCGGAACAGTATTCATATCAGGCATTATCTTACTGCTAAATCAATTCAATTTTGGGTCGGGCATTTCTGGCGGACATATACTAATAGTGGCAGCAGGAAATTCTTTTTCGCCCGAGAACCCACATGCGTGGCAACAACATATTAAAAATCAAAATGTACTCCATATAAAAACTCTCGGCGAAAAACTGAGAGAATATACCATAGCGATTCAACTTATCAATCCATCAAGCGCATCAAAAATAGTTCAGTCACTACAATCTATGCATGACGTAGAATCAGTTGAACTTATTAGCGGTAAAGATGCTGTTGAATATTAAATCTAAACTAAAACGCCGCGTTGATTCTTTGGGGCGCTTTTTGCATATTGATGCCGCATATCTAATCAGCGGCAGTTTTTGGCTATCCATCGGCAAGATAATTAATATGGCCACTAGTCTTTTGCTATCAATTTTATACGCGCGCTATATCTCAAAAACAACATACGGAGATTATCGTTATGTACTTAGTATCATCGGAATGTTTGGTATATTTACGCTCCCTGGGATTGCGACTTCACTACAGCGAGCGATAGCTCGTGGGCATGAAAAATCCTATGCTCGTGGTGCAAAACTAATTTTTATAGGTTCTTTTGGTATAAGTATATGCTCTTTGTTGGCATGTCTATTCTTTTACTCCAAAAATAATATTGGTCTTGCTATAGGATTTCTAATTGCCGCTCTTCTTGTCCCATTTTCGGAAGGACTAGGAACATGGAGAGGATATTTTGAAGGCAAAGGTGAATTTAAAAAAAAGACATCCTTAAATACTTTTGGCTATATTTCTTACGCTTTTTTCATGGTAAGCGCGGTCAGCATAATTTTTTATCTGAACTTATCAAACACGTCTGGATTCCTTCTTCTTTTGACTTTTTACTTTTTATCTAGCGCCATACCAAACACAATTTTATTTAGAAGAACAATTAAAAGCATCCCTGAAAATGCAACGGAGGAAGAAGGAGCTATCCGATACGGCCTTAATTTAAGCATTCTCAATATCCCCGCGACAATAGGTAATTATCTTGACGCTGTTCTTTTGCATTATTTCCTGGGTGCGAATGCTTTAGCAATTTATTCCTTTGCCATCGCACCGCTAGAACAGCTGAAAGCTTTTCTATCAACAATACCAGACGTCGCATTCCAAAAACTGTCACGAAGGACAAATAATGAAAACTCACTCCGCAATCTACAAGCGACTTTGCCTGGCAAAGCAATTAAAGCCTCGGCGATAACTGGGTTAATTATAATTGTGTATATCCTAGCCGCCCCATATCTTTTTCAAATTTTATTTCCGAGGTACATTCAATCAATTTATTACTCTCAAGTCTTTGCAT
>ERZ1292629.1411-Hain-H43-01um-R1-1411-length-23433-cov-9_pt1 | contig 23433 bp, 30 predicted proteins | sample MGYA00564399_ERZ1292629 | MGnify/ENA primary metagenome ERZ1292629 (study PRJEB36523, sample SAMEA6512636) | groundwater metagenome | collected 2019-01-08 | study: AquaDiva: Metagenomics assemblies of 32 groundwater samples | reverse complement strand
GATGGTGAAGTCCTTGTCGCGCATCCACTGCTCGTTCGGAAAGCTCTCACGGAACGCCTTGACGACCTGCATGGCGTACGCGCGCACCTGCGAGAGAGAAACGTCGTGCTCTGCATGGCGCAGTTCAGTGCCGTGATGCAGCACCACTACGCGCACCATAGCGTTGTCGACCATCTCCCCGAGCTTAGGGAGCAGCTTCTCCTCGATTTCCTGCTTTGCGTGCGCTTCCTCGGGGGTCTTTGGATGCAGGTCGAGCGACTTCACACGCACTACAACGTCCTTGCGCCCGCTTGGGTGCTCGGTGGTCTTGATGACTTTGCCCTCTTGCTCGGTGACTGTCACCTTTGCTTCTGGGCTCTCTCCTTCGTTCTGTATCATGGCGATTTTTATGCTGCTTAGTAAATAAATCAGGCCGTTCCTGCGAACGTATCGAGAGGGATGAGCTGGCCTTTGTCGGTCAGCAGTCCCTTCCCGTGCGTCTGTAGGAACATGCGGTGGATGGTGAGGCGTCGTGCGTCGAGCTGCAGGTTCATGAGGTGGTCGACTATCTTCTGCGCTTCGCTCTTGCGCATCTTCGGCTCTACGGTCATGTGAAGGAACGGATACATCATACCTATGCCATGCCGAGCGCTTTCTTTGCCTCGGCTTTACGCTGCGCGAGCTCCTCGTCGGAAAGGTCTGCGAGATCGCCGAACCTGTGCTCGACGACTGTGCTGTTAGTGCGCTTGCGCAGCAGGTTGAACTCTTTGATTGCCTGCACTTTTGGTGCGAGCTCTACATCTTGAGCAACGACCTTGGCGAGTTCTCCGTCGACAAACTTTTCGGTCAGCATCTCATTGAGCAGCTCTGTGATGCGACGGGAAATATGAGGTCGTTTCAGTAGCTTGCTACCCTCTGTCGCACACACGGAATAGCACCTGTCATACGAGCTAGGAGTTATGCACTTACCACGTCCACGAGAGCGACCACCACCTTCTTCGTCCTCGTCCGTACTGTCGCCGTTTTCGTACACTGCGTCGTCCTTGGATTTCTCCTCGAGCTCTTTCTGGAAAGCCTCGTTATACGAGAGAGTGGCGTTCCGCCTCGTGTCCTCGTTCAGCACATAGAAGCGGGCGAACACTTCCTCCGCTGTCGTGAGTCCCTTCGCGGGGTTCCACTCGACCTTCGCTCCCTTCGGGCGCTTGGTTGCCTTCTTCTTCACTACCGCTTTCTTCACGGGCTTTGCTTTCTCCTTTGTGGCGAGCTTGGAGTTTTTCATATAGATGATGTAATGATACACCGATGCAAGCGGTTGCACTAACGAGCTTGTGGATAAAGGGATGCTCTGCTGCGAACGCTTCCCATTTCCTGCGGCGATCGTTCTCTCGCTTTACTTGCGCGAATACCTTGCGCTTCTCTGCCTGCGTTGCTTTCCATGCCTGTCGTTTCATTTGCTTGCGAGTGATGTGCTCCTCCCGCTGCGCGGTCGCTCGCTGCTCTTTCTCGATGTAGCTCTCTCCTGTGCGCTGGTCAGTGCGATGGTAGCCGTAGATGTGGCGCCCTTTGATGTGCTTCTCGAAGTCGATACGGCTCTTGGTGTGGAACTTGATGAAAATGGCGCCGTTTTCAGTGATGTCGCTGTGCTCGAGGAGGTACGCCCATACAGCATCTTGGTAGGATTTCAGCTCACTGGATGGCGATTGAGAGTTGTCCACTCTTTTAGAATACAGTCAAGCGGCATGCAGGGCGTACACTTTACCTGTGCATATGGCTATGCAACCTTGGCTCGTATCGACGAGCAAAACAAAAACAGCAGCTTCCGAAAGGGAGCTGCCGTCATTGTTTGGTGGGTCTAGTTCGTTGCGAGCTTGAGTGCTGCGACGTTGAGCCCGAGCATCGAGATTTGCTTCACAAAATCGAGCTTGTCCTCGGTGTCCCACTCCTCCCACTGGTCGAGCGGAAGGTTGAAGTCCATCCAGTACGATGAGATGAATTGCGCGAGGAGCTGGTTCGGGTCGTTCAGTACCTCGTCCCGATAGGTGAAGTCGGTGTTGTGGCACCAGTTGCCGAAGGCAGTAAAGAACTCGCGGAAGCTATCGAACTCTCCGAGGTTCTCTCCGCTCTGGTCGGGGCGGAGCTTGAGGAAACGCTCGTCGATGATGATTTGTTGCAGTTGCATAAAATATGTGTGGTGAGCGGGCTAAAGTGCCGCATGGGTAGTATGCAACCGCTTGCATACAGATGCAAGCGGTTGCATGTGGATAGCTAGCTATGATGGGGCTCTCCGCCTCCGAAGATGCTTGTCTGGTTCGGGTCTACCTTCTGGGGCTCGCAACGTGTGCACACTGCCATGAGGTATCGCTCGTGGTCGAAGGTTGCTCGCTTGCGCCCGCACACCCCTTTGCATATGTAGAAGTAACAGTGGCGCCATGCTGTGTCTCGGGATTTCCTCATACGCCGCATATCTTATTGCTCTCCATCCAGTCCATGCCTGCTTTCTCGTTGCGCTTCATGCAGGCACGGTACTCTGCTGCCTTCTTGAAGCTGGCTGTGCATTTCTCGCAGCGGTTCGGAATGTCGCAGTGGCAGGCGGTGCATGTGGTTCCCTTCGCATCTTTTGATCGGAGTATCTGTACCTCGGTGCTCGTTTTCCGTAGTAGGTATTCTTTGATTTCAACCGTCACTTTGATTTTGTGGAGCTGCTCTGGCTTCCTTTCCTCACTCACGCTGTACCGCTTCTGGCCGAGGTACTCGCGCTCATGTACGACGTATACGCCATACGGTGTACCGACTAGGTTATCGAGAGCATAGTCGAGTAGCTCTGGTGGAAGCACGAATGAAAAGCGGCTCGGAACGTGGGTCAAGTCCCAGTACCTCTGGCTCCACGGCATCTCTCCTTGAGGAACCGACTGGAGATAGGTTGAGTGCTTCGATAGCTTCGCCATGTTTCGCTCACCGAGCATGACGGCATCCTCGTGGCGGGCAAGGTTTTTGATGCTGGCTATCTCTCCTGCGAGGTCTGCCTTGCTGCACTTCACCTCGAGCTCGTGGGTAAAGTCCGCGTTAGTGAAGCCGAAAATATCAGCGTTCCCTATCGTTCCACTTCCACCGTACTCCGTGACCGCGCACTTGTATTTCTTCTCGTAAAGAAGAAAAGAAAGCATCTCCGCCTTTGCGATTTTTGCGTTCATAGCTTTCGATGGTCGTCTCCCTTGCACTTCTTCTCGTGGTTTGCGAGGCATACCTTCGAGACGCGGTGAGGGTTCCATTGCATAGACGATATGTGCCTGTCGCAGCATTTGCAGTAGAGCTTTTTCATAGGTCTGGGTCGTGATCGGGCTCACTCACCGTATGCGGGCACGGCTCGTCTCCATCTGGGTAGTAGTTGTGGCTGTCGCTATCGTACGCAGTGACGCCTACGCGCCCGCTCCCATCGCATATACCATCTGGGCATGGTGGTAGCTGGGCTGTGCATGCGCTCCCGCATGCCTTGCAGTCGTACATGACGGTATACCCGAGGAGTGCTGCCGTGTTCGGCTCCCTCGTGATGTTCATCTCCTCGAAGCAGCAGCTCGAGACGAGCTTGATGGGTTCGTTGGCTTCGGTCATGGTGTGATTTTTACGGCCTTCGGCGCATCCACTCCCTCGTTTTTGAGGGTCTGTATCGCAAGCATTGCAACGCTCGTGAGCGTCCTGTCTGCAAGCCAGAAGTGGTACTCGACCTCGACATTACTCCTGTCGTCGTTGAATTTGATGCTCGTCTCACACGGGCGCATCGTGAGCCATACAAATGCCACCTTCCACCACGGCATATGCAACGTGTTCGCTGCGGTCACTATCATGCCGCGGGCTCCCTCCTTTGCACCTGCAAGTGTCTTGAACGTTCCGTCGGGGATGTTTCCGTTTACGGTCGATATTGTGTATGTGAGCTTCATACTCGTTTTACTTTTATTTTGATGGGTAAAATTGCGAAAAACTCTGTCTCGTCCTCCTCGCTAAAGAAAACAGTGATGTCTTTCAGTAGCTCTATTTGCACACTTTTCACGGCTTGCCGAGCACCAGTACGGATGTCGCAGAACACCACAACGTTCGGAGTGGTGAGCGTCACCTCTGGCTGGTTTGATAGGGTATCCATAGGGTATCTAGTCAGTATGGTGATAAGGCGGAGGCGGGTCGCCATACCCTAGCGCTACTTGCACTTCTTGCTCCTCGACTTTCTTCTTTGAGTAATCACTGCCGCGGAGCTCGGGGTGCATCTCTGTCACCTTGCGCCATGCGCGGTCGAGCGTGTTGGCGTGCTTCACCACTGCAATCACTTTCTCTTTGTCGATGTCTTTGAGCGTCTCTGGGTAGAGCTGGGTGCGCAGGATGAACGCGATGGCTTTGTTTTTATTCTTGCGCTCGCGTGCCTTCGGCTCTGCCTCCAGCACTTTCTTGATGCGCTCGAACGCTGCTGCGTATTCTTTGTTTCGTCCCATAACTATTTGCGGGCTTTCGCCGCTGCGATGCGACGATCTGCACCAGTGAGCGGATAAATATCGCACATTTCTGCAATACGAGACGCTGTGCGGTCGCCGAGGCGCTCCGAGAGCTCCGAGATAGGCAGGTTTGAGGTGAAGAAGGTGACGTATCCGCGTTCGTAGCGTCGGTTCACGAGCAAATAGAGCTGCTCTGCCACCCACTCGCTCGGCTTCTCTGCCCCGATGTCGTCGAGGAAAAGAAGGCCAGTGAATGAGAGGAGTTTGTCGATGGTCGTTTCGTAGTCCGCATACTGGCGGCGCTTGTCAAAGTCGTTTTTCATCGCAGCAAAAAGCTCGGTGGTGTTCCAGAACATCACGGGTGCTTTCATATCCTGCTCGACGTGCTCGGCAATAGCGTAGGCCACATGCGTCTTACCTGTCCCGACGGCTCCGTGGATGTACGAACCTCGGCGCGTCTCTCGTGAGCTCTCGGCTTGTTTTTGTAAGGTCAGCGGGACGTCCGCCCACCCTGCGTCTTGGTATCGGTATGGTTTTTTCATAGGCCTGTGTATTTGCTATCGCTGCTAGGGGTGCCCTCGGGTGTGTCATCGAAGCGACGCTGGTTGAGGAAGGTCGAGAAGTGCGGGATGAACTGCCCTCGGTCTTTCTTCCACTGGTCAGTCGTCTTGTACGCAGATATTTTCGTGATGATTATGGCGAGGAGTTGGTCGTTTGGCTTGAGTTTCTCCCATGCTTTCCACGCATCTCCCTTTGCTGTCTTTCGAGGGTATGCCGACCATGCACTCTCGAACGCCTCGGAGTAGGGTGATGACGATGTCCCCACGTTATCCCCAGTGCTGTCCCCACCACTTTTACCCTTATTCTTGGCCGTTCCATAGGGTATAGATACCCTATGGATAGGACTGGTAAGGGTTTCGGTAAGGGTAAGGGTCTGGTTATTGAAGCGCTGCTGGGCTTCCGAGAAGATGCGGTCGGGTACTTCTGCCATGTCTTTTTCGATGAGTGCCTGCGCTTTCGGGCTGTTCGTAGCGTTCTGGTGGCGAGGGTAGTTCTTGATGCACACCCACCCGTCGATGTACTCGACTTTGCCAGCGATATTGCCGAACAGTGCAGCGACCTGCTTCTCCTCCTTGCCTATTGCTGCGGCGATCTGGCGTAGTGGTTTCTGGTAAAAGCCCGAGAGACGGGTGCTCTCGTTGGTGATGCAGTACATGAACAGGCGGAACGCTGCATCGGAGAGGTTGGCTACCCACTCGTCGTCCCACACTGCGGCCTTGATGTAGCGGTAGTTGGCCATAGCTATGCGTAGAAGCCCTGTGCCCGCTTGAGTTCGCGCTCGGAAGGGTCGAGGAACAGCATGTCTCCCTTGCGTGTGAGCTCCTCTGCTCCCATCTGGTCGAGAATGACCTTGCTATCGGTGCCAGAGGCCGTCGCAAAGGCCACACGAGTAGGCATATTGGCCTTGATGAGCCCAGTCACCACGTCGACCGTCGGGCGCTGTGTGGCGATGATGAGGTGAATACCGACGGCGCGTGCCTTCTGCGCGAGCCGTACGATGAGCTCCTCGGTCGTTGAGAGCCCCTCCACGCCTTCTAGGTCGACCTTGTGGGTCTTTCCTCGTTTCGCTGCCTCTCGTGCCTCCACGGTCGCTTTTGAGCGCTTGGCGGCCATCATTACGGACGCCTGTGCTTTCTCTGTTCGTGATGCCATCTTTCCACCGAGCATGAGGTCAGCAAACTCGTCGATGACGGCAACGATATACGGCATTTTCTTGGCGTGCGACATGTTGTATGCGTCTATCTCGCGGACTTTTGCACGCTGGAGCTTCTTGTAGCGTGTTTCCATTTCATCATTGAGCCACTGGAGCGCCGCTTTTGCCTCTGCTGTCTCGGTGATGACGTCGGAAATGAGGTGAGGCATCTCTGCAAACGTTGCGAGCTCGACACGCTTTGGGTCAAAGAGCATGAGTTGCATCTCATCGGGAGTGTTCTGGCTGGTGAGCGCGTGGAGCGCGACGTTGAGGAATACCGACTTGCCCGAGCCCGTAGAACCTGCCACGAGAAGGTGCGGCATGGTGCGTAGATCGGAGATGATGGCGTTGCCGTACACGTCGACACCGATAGGGATGTTGAGCGAGCCCATCGAGAGGAGCTGCGGGTCGGGAATACCTGCTACGAGGAACGGCACCACGTCGCGGTGCGGGTTTGGTACTTCGATGCCCACGAGGTCGGTGCCCATGATAGGCGCCTGCACGCGGATAGTCTTGGCCTTGAGCGCGAGCGCGAGGTCTTTGGCGTGCGCTTCGATAGCGCTCATGCGCACTCCACGCGACGGCTTGAGTGTGTAGAGGAGGATGCTTGAACCCTTGAACGTCTCACGCATCTCGACGGGAAGCCCGAACTCTTGGAGCTTTGCCACGATGCGCTCCTCGTCAGTGAGGTCGCGGTTCTCTACCTTGTCGACTGACGATGGCACAAACTTCTTTTCCTCGAACTTCACGACCTTCGTTTTCTTTGCGACTACGGGTGCATCAGCGGTGATGAGGCCTTGGCGATACACGAGCAACGCTTCTTTTCCATCGAAATTGTCTTGGAAGTTCGGGAGGAATATCGGTGCCTCTTGCGTGGCGAAGCGTGTGGCGTCGTTGTAGAGCTGGTAGAAAAGCTCGAAGTCCTGCATGTTTCCATACTGGAAAATGTAGTAGCCACACTGCGGTTTCCCAGCGTTCTCTTTCGAGTTGAGCGACCACTTCGTGTCACGGAACAGGATGGCTGCAGGCTGGCGCCCATACCTTGCCTCGACGGTGTGGAAGTTGAAAAGCGCCTGCACAATGCGGCCTCCATCATCATCGTCCTTACCCGCCATGCTCGAGAACTTATGATCTTCGATGAGCAACGTACCCGTCGGAAACGAGACGATTTGCCCGTCTCCCATCTCGAACTTCTCGGTGCGTGTTGTCTCCCAGATGACGTCCGCCTTTGCCTTCGCAGGAATAGCGAGCTCGTTGCCATCGCGGTCTTTGATGACTTCGGTGATGCTGCTCTCCACTTCGAGGATATTGCGGTTAGCCCAGTCGGGAGCTTCTTGCGTATAAAACTTTACGGCGGAAGCGTAGCTCTTGAGAATGTTCTCACGCGAGCCCGTCTTGCCGTATTCGATAGCAATATCGGAAATCCCGTTTATGTACGTCATGCCGACTGCTATCGCTTCCTCGAGGGTCGAGCCTTTGAGCCATGCCTCCACGAACTTGTGAGCGGCGCTGCCGATGACGGACGAGGGGTTGCTGGTCTTTGCCCAGATTTTTAGCACGTACTCCTTCTTCCAGATGAGAGGGTTACGCATGAGCAGCATGAGAGAGCTATAGCTCCAGTGCTCGACGAGCGGTTGAGTGGCGGTGTTGTGCTCCATAAATTGAAAATAGAAAATTGAATAAGAGAACGATTTTAGTATATGCAGGCGGCAGCATATTATGCAACCGCTTGCATGTGGAAAAACTGGGGATAGCTAGAATGGCGGTGTGTTCTTTGCCATCTCGGTGTACTGCATCCAGTAGTCCGCCCATGTGTACTTGATTTTCTCGAGGTTCACTTGGTCAGCACGGCGAGCAAGCTCTGCGAGTTGCTTCACGAAGCTCCCGCCGTACTTCTCCATTGCGTCGACTACTGCGTGGTCTTGCTCGTTCATGGCTGTTTGATTTTTACGAGCAGAGGAAGCCAGTTGTATTGAAGGGTGTCGCTCTCATCCCGTTCGCGCACATGCTGTTCGATGTCCTCGGTAGCCACCGAGCGGAACTGTTCAGTCACGCCTTTTTTCAGCATGTTTTCGATATACTCCTCGGTCGAGCGCATGATGTAGCTCCTCCGTGGTAGTGCATACCGAAGTGCGCTTATCACCATCATCTCGTGGTCTGTCATGCCTTCTTTACTGCTGGCTTCTTGAAGCTCTTGCGGCCTGCACTATGCGTACCGCCGTCGACTTCGGCAGTGATTTGCTTTGCACGTCCACGATCGGAGAAAGCGGAACCTTCCTGCACGACCTCGGCCTCCATCTCCTCCTTGATGCCGATGCCCTTGAGAGCGTCGGGGCAGATAAACTTTGCAGTCATCGAGAGAGCACGCCACTTGAGCATGTTCTCTGGATACTTCTGGTAGATAGGGTTCGAGGTGTAGCCTCGCTCCTTTGCTTCCGCCATCGTGAAGGTGGTGGTCATGCTCTGGCCAGTATCTCCGCGGGTGATGGTGACGGTTGCTGTCTCCTTGTTGCACTCTCCCCACACGAGCTCATGGCCTGCGCGTAGGATTTGCAGCGGCACTGCTTCGCCGTACATGGCGACCTTGCCGTTCACGAAGTAGAGCGAGTTGAGCGCCTCGATAGGCGAGAGCCCGATTTCTCGTGCAGCTTGGAAAACTATCATCATCTTCGGAGCGGTGTCGATACCCTTCGGCGTCGCACCTCCTGCGATGAATGTCTTGGTAATAATCTCGAGCGTGTTCCACTCCTCTTTCGTAGGGAACTTGGAGAAGATAGAGCCGACGGGTGCGAGCTCGCGCTTTGCGGGCTCTGGCACTACGACGCTTTCCACATGCTCTGGTGCTGGGTCACTCATAACGGGTGTATGCTAGGTTTGTAAGTAGATTTTGGCGAGACGCTCCCTCACGGGGGCGTTCTTGTTTACCCCTCGGACTGCTCGCGGCGATAGTCGCGCATCGCTTGGAACAGAGCGTTGAGTGAGTTCTGGAACTTCGGACGTGGCACTGCTCCTGCGGCGCGTCGTTCATCGGCAGTGGCGTCCATGATGCGGCCTCCGTATTTACGGAGAAGGGAAAGGAAGGTGACGACTTCGCCTGTGTGTGGTGTGTTCATGGCTAGGCTTTCTTCGGCTTCTTGTCCCACCGCTTGCGTGCGGCTGCAACGTAGTGAGCTTTCCCGTGCTTCTTGAGGGTGGCTGCGCCTCCCTTCTTCGAGATTTCCGTGACGGTGAGCTTCTTCTTCGGTGCTGCCTTCTTTGCTACTTTTTTTGTACTCATAGAGCTGCGTTGATGCACTGTTGCGCCCACATGAACCATGCGGCCACCTTGAAGGCGATGAAGAACGTACCGACGAGTATGGCAAAGAAGCCGACAAGTTTGTACAGGTCTTTATGCTCTCGATAGTCTTCTTTCACGATGTTTTTCATGGTGTGGGTTGTGTGTGTGGTGGTGGATAATTCTCGACCTCGGTTCAGCATACATGCAACCGCTTGCACATGCAACCGCTTGCATAGGAAAAACCTGTGGATAACGACGCAGGTGCGCCATGCTGTGTCGAGTTTCGGGTATCTAAATACAGAAAATACGGCGTAGGTGGTGTCAAGTTTTTCCATTTTGCCTATGTATATGCTGGCTCGTTTGGCGAAAATGACCAGAACATGAAAACATCAAAACGTATAATGGAGATACGCGGGGCACTTTAGTCCCTGCCGAACATTGAAACATGAGGAACCCGAACCAGAGCTCCACGCTCACACGCAGCGGTCTACTGAAAGGTCTTGAGCTTGCATATAAGATGCCACTTGAGAAGCAACGTCGCTTTGCTACAGCGCTCTCGAAAGAGATGGACGAAATAAACGATGCGTACGGAGGAAACTGTGCTCTCGGCGTCGCCGAAGTAGAGCGAGTCGCAGCATCACTGTAGCGATAGGGAAAGTGGAACCCCGCGGCGAAAGCTGCGGGGTTCGTTGTTGCACCACTAGGTGCATGGCCGAGCTCGATGAGCTGCGGCGAGGGGTTTGCTCCGTCGCTCCCTGTTACGGGGGCGGATGGAAAAGTGGCGGTGGGGTACTTCGTGGCACCTCGGAAACGGCGAGCTGGAGAGGGAGAGAAGGTTGCTCGTAGCTCGAGGGCGGGACGATGTGGAACCCGCACGCGCAGGGGCTTGACGTGATGACCGCATCGCAGCGGGGACACGGCAATGGAAGGAACGATTGACGCATGGCGACTTTCTCCTTTGCTGTTCTTTCATCGTACACCCATGCAAGCGGTACAATGAGAGATATGCACAAGCTCGTGATAAAAACGCGACCACTCTCCGTGAATGAAGCGTGGCAGGGTCGTCGGTTCAAGACGCCCGAGTATGAGGCCTACGAAATGGAGCTCGGCTATTTGATACCAAAACGCGAGCGACCAGCTCCGATCGAGGGAAAGCTCGAGGTGCACTATCGCTTCCATTTCAAGAACCACAAGGCACGCGACTGGGATAATCCCGTGAAGCCGCTGCAGGATGTGCTCGTGAAGCTCGGCATCATAGCCGACGACCGATACATATACCGTGCTGTAGTCGATAAAATACCCTCCAGCGAGGACTTTGTGGAGATTTTGATACTTCCGTACGTGGAATAGAAAAAAGCCCCCGAAGGGGCTTGTTTCTTACGCAGCGGCGGTTTCGCCTTCTGGCTCCACTTCGTCCTCCGTAGAGGCCTCTGCTTCACCTTCGGCAGCCGTCTCCTCGGTTGCTTCCTCGGCCGTAGCTTCGGTAGTTTCCTCGGTGGCTTCTGCCTCCTGCGCTTCGTTCATTTCATCGGACATGATGTATTGAGAAGCTACTGGTAAATCACCACACACTTTTCAAGTATACATGCCCGCACAATGCAAGCGGTTGTATACCTGTGGACTACGCTCCGTAGAGTGAGTTCAGTTTGGCTATGGTCTTGTTGCCGACACGCTTGCCCTTGAGCTCGTCGAGTGCAGCAGGGAAGTCGATAGAGTATTTGCGCTGGAACGCATCGACTGCTTTCGCAGTGATCGCGCCATAGTACCCCGTGCTGTCAGTGCCTACAGGGAACAGTCCCTCGAACTTGAGGATATGTTGGAGAGCGATGACGTCTGCCTTCTGGCGAACATCGAGCACGCCGTTTGCAGGCTTGTCTGTCTCCTCATCCCACGGAATGAACTCGAGTGGCTGCGAGAAGCGATACATCGGTCGCGGGGTTGCTCCCTCGACCTTTGCAAAGTTGTCACGGCTCACGAGATACATACGGAACGTATTGCGGGCATTGAAGAAGTCCTCGGTGATGACACGCTGGCCGTTCATGCCTGCGTTCGGCTGCCAGCTCTCGTCGATAACGAGCGCTCGCTTGCCTTGCCAGAGTGTGAAGTCGACGGCTGCAACCGAGTGATGCAGCACTGCGGATGCTCCCGAGATGACTTGTGGCACCTCGTTCCACTCCTTGCCTGCGAAGCGGAACCACACCATGACCGACTTCTGGGTGCGCTCGATGACAGATGCTATGGCCTCGATGTCGAAGGACGGCTGGAGATACCCACCTGCGCGGAATATCTGTGCGAGCTCCACATCGGTCTTGCTACGCCTAAACGCAGCATTTATCTGTGCCTCGCTCATATCCTGTGAGGGAACGAGCGTCTCGAGAGTGGCACCGTGCTTGGTCATGATGTCGCCAGCGTCAGTACCTACCATGCCCTCACCACCGTTCCACGTCTTGTTGATACGGTGCTCATAGATGTCGCGTGCCGAGAAGTCGAGGTATTTCCCGTTCTCGATATACTCCTCTACACCGAGAAGTTTTGCGCCTGTCTGCGCTACACACGTTGCGCTCCCATCTTGATTTCGGCGCAGGAAACGGCGCCACGTCCTGTTGTCGAAGTCGTGCTGGTAGCCTTCTGGCTGCTTCTTTTCACGCCAGTCGACGGGCTTCGCTGCTGCGGCCACTACCTCCGCCTCGTGGTAGTCCTTCTCTTTGTCCCCACTGCCTCGCGGGTCGGTGAGAGCTCCGAGATTTATGATGCCGTCGTCAAACTCGGGCATAGACTACTTTGCGTTCTTACCCGAAAAGAAGATGGCGTACATCGTCGAAGCTGCCGCGAGCACTCCGAGAATGTTCTGCCAAATGACTGTGCCGTTGAGGAAGAAATATGCCCCACCGACCACGATCGAAAGTGCGATGACGGAGAGCTTTGATGCCCATGCGTTCTCGGGACTGCCGAAAACACGCTGGATGCCCTCGTAGACGAGCGAAAGGATGACGCCGACTAATGCTATCTCTGTGAATGTATCCATGTACGTGATGCTATTGAATAAAGCTACTTGCGCCCGTGGCACCCCTTGCTGTACTTCCACGGCTCGTATCCGAGCGTGTCGTATATCCAGTTTGCCATGAGCACGTTGCCCTCTGGTGTGTATATATCCCAGCCGTGCTCCTCGGCAGTTTCCTGCCACGTTGGAGCGTTGAGCTGGCACATCCCGATGTCATCGGGGTTCTGCCTCCCGCGCAAAACCGAGCCATCCTCGTCGAAGTGTTGCGGCTCTTTGTCGGGGTCGCCGACACTCTCGCAACCACATACAGGACGCATAGCAGGGTTCAGCACGGGCTTTACTGGTAAGGGTTCGGCAGCGTGAGCACGTTGCACAACGGCCGTTTCTTCCCTTGTGGGGTCGAGGGTTACGGTCGGTGCGCTTGCAGTAGGCGGAAACGGTATGAGTAATGCGGCGACTATCGCAGCTACCACCAAAATGGCAATAACTGCGCTTCGTAAGGAAGGTTCGTCTTTATTTTTCATACCGTCTTATTCTACCCCGAAAAAATGCAAGCGGTTGCATTTATCCACACACCTATTTGAGCCAGTATTCTACCGACGAAGGCAAAAAGATGCTAACGAAAATCATAATCCAGAACACCATACGGAGCGTTAGGACGAACTCTCTCCAGATGTCGAGAAGGCGTGCTCGCATAGTTACTATCGACTCTCGAAGTCGACTTTGCCGACCACTGCATCACTCACTACGCCTTGCTGGAGCAGGTCGACGGTGAGCTTGCGGTACTCCTCCCCACTCATGGTCGTCTTGATTTGCTTGAGGATAGCAATCTTCTGGTCGTTGGTATCGGCGTCGATGATGGCGACTACTTCCGCCGTTGCACCGCCACGCTTGAGGCCGATGCGGAACTTCTTGATGAGGTTCTTCACTCGACGTGCCTCTGCCTCATCCTTGGGCACCGTCGTACCTCCGAGGTACTCCTTCACCATTTCCTGCTCGATGGCATAGGTATTGAAGCGAAGGTTGCGCTCCTGCGCCTGCCCGATGAAATCGTTGACGATCTTGCGCTCCCCGATGCGGCGCTGTGCCTCCTCCTTCTCCACGCTTTTCTGGATACCCTTGAGTTTCTCCTGCTGGCCGTAGTCGGAGACGCGCACGAAGCGGCCGACGACGTTCCCGAGGAATGGAAGGTTGACGAACTTCTCGGCACCCGACTGCTCGCGCGGTGCTGTTGGCTCGTGATAGAAACGGTAGAAAATACCACCACCCATCTGTTGAAATACCCAGCCCGAGAAGGCCTTGACGCTATCTATGCCACCTGCCTTGAATGTGTCATCCGAGAGCACCTGTCGGCCGCGGAAGGCATCGTACGGGTTCTGGCCAGAGACGTACTGTGCAATAGCTGTTGCGGTGCCGATGGTAGGGGAGAGAGATGGAAGCTGGCCGCCTGTGTAGCTCACGAGGTCAGCGAGCTCCTGCCCGATAGTCTGCTCGTTGTTGCCCGTGCGCAGCATCTTCCACATCAAGCCGCCGATGAAGCGTGAGGTTTCGTCAGCGGGAAGGCGGAAGTAGATGGTCTTGTCGTTCTCGTCCTTGCCGAGTGGAATGATGGTGTAGTTGGTACGGTCGTACTCCGACGCATCCTCGAACATATCCTTGAGGCCGCGACCGAATAGGCCGAGGAGCGCAGCAAACATGAGGAGCTTCGGAATGACGACGACCTTCGCTGTTTTCCACCAGAAGGCACTGCGCGTTGTAGGGTCGGTTGCAACCTCCACGTCGGCACGGATACCTTGGATGATGGCGTTTGAGAACAGGAACACCTCGTTAGTGATGGGCTTGAAAGTACCGCCTGCGAGGAAGTCTGGGGAACCGAGCTTGCGGCGAACGTATGAGCGCTGCTCGCGCGTGAGCTTGCCATCTTCGGACTTGCTCTGGTACTCGTACACACCTGCTGCCTTTGGTAGCGTCTCGATGAAGTCGCCCATCTTCTTGATGGTATCGAGAATACCGTTTGTGACTTTGAGTACGCCTACCTTTTCGAGTGCCGCGGCTGTTGGCTTTGCAAAACGTGGGAGCTGCTGGAACTTCGGCTCTGGCTGGAACTCTTTGATGCCCGTATCTGCAAGGATTTTCTGCACTTGGCTATCGAACTCCGTCTCACCGTTGATGATGTCGCCGAACGTGACCGAGAATACGCGCTCGTCCTCGAGCTGGATGAGAAGTGCGAGTGCCTCTTGGTCTTTCGCGCTCTTACTTGCACCAAACGCACGCACCTTTGCGATGCGAGCCGACTGCGCATAGCGCTTCACGGCGCGAGCGAGCGTCATGTCGGGGATGTTTTTATAGAAACGCACGAAGTCGCGGATGAGGTTGAAGCTCTGGAAGCCTAGGTTGAAAGTGATGAAAAGCGGGCGGAACAGCGTGCTGTTCATGAACCGCAAGCCCGAGAGCTCTGCGAGCACGCGGCCGACGCTCTCGTTGTTCACGCTCTCCGCAATGTACTTATCGACGTATACGCCACGCATCTTGCCATCCTCGAAGAAAGTGAGCAGCTCTTGGTTCTCTTTCTTTGGCTGTACGGGCACACGGGTCTTGCCATTGAAAACGTACTTTGCCTCCTCGATTTCACCAGCAAAGTTTTGCTCGAGGAAAGCCGTCACACTCTTAGAGACGTTGTTGCGCTCGATCGCGCGGATGGTCGTGATGACCTTGAGCATTGAGCTATCGGCAGGGTTTGCAATATCTTTGAGCGTACCCACGGACTTGTATACCCGAGAGGTCATGCCATCCTCGAGGTGGTCGAGCACTTGGAAGGTGACATACGCAGGGTTCGCCTGCATCTGGTCGTATAGCTCCTTCGTGTAGAGGCCACTTTCGTACGCTTCGGTTGCGATGCTTTTTATAGCAGCACGGAACTTCTCGCCATTGGCCTCGAGTACCGCAAGGTTCTCGTCACCGAGTGTTGAGCGCATCTTCTCGATGAGCTCTGTCGCTGCGTCGGGTGTTATGCCGCGCGGGTTTGCAACGTCGGAGCGGTCGCCAGCTGCGATGCGTGTATAGAAAAGATACTCACCGAACTGCTCCCACGGAATGTCATGCGTTGCCGTAACATCTTGGTATACGGTATTGAACTGGCTCTCGAAAAGCGACTTGATTTTGCCACCGAGGTAGTTGCGCTCCTCGAGGAAAAAGACAGGGTTCTCATCGGGGTTGAGTTTCTTGCCCGACTTCTCTACTTCCTTCACACGGTCGATGAGCTCGAAGCCCTTGTCGATTATTGCGTGCTTGAAATTGCTCCAGTAGCGCTTGCGGCGTTCCTCACGCTCTGCCCAGCGCTTCTTCTCGAGGTCGAGGGCTTTGTAGTCGCCATCAGCGAACATCTTTTGCACACCTTCACGGCGTTTTTGGGTGAGGATGTCGCGGTCGCCTGCGAGTAGGGACTGGAGCTCGAAGTATGCGTCGCGCACGTTCGGCTTCTCATCGAGCGCGGAGAAAAACTCGTTGTAGAACGTCGGTGCCATCTGCTGCAAACGAGTAGGTGCATTGAGGAGCACCGAGAGTGCCTCTGCATAGAGCTCCACAGAGCTCTCACGGTAGCTGCGATAGCTTTCTGGTACGGTCTTCGGGTCGTATGGGTGCCACCAGCGTGTGACTGCGAGCAGTTCCTTGCGGAGCGTCGCATCCTTGATGAAGCCGCCGTTCTTGATGGCAGCATCGACTTCTTTTTTGTATCGCTTCTTCACTTCGTTTGCGAGTTCTTTCTTTACTTTCGGGTCGAGCTTGCCGCTCACCATGTCACCAAACGCGATGCCCTTCTCCTCGAGCACGGCCTTGGTGATGCCGTTGCGCACTTTCGCGCGTTCCTCGGTGGTGAACGTCTCGCCCTCGGATGAGAAGGTCGAGCCCATGAACTTGCGCAGCGTGAATAGACGACCGAGCAGGTTGCCACGTCCGATGTTCTTCGGCATATCGTCGAGCCAGTCGATGAGGTGGCCGATTTCGTGGGCGAGTGTGCGTGCTGCCTCGAGATGGTTGCCACCCTTGGCAAACAGTTCAGCAACGAGCTTTATCTGCCCGCCGCCTTTCGGAGTGAAGCGACCTGCTGCCTTGCCTGATTTCTTCACGACGTCTGGCACCCTGCCCATGAGGTCGCGTGCGAGTTGCACAAGTTCTGGCATCTCTACTGCATGCACGTACTCGAGGCCACCCATAGTGACCTCTACTTCCTCCTTCTTTGGCATCTTGGCTGGCTTCTGTGCATCACCATCGAGTAGTTCTTCACCGTTGCTCCACACACCTGCCGATGCGAACTTACCCCCAGAAAGTGTCGGTGGCTCTATGCTGCCGCTTGCATCCTGTGCTACAGTGCCTTCACTGCCCCCGTACGCTAATTGGATAGGCGACCGCGGTTCTAACGCGAGGGTCGAGGTTCGAGTCCTCGCGGGGGCGCCAAACGAGCGTAGGTTCTCTACGAACTTGGTGAAGTTTTTGCCGACACGGAAGAAGTTGATGACCTCCTCTTGCCCTGCTGCGTTCTGTCGCGTGACGACGGCACGGAGCTCTCCTGTGGGCATCTGTGCAATGAGTACGAGGTTATCCTTGCGGAAGGAACTATCGCCCGCCTTGAGCGCCTCCACGACGTGTGAGACGGTATCTGGAAGCTCCCGCAGTTCGATGCGGTCTTGTTTGTTGTCTGCTTTTTTGCGAGCGATAGCGTTCGCGCCATAGGTGCCGAGCACGATCTCCGCATCACCGAGTTTACCGACGGGCTTCTGCACGACGGAGTTCTTGAAGGCCTCGATGGTTGCTTCCCCTCCCTTCGGCTCGGTGGTAGGAGCTTCGATTTCGATGATGTTTCCCTTTTCTTTGAGCGCTTCTTTCGTGAGGCGTACGGTCTGGCCGATGACGAGGTTATCTCCCGAGAGCCCGAACGCAGAAACGCGGATGCGTCCCGTGCTGTTGCCGTTCTGGAACGCGAGGTACTTGCTGTCGTGACCATCCTCCACAACGAAGTCGAGTTGCTTTGCGTCACCGAGAATAGTGCGTAGTGCCGTCTTATTGAGGAGCTGCTTCGGCCTGTTTTCATCGAGCTGGTCGACTTCCTCTATGAGTTTGATTTCTGCATCTGCCTTCTTTTTTGCGACTGCTGCAGGCTTCGTGGCCTTCGCTGCTCGTTTCTCTGCGAGAGTTGGCACGCTTTTCTTGGCAATGGATACCTCCGTAACTAGGTCAGCATCGTAGTCTTCGTGCTCGTTGTATACCAGATACTCGTCGCCCGATACTCCATTGAGCCCCGCTTTCTTTTCGTTGTTTACGAAAAGCGCCCTCTCTCCGTCTTGGTCGACAAGCTCCTCCCCGAGCATATCTTTCGGCAAACTGATTTTGTACACATGACCATTTTCTCCAGCATACTCTTTTGCTAGTTCAAGTTTGTCTGTCCACGTTGAGTACCCGTTCGGCGCGTCGGTTTTAGTAAGGTCAAACTTCGAGTCAAACTGTTGAGTCATCCCTCTGTATAAATCGACCGTGGTTCGTGCTTCACGCTTTTCTGCGAGCGTGCGCGGTTCCTTCGTGAAGCTATCGAGGCCACGCTTGAAAGCGGCATCGACTATGCCCTGCTCCTCCTTCGAGAACTTGAGGTACGGGAACGTGTCGCCGTTGTCCTGCGCCTCTTTGATGATGCGCTTCATGTTTTCGGTATACGACGGGTCGTAGTCCATGAGGCCGATGCGCTTCGATTTGCGCTCACCTGCTGCTGCCTCCACACGCGGCTTGATAATTTTCTCCACCACTTTCGCATCCTTCTCGATGAGCACGGTCTTGCGCCCCTTCTTCACTGCCTCTGCGCCTGTGACGCCACTACCTGCGAACGGGTCGAGTACCACGTCACCTTCCTCGGTGGTCATCTCGATGAGCTGCGCGAGCATTTCTGCTGGCTTCTCGGTCTGGTATCCCTTCGGACGTACCAGCTTGAAGTTGAGGTTGTCGAGCTCTTTCGTGAGCTCACCACTCTGCGTGAACACGAGGATGCCTTCGGGCTTCGATGTTTGATAGCCAGCGCCAGTCGGACGGCCGACGAACGTGCCGTTTTTGTTGAGCTTCTGGTACTCGCCGCGGCCGACAGGCACCCAGCCCTTCTGTATGAAAAGATCGTTGTATTTCTCCATGTCCTTGAGGCCACTTTCTGCTTGCGAGAACATGTGGATGACGGGCGTATCCTTCGTGCGAGCGATCGTGCCGACTGCTTCGAGCACCTTGTCGAAGTCACCCACCGAGATGAGGTTGTACTGCACGCCACCGCCTACCTGCCCGCTCTCTGCGCCTCCTTTCTGCCCACCCTTCACGGCCTTCGTGTCGTACGGGATGTCGAGGAATACCATATCAGCCTTGAAGCCCTCCGCAGCGAGGCGTGGGAGCTCCTTTACGGCGTCTGCCGCGTGGATGTACGCGATGTCCTCGTCACCGATGCGCAAGCGGTATACGCCGTCAGCGACGCGCTCGAACTCGCCCTCCTTGGTGCCTACTCCGAGGATGCGACGCACGTTCGGCTCGAGAATACCCGTCTCCTCTGCGACTTCCTTGATGGATGCGTCACCCTTTTTGTCGAGCACCTCTTTCACTTTTTCCTTCTGGGTTGGCGCCTTCTTCTTGCCGTCTTTCCCAGTGTCGGTATCGCCACCATCACGGAACTTCTTGACCTGTTCGTTGCGTAGCTTTGTGAGCTCATTCGTGCTCATACCGAGCTTGGTTGCCTCCTCTGCACGATGCAGCATGGCAGCGTTCACATAGAGCGACTTACCTTTTTCGTCGATGAGTTCGTATTTCTTTTCACCGTCATCCGACTGCTCCTCGAGCACGCTGCCGATGGTGTATGTCTTGCCATCCATGACGACTGTATCGCCATCTGCGGCGGTTTCCTGCTTCTTTGCGATACGTGCATCATCCTCTGCTATAAAGTCGCGTAGTGTGCCCACTGGAGCGCGTGGGTTGTCGATGTAGTCGACCATCTCCTCGAGCTCTGCCTTGCGCTCGGGGTCTGTCTCGCTCTCGAGCTCGGTGCGCCCCCATGCGAGCATCGCTTCCTGTGCGGATACGGTCGCTGCTTCCTTGCTTGTGAAAAGTTGGTTGTAGTCGAACTCGGATGCGAAGCCCGTGCCAGCAGCATTGGCCTCGAAGCGTACGGCGAACTTGCCATCGGGGAACTCCACGGTAGAGACGAGCACGAGCGGTGCATCGCCTGTTTTGCTTGGTACGAAAATAGTGCGGTCGGAGAAGGTTGTTGCGTAATCGTTGAGCGCGTCCGTGCTGCGCGTGATGTCTGGGTTCACGTCGCCACCCCTTCGCTGGAACGATGCGACCTGCTGGCGGAGCTGGTTGATGTCATCCGAGAAGCTCGGAGAGAAGCCCTCGGTGGTTGGCTTCCTACCAGAGACGTCTGGTGCCTCATCTGGCACGCGGAAACCGCCCCCAGAGCCCTTTGGCGGGGTCTTTGTACCATTTCCCTTGGTTGGCTGCTGCGAAGGGTTCACGGCGCGTCCTGCGGCCGTTGTAGCGCCTGTGAGGATACCGCCCGCCACACCTCCCACGAAGAACTCCATCGCCATGCCTCCAGAGAGCACATAGTCCTTTGCCTCTGCGAGCACGGCCGCCTTCTGCTCCTCGGTCTTTGCATTTCCGTAGTCGTTGGTGAACTTGAGAAGCGACTGTGCGACTTCCGTTGCACCCTCGGTGCCGAAGCCCTGTGCTACCGACTTCCAGATGACCTTCGATGGCTCCTTGAACACACCGAGAAGTAGGCGGTTGAGCACGCTGTCCCCCACGACGTCGATAGCGATGTTGCCCGTCGAGTACACCTCGCCTTTCTTTTGGATTTGTTCATCAGCAGAGAGCGCAGTGTAGAAGCCACCCGATACTGCGAGGCCTGCCTGTGGTGAACGTGTTGCGACCGTCGTACCTATTGCAAGCAAGGCGCCGATGCCCGACTGCACTCCCGAGTCTTGCAGTTCGTAGAGAAACTTCTGCCACACGGGGTTTTCTGGGTCATTGCGTTCTGCAAGATACGCCGAGTACGCTTGGTCATATGTTTTGTCGCCTAGTGAAGTAAGTCCTGCAAGCATCTTGAGAGGAACGTTCGAGCTGTTTTCCGAGAGGAAGCGCGTGGTGTCTTTGGCTGGCTTCGTATTGAGCACTGCCACTACAGGGTCTTGGAAGCCCTTGAGGAGCTCTGGCGCAAGGTTCTGGAACGTATCGAGTTGCACTTCTCCGCGGTCTTGCATGTTGTATGCCTCTGCAGCGCCCTTGATGAGTGGTGTGCGAGAGAGTGGTTCAGCAGCGAAGTTGATCGCGGCATCCTTTGTTTTCACGACGGCGTTCCATGCGTCGAGCCCGAACTTTGCTGCCGTTTTTCCTGCATTTAGTGCCGTTGCGAAGAAGCCAGTCGGTTCCTTCGCGTTCTTCACTGGACTGGTTGCAGGTAGCGGTGCCTGTGTCTGCTGCTTTCCGCTTTCCCCGAACGCACTGGTGAGCGCATCGTCGAGAGCCCCGAGGTTGCTCGAGCGGCTCGAAAAATCCACCGTCTTTACGGAGATTTTATCTTCATCGTCGCCTCCACCGAACCCTTTGGCGCCGAGTGCTTTATCGAGGTCATCGAGTGCTCCCATAATGTTAGTACGGCCTGTAGCCGACGGTGCTGTAGCTCTCTGGGTTGACGTACTCATCTGCGAAACGGTCGTCGAAGTCCTTGCGAGAGAAGCCCGCCTGCATCCATGCGTTACGTGCTGCCTTGTAATCGTCTGGTGCTACGAACCCATCGGAGCCACGCTTCGGGTCAAGCGCGTTCGTTATCTTCGAGCTTGCTCCACGAGTGAGCTCACTTTCGGTTGGCTCATTGTCGCCACCGCTGCCCTCGTTCGTTGCACCGAGCTTCACGCTCTTGGTTGAGAGAGAGCCGTCAGCGTTCTTCGTGAGAATGTCTGCGTACTTCTGGCCACCCACGGTGCGCGTAGTGGTCGAGAGTATCTTGCCCTCTGGGTTCGATGAGTTGAGACGCTCATAGAAGCCCGTCGGGAGGCCTGCTTCGAGCTCGAGCTTTCCGATGGTGTATTTGAGCGTGTCCGATACCGCAGCGCCGTCACCTTCCTTGAGCCCGTTGTAGATGATTTGCAGGTTAGCGCGTGCATTATCCTGCTCGCGGTCTTGCTCGGAAACGTCAGCATCGTAGAGCCCTTTCACCACGTTGAACATCTGGAGGTTCTGCGAAAACTCGCTATCGTACTCGTCCTTTGCGGTCGAGTAGTCGAGCTTCTTGAGGTTCATCGTATTCTCGATGACGGCGTTTGAGGTCTGGAGCTGTGCAGCGAGGCCTTGTTTCTGGGTGGCGATGTACGAGAGACGCTCGTTCTCTTGGCGCTCCACCTCTCCGACACGGCCAGAGATGACGTTGAGTGCCACTGGCTTATCCATCTCGGCAGTAGTGCGCTGGCGGCGCTGCGCGATGACTGCCTGCTCCTCTGCATCGAGGTCATTGAGACGTGTCTCTAGGTCGCCGACGTTGTACTTGGAGCGGAGCTCGTTGTACGTTGCCTCGAAGTTTGGTGCGTCTGGTTTTCCACTATCGGGCATCAAGCTACTTTTCCCCGTGATGCTTTTATACGCCTCTGTGAGCGTTTCGGACGCTGGCGCTTTCGTGCGTGTTGGTGGCTCGTCCTTCGTGCGTGCAGTCGAAGCGTCGCTCTCTTGGTTGCTGTTGATGAAAACAGCCGCATCATCCTTCGATGTGACGGTTGCGGGTGTTGGTGTCGTTCCCTTCTTTACCGCAACGAGCAACGCCTCATTTTGCTTCGCGTCTCCCGTGTAGCCAGAGATGCCGTATTGAGTAGCGAGCTTGGCGCGTGCAGTGTACGAACTATCCTTCCCCGTGCTCTTGAGGAAGTCGACGATACTGGTGCCTGTGTTGAGTGTTGCCATACGCTATTTTTTAGGCAAGTCAGCGAACATGGTGTCGATGATGCCACCCGACATCCGTACCAGTGCCATGCCTACTTTCCCGAGGAATGGCGTCTTTTTGCTCTTTGGGAACGAAACGATGAGACGGCGAGTGAGCTTGTGCTTTTTGAGCAGAAGCACCTCATCCTCGAGGTACGCGCGAGCGCTAGTCTCGACTGTCAGTTTTTTCTTGTGAGTTGGCTTTTTCATGGTTGACTTCTTACTGATAATGTTATCACGCTTCCGTACGTGCTTTCGCACGTTGTGCACGGTCTGCTTCTCTTTTTTCTTGAGCAGCAGCAATAGCTGCACGATGCTCATCCACTTGCGCCTCGATCGCCACGGTCGCAACCTCGTCGCTCTCCTGCCGCTTGCGAGCTGCGGCATCGAGAGTCTGGAGTTCAGTGATTTCTTTTGGTTTTTTCATAAGCTATGTGGGTGAGAAGCAGGCAATGAACATGAAGTCGCTATTTTGCACCGCACCTGCGTCGTCGAAAATAGTGACCTTGAAGTTGTTTGATGCCACACTCTCGACCTTTGCGCTGTAAGCACCTGCTCCAGAGCCACGGAGTGCAGTCACCGTGACGGCGTAGTTAGCGTTTGCTTGGTTGTGAGTGAGCGTGTACTTGCCAGTTGAAGGGTTCGATACGCTCCACCCGTCGTCATTGCTTGGTGAAAGTGTGGTGCCAGAAACGTATCCCCAGAACGTAATGGGCTGGTCGATGCCTTGATTTACGTGCACGCCTGTGTGGTACACGTCCTTCCAGTTGCCACCTGCCACACCGAGGTCAACACCACCGTTGGTGTATGAGGTGAAACGGTTGTTGCCACCGTCGAAAATAGCCTTGAGCGTTCCGTTTGAGAGGAAGGCAACGGTGCCCGAGCTGCCGCTGTCGAGGTAGATGTTCGTGCCCGCAGCCATACCCTTGATGAGTTATGAGGTGCCCGATGCGTTAGT
>ERZ1292629.1410-Hain-H43-01um-R1-1410-length-23444-cov-7_pt1 | contig 23444 bp, 37 predicted proteins | sample MGYA00564399_ERZ1292629 | MGnify/ENA primary metagenome ERZ1292629 (study PRJEB36523, sample SAMEA6512636) | groundwater metagenome | collected 2019-01-08 | study: AquaDiva: Metagenomics assemblies of 32 groundwater samples | reverse complement strand
CTGCATAGCTACGCACTGTATGGATAAGAGCTGAATGCATCTAAGCTCGAAGCCATCCGCAAAACGAGACAACAAAGGCCGTCGAAAAAGACGACGTTGATAGAGTTCTTGTGTAAGGCGCGAGCGTAAGCGAGCGTTTCAGCATAGAACTACTAAAAGCCTCATTTAAAATTTGTTAAAATTTTAAGGTATATTTCCGAAATCCTTTGCTGCTATTGATTTTGTTTTCGTGAATTTTTTTCTTTTTTGATGTATAAGCAACTGACATACGTCAGTAACGAACCGAAAGCTTTATATATACATTATATATACAAAATATATATGGATAAACGAAGAAAAAACCTATTAAAACAATCGTTTGATGTGATGTTTAGAGCTGACATAGAAGAAATATTAGAAAGAAATATTTCTGCTTTTGGATCGAGCAGCCACATTATTTTGCCAACAAAGCACAAAGGCAAAAAAGCGAAAGTGATTATTTGTAGAAAATGAAAAGAAGAATGGAGCATTTTTTAAAAGAATTAGGGATAAATGAAATAGACATAGGCAGTTATAAAAGGATTCATTTAAAAATAAAAGATAAAGTAGTCACAAGACCAAATTACGATATTTTCTTTAGTCTAAAAATGCCTCCAAAAATGTTAGATTATAAAACCAGTCAATCTTCCCACTAATAATCAACTTCTACTTCAGAAACTCTTCCAGATTTCATTCTAAGAAAATTTTTTCTTATCAAAAATTTTATAATATAAAAGACAACTAAAGTCGTCAATAAAGCAATTACTATCCAAATGAATGTGGAGTTTGTGTCAAAAAAAAGTTTAAATCCATAATTAAATATCAAAAAAACTATGGAGATTAATAAAAAAATTAAAATTAAGCTTCCGAATATTTCAAAAAATCTTTTGGTTGAATTTGTTTTCATTTATGTAATAAGAAAAAGGTGTTTTTAAGATTTTTTAGGCAGGACATTCTCCTTCTGTGTAATATTCTACTTTTTCATCCATACAAACAAAACATGAATTGCTAAATGTTTGTGCACAAGGATATTTTATACATTGAATTTTGCTTGAGTCAAACCAACCGCAAACAGGAGAATAAATTTCTGTACAAACATCTACATCCCTGCTTTGAGTGTTGCAATAAATTTTTGACTCTTCTTGGGGTTTAGAATTATTGTTAGAAAGAATGTTACTAACAATCGCTATAGCAAAAATAGCGAGTAATATCACAACGAGCCAAATTCTATATTTATTACTTCTCGCCATAAAATGACTAAGAAACGAGAGTTTTAATATTTTCTTACAATCCAAAATTCTGCACAAAGTTTTCTATTAACTTGTATTGATCTAAGAATTCGTTTCCTTTTTTTGTCAAAGAAAAAGTTTTTTTCTCGTCTTTGTCTGTAGTAATTGTCACAAAATCCTTTACTAGAAGCTCGTCGACATATTCCTTGAACATCTGCGGAGAGAGATTCGAAGCGTAAAGCAGCCTTGTCGGTTTTATGTTCCTTCTTTCCCTTATTGATTTTAAAATATCCCTTATGACCTCAAGCCTTTCCCTTTTCTTTGCCATTTTAATTTTTTGTTATCTTAATTACACCGTATAAGAATATTAAGAAGAAAACTAAGTTCAGTATGTAAACATTAATCAAGATAGACCTTTCTCCACCGAATAAAAGGAATACGAAGAAGTTTAATATCCAAGCCAGAAGTATTAAGATCATGGCTGAAAAATAGAATTTCAAAAATTTATTTTTGCTCCCTGCTTCTTTGTAGTTGATATAGCTTATTGAAGATGAAACCACGAACAAAACTATCTGGGACAAGAACATGAAGTTGGAAGTTTTCAGAATAATGTCGAACAAAACTAATATTATTGCAAATAAGTAGAATATTGATATTATCGGATTAAGAAGAGAGCTGTAATAAAATTTGAGATTTAATCTTTTTGATAACAGGCTGTATGTTAAGAAAAACCCCCCCATTATTATGAAAAACTCGAACAGCGGAGTTATAATGCTGCCGAAAATGTCCGTAAAGACCAGAAAATACCTTACAAAAAAAGCTATCCCATAAAAAAGAAACGCGTTCCTGAAATATCTTATCCCGGAATGTGAACTTAACTGAAAAAGCTTGTTTGTTTTTAGGACTATCAGCAGGCATGTGAAGACGATTATTGCAGCATAGATTATTTTGAAGGTCTCCTTGTTGCCAAGAATAAAAGAGTAAATGTCCATAAGGTTAGATTTTTTTGTGGCTTTTTAAGATTTATGTATTCAAACATATAGGATAAATATGGATTTTTATTTCAGGCTGTTTATAAATGCCAATATATTGGATGTATTAGAATGATCAAGAGTTTTAGTGCAGCTTTATTCTAAAACTCCCTTAACCTATATGACACAACCTCAACCCTCGAGCTGCACTAAAACATTTCTTTTTTTTCTTTAGGAAAGCTTAAATTGAGAGACCATTAGATAGACTTAAAAATGTGCTCGATGAAAAACTTTTATGACCTCTTTAAGCAAAATCTTGAATAAAACCATTGACACCGAAACAGGGTGGTTTAACTGGAAACTCGGCACGATGGGAGGTACTTTTGCTGGAACAGTGAACTATTTCGTTAATGATTCTCATGGGATAGCTGAAGGATTAAGAGGCGGCGGGAATCAATTTCTATTCAATTTTCTGCTAGGGGGCGCAAATTCTAAGTTGTGTGAATATTTAGCTAAAGAGGTTGATAATAAATATTTGGCTATTGCTGCTTCTTCTCTGATACCTACTGCCACATCTTTTGTTGTTAATTATTTGTGGCATAAATCACTTCAAACTGCAGAACCTTTAGATTCTTCAATATGGCAAATTCCACTAAATGCCATCAGCACGGGAATTTTAGGGTACCGATGGAATACTCAAAAAAGAAATAAACAAAACCCTTAAAAACCCATTAAGAATCTTATTTTTGTAAGTTGGGTAGTTAACTTCGAAACTTAGACATTAAATTGTCAGATTTTGAAAATATCAATTTCTAGTTTTGAGGAAGGTCCGCCCACCATATTAAGTCATCTTGTGAAAACAGGATTGTTGTGAAGCAAAGCTCTGGAACAGAAACGACACAGCCTTGTCTGAGTCATGAACCGTGCGGGAAACTTTGAAGACAAGGATATGATGAAACGACCATCTTGACTGGTGCAAGGCTTTAAGCCGCTTAGTCGAATGTTAACACGTTCCGTCTGGCAACGGGGAACGACAGAAGGTGGCCTATTCCCAACTTACATTTTTTCTTTTATTGATTTATCAACAGATTTAAAAGTATTATAAAACATATTTTTTGGGGATGTAGCTCAGCGGGAGAGCACACGACTGAAGCTCGTGGTGTCGGGGGTTCGACTCCCCCCATTCCCATAAATGACAGCTTGTTGGCGTTTATTCATGAAAACTTTTAAGTTTTCAGTGTTGGATTTTTCTTTCAAAACCTTTATAAATTAAAAAGATGTCTATAAGATATGCCAGAAAAAAAAGAGGATTTTTCCAATGTCAGTTATGTGCTTGGGATCATAGGCATAGTTTTTGCTTTCCTTTCTCCAATTGCTGGTTTGATCTTGGGAATTGTCGGAACAGTTCTTTCCAAGAAACAGAAAACAGAGTTATCTCAAAAAGGAAGCAAACTAAGCAAAATAGCCATCGTGATAAGCATAATAGTTATAATAATAGCTATTGTTGTTTCTTTGGTGCTTAGCAAGAATAATGGTGTCTTAGGAAATTTCCCTCTACAATAAGATGAAATCAAAAAGCGGCGCAATGGAAATGAGTGTTGGAACGCTTGTCACCATAGTTTTGCTTATGGCCGTTTTAATTCTTGGAATTTTTCTAGTCCAAAAAATCTTCAGCAGCGGAAGTAATGCAATAGACAGCGTTAATAACGAAGTTCAAAATCAGATAAACCAATTATTCTCGCAGGAAGATAAAAAAATTGCGGTCTATCCAACATCAAGAGAGATTACTCTGAAAAAAGGCGATACGCCTAAAGGATTTGCTTTCTCTGTAAAGAATAGAGATGTAGAACAGGCAGAGTTTACCTACAGTGTCACAGCAAGCGATGTTTCAAAATGTGGAAGCACGTTTAGTGAAACTAAAGCTAACAATTATCTTTTAGGTGGAAGCGGAACATTCAGTCTTGGTCCTGGAAATGCATTAGATTTGGCCAGACTTGTCAAGTTTGATATCCCTGACACAGCTCCTCCATGCACGATTATATACAATCTAGAGGTCAAGAAAGCTGGAGTTTCTTATTCTGGAGCGGATATCTACGTTACTATAAAATAATCTTTTTAAAAAAATTAGACAAAACCAATCTCTTGACAAATAGTTTTTAAATTGAGTATTCTTTAGAACGTCATGCTAAAACTCTACAACACTCTAACAAGAAAAAAAGAGAATTTCAAACCATTAAAAGATCACGAAGTAGGGATTTATTCTTGCGGGCCAACTGTCTATTGGTATCAGCACATCGGGAATATGAGAGGCTATTTATGCTGGGATATTTTAAAAAGAGTTTTGAAGTTTAATGGATTTAAAATAAAACACGTAATTAATGTCACGGACGTCGGACATCTTACTTCTGATGCTGACGAAGGAGAAGACAAAATGGAAAATGCTGCGAAAAGAGAAGGAAAAACGGCCAAGGAAATTTCAGAGTATTATTTCAACATTTTTTTAGATGACTTAAAAAAAGTAAATTTCTTAATGCCTGATGTCTGGCCGAAAGCAACCGGGCACATTCAAGAACAAATTGATTTGATAAGGGTTCTAGAAAAAAAAGGTTACACCTACAAGACTTCTGACGGAATTTATTTTGACACTTCTAAATTTAAGGATTATAAAAAGTTGGCAAGATTAAGAGTTGAAAAATTAAAAGCTGGAAAAAGAATTGAAATTGGCCAGAAAAAAAACAAAACAGATTTTGCATTATGGAAGTTTTCAGAAACGCCAGGGTTGAGACAGCAAGAATGGCAGAGCCCTTGGGGATTAGGATATCCTGGATGGCACATAGAATGTTCAGCAATGTCTTCAAAATATCTTGGAGAACAGTTTGATATTCATACTGGAGGACAAGAACACATTCCAGTTCATCATACGAATGAAATAGCACAGAGTGAAGCTGTATTCGGGAAAAAACCTTGGGTGAAATATTGGCTGCATAATGCATGGCTTTTATTTGGGGGAGAGAAAATGTCAAAAAGTCAAGGCGATATGTACACAATTTCCGTCTTGGAAGGAATAGGGTATTCTGCAATGGATTTTAGGTATTTATGCTTGAACTCTCATTATAGAAAACCTTTAAACTTTACAATGAAGAATCTCGACAAGGCTAAAGAAACTTATAAGAGAATAAAAAATATTATTTATGGAATAAAAGATGATGAAAAGACAAATCAAAAATATCTTAAAGATTTTGAAAAGGCAATAAACAATGATCTGAACACTCCAAATGCTGTGAAAGTGCTGTGGAAAATGCTCAGGGATCAAAAAGCGGAAGGAAAGTTTAGGACAATAAAAAAAATGGATGAGGTTCTGGGATTGAGGCTTTTTGAGAGAGACGACGTTTCCATCCCTAGAGACATAAGAAAGTTAATTGATGAGAGAGAGAAGGCACGAAAAGAAAAAAATTGGAAAATTGCTGACGCATTGAGAGACAGAGTCCGAGATCTTGGATTTTTTATTGATGACACTGATGATGGGCCGAGGGTGAGGAAAGTGTAATGGCAGTACAATTTAATTATCTGGCAAAAAAAGGGTGGAAACCAAAAAATCCTGATGAAGATTATGTCATAACTTTAATCAAAATTGAAATAGATGAAAGAGCAATAAAAGAAGCAAAAAACAAAACTAAAAAAGAAATTTTCGAGGAAGCTGCCGCAACTGTTGCTGCTGAAAGTTCAACGGGAACATGGACGAAAGTTTACGACGGCAAAGACTCAGGAATTCCTTTAGCTGGAGAAAAAAGAGCCTTAGCTTATGATTTAGATTACGAGAAATTTATGTTCAAAGTGGCCTATCCAATTGATTTATTTGAGCTAGACAATATTTCTGGTTTGTTTGCAGGCATCATAGGAAATATTGCTGGAATGAAAATGGTTTCTGCTATGAGAGTTTATGATGTTAGACTGCCTAGAAGAATGGTCGAAGCTTTTCCTGGCCCTAAATTTGGTGTTGAAGGAATTAGAAAAATTTTAAAAAATAAAGACAGATTTTTGGCAATAACTGTCCCAAAGCCTAAGATTGGAAGAACAGATGAAGAGCAGGCAAGATTGGCAAAAATTCTTTTTACTTCAGGAGACGGGAGTTATGAGGGAATTAAGGATGATGAGAATTTGACGAATTTAGAATTTAACAAATTTGACAAGAGATGTAAACTTGTTTTGGAAGAAGCTAAAAGAGCTGAGAAAATAACTGGAAAGAAAAAATTTTATCTTTGTAACTTAACGCATTCAAATATTAATGAGATGCTGAGAAGAGCAAAACACATAAAGAGCAATGGAGGAATATTTTTCATGATGGATGTTGTTACAACTGGATTTGCTGCTGTTGATACTATGAGGAGGGCTGAAACTGGATTGGCTATTCACGCACATAGAGCAATGCATGGATTTATTACGAGAGATAATTCTCCAGGAATTCACGGCAAGGGGAAGCTTTACGGATTTTCTGTTTCTATGATTTTTTTGGCAAAAATATTCAGGCTTTTGGGAGTTGATACTTTACACGGAGGTTCTCCTTTGGCAAAAATGGAAGATTATGGCGAGGCTGTTTACATAAGAAATATTTTACAAGAGAGAAATCTTAAACCTCATCCACAAATTCCTTCTTTGGGGCAGAATTGGTACCACATCAAGCCCGTTTGGATGGTCGCTTCTGGAGGTTTACATCCTGGAGATGTTGAGAGTGTTTTGAAAGAATTAGGTAATGATGTAATAATGCAATTTGGTGGGGGCCTTTTAGGACACCCGCAAGGAATTGAGGCGGGGGTAAAAGCTGTGGAGCAAGCCAGAGAGGCTTACTACAAAAAAATTCCACTCAAAAAATTCATTGAAAAAAATCCTAACTCAGAGTTGGCTGCAGCAATAAATCTTTGGGGCTATGGGCCTAAAATTGTCTATTAGAATTCTTTTTCTTTTTTTGTATTGGGGAGATAATAATTTTTCTCATCTCACTCAGTAAGGGGATTTTATTAGAATTAAGGAAAGTGAATTCTCTGGGATTAAGTTTCTCCCTTAATAACTGAAACGTTCTTTCTGAGTCATCAGGACCTCTACAGCTGTAAATTGAAAAATACAGGGCATCATGCTCCGGATAAGTGTGGATTGCAACATGAGACTCTGAAAGCAGGATTAGAGTCGTAAAACCTTGTGGCTCAAACTGGTAGGTCAAAGTTTTTAACACATTAAATTTCTCCTGTTTCAATATGTCGATGATTATAGGGTTTAGTGTGTTGTTTCTTTTTAGATAGATTTCATCAACACCCTTCATAACACAGGATATTTCCTGACCAGTTGTAGGAGAGATGTGAGTCATTTTTTCTTTCTTATATGTCTTAGATTACAATTTAAATCAAAATCCTTTGCCTGGAAAAATTTTTTTGCAAAATCTGCAACAACGTTAGGATCGTAAAATTTGCACGAAAAGACATCCAGGTAAACATTATTAGATTGATTAGCGAAATGTCCTGAAATAAGAGATGTTTCAATAAGTTGTGTCATGGAAAAACCAGAAACTCTTGGATCCTCTCCGAAATCCACGACGACACATTCGCCAAATCTTTTCATTTTTATGAGCTCGCAGAGTTTATGGACAAATTCCTTAACCTTGTGAGCATCACGAATAGTCTTAGGATTACATGAGTAAAGATCAATAGACGAAGCCAAACCCCAAGCCTCACCCTCTTTATATCGCTTCTCTAGATCATGAACACTTTCTTTCATTTTTTACTTATCTAAAAAGTATTTTTATTTAAAAAGCTTTCTATAGAAAACAATAAAAAGAAAAGAGAGCTTTAAAGAGCATGAAAGAAGACAAAAACAAATTCAGGAAATTCACGACGGAAAACAATATTTTGGTCCTTGCTGGAAGAGACGCTCCCAGTAATGAAGAATTAATTTCCCAAGTTGAAAAAGAAGAATTGGTTTTCCATACTGCAACGCCTGGAAGTCCTTTTGTAAATTTAAAGGGAAAAGCAAAAAAAAGCGACATTGAGGATGCTGCAATTTTTTGCGCGAGGTATTCTCGAGACTGGAAAAAAAACAAAAAAGATGTAATTGTTCACATTTTTAAAGGAAAAGACATTTACAAAGATAAGAGTATGAGTTTGGGAACTTTTGGAGTGAGCAAATTCAAAGTCATTAAAATAAAAAAGGAAAAAATTGAAAAATGGGAACAATAGGGCATGTTCAACTCGGAAAAAACGGATTGACAGAGAATTTTATAGGAACTCTGCAAAGTCATTTCAAGAAACATGACAATATGAAAATTTCTGTGCTAAAGGGTGCGGGACATGAAAAGGAAAAAGTTAAGAGTTATCGTGAAGAAATCTTGAATAAGCTAGGAAGAAATTATACTGCAAGAGTTGTTGGGTTCACTATTTTTGTAAAGAAGTGGAGAAAGCCGGTGAGATGAATCTTTATCAATAGTTTTATAAACCTACAAAACACTCTTTTTTTGACTAAACAGCTTAGGCTGTTCTAACGCTGCAAAGCGGTGTCAAAGCTAACTGAAAATGGAAAAAATAAATCCAGTTTACGATATGAACGTTCAGGAATACAACAACAGATTAGCCGAAGCCTTGAAAAAAATTCAGGAATTTAAAGAACCAGAATGGGTTGCTTTTGTGAAATCTGGACCTGCAAAGTCTAGACCTATTGATGAACCAGATTTCTGGCATAAAAGAGCAGCCTCTATATTGAGACAGATTTATAGAAGAAATACTGTTGGTGTAAGCAGGCTTAGAACAAGATATGGTAGTAAAAAAATAAGGGGTTCAAGACCAGAGGAATTCAGAAAATCTGGCGGAAAAATAATCAGAGTCCTATTACAACAGGCTGACAAAGCGGGCTTTACTGAAGTTATCAAACCAATAAAAGGAGCAAGAAGCGTCAGACCTGGAAGAAAATTAACTGATAAAGGAAAATCTTTCATGGAGAGTATAAAATAATGGGAATAAAAAATAATCTTAAAAAAGCAAGGCTAGCAAAGGCTGGAAGAAGAACTAAGTGGGCTCCAGTTTGGGCTGTCTTGAAAAAATACGGGCCTGGAAAAAAGATACACCCCTCCCAGATGACTCATGTAAAAAGATCGTGGAGAAGAACTAAGTTACATATTAAACCAAGAAAACAGAGGAAGTCCCACTTCGGATAAACAAACATGGCGAAAAAAACAGAAACAGTTGAGAAAATTGAGAGAGAATATGTCATTCCACTTAGAAAAGAAATTGACAAAGTCGCGATTTACAGAAGAACGGAAAAGGCAATAAAAGCAATCAAAGAGTTCATTGTAAGGCATATGAAAATAAGAGATAGAGATTTGAAAAAAGTAAAGATTGACAAGTATCTGAATGAAGCAATGTGGCTCCGAGGAATAAGGAATCCTGTTCATAAAATAAAAGTCAGGGCAATAAAAGAAGGAGATATTGTAAAAGTTGAAGCAGTTGATTTACCTAAAAATCTTAAGTTCAAAAAAGCAAGAGAAGAAAAAGTTACTAAAGGCGCAGAAGAGATCGCGAAAAAGAAAAAGGCCGAAAAGAAAACTGTCGAAGATGCTCAGAAAAAAGAAGAAAAGCCTGAGGAAGAAAAGAAAGTTGAAGAAGAGAAAAAAGCTGCTGTTGTAGAGGCTGGGCAGGAAATGGAAAAGGCAGCCGCAAAACAGATGAAACATCAAGTTGGCGGAAAGACAAAAGAGCCAAAGCACGAACACAGAATGAGTTTGCAGAAGTAATTAATTTTTCTTAAATCTATTTGCATCTCGACCGTAATGTTTTTCTTTCATAACTTTTTCCCAAGTTTCTTGTAAATCAATTCCTTGAGAGTTAGCCATACAGACAACAGTGAATAAAACATCTATCAACTCATCTTGCAATTCTTTTTTAGCCTCACTATCCTTCTTCTTTTTTGTGCCAAAGAGATGATTAATTTCTCTAGCAACTTCTCCAGTTTCTTCAGCTAATCTTGCAACAATTTCGTGTGGCGACCAATATTTAGGAGTAAACTGAGAAGCCCATTTATCAACGTCATCTTGGATATCTTTTAGAGACATTAGTTTATAGGAATGTTAAAATATTAAAGCTTTTCGCTTATTTCAGCACCTTCCCAGTTTCATTATACCACAAGTATAAGTCCAATTCTCCCAGAGACATTTTTAGTTTAGAAGCTAATTCTCTTAAAATATTTTCAATTTCAAGGTATCTTTTTGGAGTCATTGTTTTTGGCCTTTCTATCAGGCCATGATCTGCAAGAATATCTACAATATGAAAATCAACTATTGCATAATCCTTAAAGCCTATATTTCTGAGAAAATGTGAGGCTTCTTTCATGCCAATACCTTTTATGTTTTCAACTAGCTGATTTCTTACGTCAGGAGATTTTAAATTAATTTTCCTGAAATTTTCTCTTGCCAAAGCCAGATAATTTGCCCTTAAAGTGTGAAATCTGTATGTTTCTTTTAATTTTTGCTGTATTTCTTTCTCATTGCCCTTGAATATAACATCGCCGAGATGGTTAATTGTCTTAATTCCAAGTTCCGCACTAGTTCCTGCTGTAAGGATGCAGAAAGCAAGCTCTCTAAACAAATCATTGAAGTTTCTAGGAATTTTTTCAAATTCATTCATTCTTTTGTCGATAACTTCGCAAACTTCTTGGCTTTTGAGATTTTCAACAAGATTTATTAGGGAATCCATTTCATTTTACCTTCTTTATCTCTTTTAATAATTTGTCTTTTTGCCTTCGTGAAGTATGGGTTTTTCCAAATCTTACTAAAGTCGCATTTACTTTACTCCAATATTTTCTGGGAAAGAGTTTCTTTAAATCTTCTTCTACTTTATGTGGATTTTTATTTTTGCTCCAATCTAAAAAGTTTGATATATAATGGACATGCGTATCAACGCCAATCCCGTCTTCTCCTTGTTCAACGAGAAAAACATTCGCTGTTTTTCTGCCAACTCCAGGCAGTTCTAAAAGCTCCTCAAATCTTTTGGGAACTTTTTCATGATATTTTGTCACAATAACTTTTGCACAGTTTATTATGTTTTTAGATTTGTTTTTATAGAAATTTACGGGCTTTATTATGTTTTGGACAGAATTTAAACTTGCATTTGCAAGTTTTTTTGGTGTTGGGAATTTTTTAAACAAAACACGAGCAATCTTTATTGTGGTTTCATCTCGCGTTCTTGCTGAAAGAATTATTGAAATTAAAGTCTCGTAAGGATTTTTCCATTCTTCTGCTGCAAGCCTCATGGGAGAACCTTTTTTTGATAAAGTTATTAGTTGTTTTAATGCTGTTTTTTGTTCCATTAATTTAAAAACTATGGGTAATTTTTATATTTATGCTAGATGAATTGATAAAGGAAATAAATTCTAAAGCTGACAAAAAACAAGCCGAAAATTTGCAAAGATTTTTCAAAACCGGACCTGGAGAGTATGGGGAGGGAGATATCTTTCTTGGGATTAAGGTTCCAGTACAAAGACAGATAGTAAAAAAATACGTTGGATTAAACTTGTTAAAAGTTCAAGAATTATTGTCTAGTAAGATGCACGAGCATAGACTTATTGCATTGTTAATACTTGTTGAGAAATTTAAAAAAGGAAATGAAATTGAAAGAGGTAACATATTTAATTTATATTTAAAGAACACAAAATACATCAATAATTGGGATTTGGTTGACTTATCTTCTCATAAGATTGTTGGAGAATTCTTAGTTGATAAGAAAAGAGATATTTTGTACAAACTTGCGAGCTCAGATGATTTGTGGGAAAAAAGAATTGCAATGATTTCAACTTTCGCTTACATAAAGAATGAAGAATTTGATGACGCTATAAGGATTGCAGAAATACTCCTCAAAGACAAACATGATCTGATAAACAAGGCAGTGGGTTGGGTGCTAAGAGAGGTAGGGAAGAAAAACCAAAAGATTCTTGAGGACTTTTTAAAAAAACACTATGACCTGATTTCAAGGACGACTCTGAGATATGCTATTGAAAAACTTGATGAAGAATTGAGGAAAAAATATTTGAAAGGAAAGATTTAATGCAAAGGCCTTTTCTTTAATACTCCACCATGGGCTGCTTTTATTCCGTGTTCTATGACGACTGCGTTAGGGTCAATTGCCAAAACATGGTTTTTTACTTTTAATGTTTCAAGTCTTGTTACAACTGTGAAAACTATGTCTTGATCACTATCTCCATTGTAACCTCTTTTGCCTTGATAAATTGTCACACCTTTTCCGAGATCCCTAACGAGAATCTTTCTTATTTCTTCACTCTTTTCTGAGATAATTGTTATTCCAATGTATTCTTCAATTCCCTGTATAAAAAAGTCAACTGTTTTGTAAGCAACTAAATATGTTAAGAGAGAATAAAGTGCTTTTTCAGTTCCTAAGGAGATAGCGGCGAAAGAGAAAATTATTACGTTTATCATGAATATAATTTCCCCGACAGTCAGGTTTATTTTTTTGCTCAAGTAAACAGACAAGACCTCTGTTCCATCTAAAACGCTGCCTCCTCTGACAGACAAACCAACACCCGCCCCAAGCAAAAATCCACCGAATATAGCCACGAGAAGCTTATCGGAAGTGATAATAGGGTAATTCACAAAAACTAAACAAATAGCCAATCCAAGTATGGCAATAAAAGTTTTTATTGCAAAATTTTTTCCTACTTGTTTTATGGCCAGGTACATAAAAGGAAGATTAAATAGGAAAATAAAAATGGATGTTGGAGCAGAGGTTAAAAAAGAAACAAGAAGAGAAACTCCAGTAATGCCTCCATCAATGAATCCGTTTGGAATGAGAAATCCTTTCAATCCAAATCCTGCAGCACCGATTCCAAGAACAATCAAGAAATATTCCTTGATTATGTTAAAGAACCACCTAAAAACACCTATTTTTCGTAAGTCCATGAACTATAACAAGCTTTATAATTTTTAAATATTGTTTATTATCATATTTAGATAAAGAATTAATGTTTTCTTCTACTGGCATATCTTCTTTCCAGTTTTCTAATATCTGCATCTATCTCATCAAGAATTCCAGGAAGAGAGGGCCCATTTGTTGGATGTGTGTATGAAGCAAATGCCACTAAATAGTCATCCATCGCTCCACTGCTTAATCTATGTTCATTTCTAGCTCTCCAACCAGCAAGTTTAGCAATTTTTGTGCTTAGAGATATACAAGATAAAATAAAAGAATAATTAAATACTTTTCTATGCTAAAATAGGTATAATAAGAAAAATGAACACAGAAAACATAAAATCGAAGAAAACAATCAAAGAATTGCTTGAATTTGGCATGATAAATATAGATAAACCCACAGGGCCGACAAGTTTTGATGTTTCAGAATTTGTGATGAAAACTTTGGGATTGAGAAAAACCTCTCATTTTGGAACATTGGACCCACAGGTCACAGGAGTTTTGCCTGTTGCATTAAACAGGGCATGCAAACTTACTGGATTTTTTCTTGGTGAAGATAAAGAGTATATTGGAATTATGAGGATACATGAGGATATGGAAATGAAAAAGATTCAAGAAATAATAAATAAAAAATTCCTAGGAAAAATAACACAAAAACCTCCTGTCAAATCTAGAGTCAAGAGAGTAGAAAGAGAAAGAGAAATAAAAAAGTTCAGGTTATTAGAAGCAGATGGAAAAGATATCCTATTTGAAGTTGAATGCCAGGGAGGAACTTACATAAGAAAATTAATTGATGATCTTGGAAAAGATATTGGCGGGGCCCATATGCTTGAGTTAAGAAGAACAAGAGCTGGAATATTCAAAGAAGAAGACAAAAATTATCCTATTGTTAATTTGTATGATTTAGAAAAAGCTGTGCAGGAATATAAAAATGGAGATGAAAAATCCTTAAGAAAAATTATAATTCCCGGAGAAGCAGTCAGTTTAGTTTATCCTGTTGTTGAAATAGAAGAGGAAAGTGTTGGAAGAATTTTGAAGGGTCAGCCAGTCTACAAAAAAAATCTGGTGAAAAAAGTTGATTTTGAAAAGGATAGAATTATTTGTGTTTTTAGCAAAGATAGATTTATAGGCATGTTTAAGGTTATTAATCAAGGAGAGTTTTTTGCAAGAAGTGAGTTTACTTTGCAGGAGATAAAATTTTAGGAACATTTATAATAACCTTTAAAATTCTTTTTATATGGATTTGAAACAACTTTATAGGCATGTTTCCTCCCGAGAAGAAAGTCTTAGGAAAGTTATTGATGACGAAGAAAGAAAAATCGAAGAGGAAGCTAAGAAGAAAGCAAGAGAGATAAGGCTAAAAGACATCCTTGCTGAAATTAAATTTGATCCCAAATCACTAGGTTATGAAGGCTATGAAAAATTCGTAAAGACTAAAATGTTCAATTTAGACATAAATCGAGAATACAAAGTTTATTTAGAAAATAACAAATTAGTCCTTAAACTCGGTGAAATAGAACTTAGGTCTTTTGGAGGAGTACAAGTTGGCGTTTTTTACAGGAAATTGTTGAGGTCTGTAGAGGCATTAGAAGAACAAGGAGAATATGATCTTCCTTTTTAGATTAAAATGAAACACTTCATATATTTTTCAAAAAGTGCAAGAACTTCTGGAAACTTTGACACAACAAGGCTAATGGATGCTGGAAGAATGGACATTGCAATCCACAGCTTTATTCAAGGTGTTTTCTTGAGTCATGATTTCAGGAAAGATGTTGTTTTTCATTTTGTTTTTTACGGAGCTCCAGACCCTCCAAAACATATAGAGATACAGGTAAAAGAAGGGACTCCTGTAAGCAAAAAAGATGTTGCAAATTTGATAAAGAAGCTTTTGTACAAATACAAGCCAGGACAAAAAAATGAAGTATTTCCAGGATGTTTTATTGAAAAAAAAGGGTTTTTACCATTGGTTGAAGAATTAAAAGATGAAGGGAAAGAGATTTTTATTCTTGACAAAAAAGGAGAAGACATAAGGAAGGTTGAAATATCAAACGAGCCTGTTTTTATTTTAGGGGATCATGATGGATTGCCTAAGAAAGAGCTAAGAAGATTGAAGGACGTTGCAACTCCAGTGACTGTCGGGCCAAAGGTTTATTTTGCATCGCAAGTTGTGGCGATAGTCAATAATGAATTGGATAGAAGAAATTTTTAATGCCTTTTATATTTCCATCTTGCGATAGCCCAAGTCACAAAAACAACAAAGATAGAAAACACAATCGCATATATCATTGTGTTTACCCAGTTGTCGAACGCTATGACACCAATGAGACCAAAAACAATCACTACAGTGAGCATTATTGTTGAAGTAACTTTCAAAGGGATTATTGATTGATGACCTCTGTTCTCATCTATAATCTTTTGTATCATCTTCACATTCATTATCCCTGCAAAAAAACCTATCCAGCTAAAGAGTAAGACAAAACCTACATGGAATATGTTTGTTATAAAACTGAAGAAATTGCAGTAGGATGTCTTTTCTATACTGACACATTTCCAACCGCCCGTATCATGGCCCACAACAAAGAGGATTATCCACAGCCCAATGAATGTTACAATAAATCCTATCAACCCCCCTTTTATGCTCGCTTTCATGATTTAAGAAGATAAATATTATATTTAAGGGTTTTGGAGAAGCACTATTTTAACATCAAAACTTTTAATAAGATTAGAAACTTTTGTTTAATATGAAAAAATCAATTAGATTATATGTTGCAGGAATAGTGCAAGGGGTGTTTTACAGGGCTTTTGTGAAGGAAAATGCCGAGAGATACAATGTTAAGGGATTTGTAAGAAACCTTGAAGATGGAAGAGTTGAAGTTTTTTTGGAGGGCGCCACAGATGATGTCAAAAAAATGAAGGAGTTGTGTGAAAACGGCCCAAAAAATACTAATGTAAAGAGTGTCGAGGTTAAAGAGGAAAGATTCCAGGGATTCAAAGAGTTTAAGGTGCTGCATATTTGAGAAAATTTATATATGAAGATAATTCTATTCTTAATTAGAAAGGCAAAATGATATACACAAACTCGGACGGAGGAGCTAGGGGAAATCCCGGGCCAGGGGCAATTGGAGTGATAGTAAGAGACGATGACAAGATCCTTATAAAATATGCCGGAAGAATTGGAGACAACGTCACAAATAACATGGCAGAATATGAGGCATTGATAAAGGCCTTGGAGTTGGCTTCGAAATTTGGCAAAGAGGTCACGTGTTTTTTGGATTCTGAACTTGTTGTAAATCAATTATTGGGAAAATACAAGGTGAGAAATCCTAAGATGTTGGAGCTTTTTCTTAAAGTGCAAAAAATGCAGGACAAGTTTGACAAGATAAATTATGCTTACGTTTCAAGATGGAACAAGTATCAATTAATCGTTGATGAAATTCTAAATGAAGAATTTGACAAGGGTTGAAAAATATTAAATAGAGGAATTTCCTTAGCCTTTTATGAAAAAAAGAGGTAAACCTCCCTTCGTTCAATCGCGGCCGAAGAAAAGAGGGTTGAAGGAAAAATTAAGCTGGCTTCCGCTTTTTCCCCTGAGTATTGTTTTGTTCTATCTCCTGATGATAGTTTTAGGTAGATTTGATATAATTCCTTCTGAGCCTGAGTTAATTGTTGGAATTGAGAGACTATATAATAAATTTGGGCTTATAGGATTAGCACTAATTACATTTACTGAGGGTTTGGCATATATTGGACACCAGTTTCCTGGAATGAGTATAATACTTGTTTCAATGGTTATTGGGGGAAAGAACTTTTTTGCGATAATCTCTATAGTTCTGACAATATCTCTCGCCCTGATGGTTAGCAGCATGATAAATTATTTAGGTGGGAGATATTTCAGCAAGTATGGTTCTAAAAAATTCAGCAAAAAAAGAAAAAGGGTTGAAAAAACCATTTTTTTAGCCTCGCTGCATCCAGCTTTCCTTTCACTTTATTTTTTCAAGAGCGGCCTAGAAAGAAAACATTTCAAGAATGTTTTTCTTGTCCCATTGATAGTTTTTCCCTATGGAGTCATAATAACATATACTCTGTCTTTGTTCTCAAGTTTTTTGTTAGAAAAAGTTTTTTCCAAAGAATGGTTTTTCCTTGCAATTTTTGTAGGATGGTTTTTAGTTGAGTTAATTACAAGAAATAAAAGTTATATAAAAAAGAAGATAAGATTTTAAAGGGTTTTAACATAATATTTACTGAAGACACCATGGGACGCGAAGAACAAATAATTCAAGAAAGGCTCAAGAAACTTCAAGAGCTCAGAAAAAAAGGAATCAATCCTTATCCTAGCAAGTTTGAAAAAAAAGAAACTGTAGATATCTGTGTGAAGGCAAAACTTGGAACTAAAGTCAAGACTGCTGGGAGGGTCATGACAAAAAGAGACATTGGAAAAATCGTATTTGTAAATCTTAGGGACGGGACTGGAGACATACAAATAGTCTTGCAAGAGGGAGAAACACCGAAAGAAACAATTGATTTTTTTAAGGACTACATTGACTCTGGGGATTTTATTGGGGTTGAGGGAAAAATATTCAAGACAAAAACAGATCAACTTTCTATTTTAGTAAGCCACATTGAAATTTTAAGCAAAAGCATTCTTCCTTTGCCTGAGAAATATCATGGAGTTAAAGATGATGAAGAAAGACTCAGAAAAAGATATCTTGATGTTTTGATGAATCCAGAGACAAAAAAAATTTTTGTTAAAAAAGCAAGGTTCTGGAACACTATGAGGAATTTTTTGACAAAAAGAGGATTTTTAGAGGTTGAGACTCCGGTATTGGAAACTTCTGCTGGAGGAGCAGCCGCAACTCCGTTTAAGACCCACCACAATGCCTTAGATTTAGACGTTTATCTAAGAATTTCCATGGGAGAGTTGTGGCAGAAAAAATTAATGGTTGCTGGATATGAAAAAACATTCGAAATAGGAAGGCAGTTTAGGAATGAGGGAATGGACATGGAGCATTTGCAAGATTATACCCAGATGGAATTTTATTGGGGATATGCTGATTACAAAGATGGAATGAAAATTGTTGAAGAGATGTACAAAGAAGTTGCCAAAGAAGTTTTAGGAACTTTGAAATTTGAAACTCATGGGTATAAGATTGATCTTAGTAAGAAATGGGAATTATACGATTATGAAGAAACAATAAAGAAAAATACAGGAGTTGATATTTACAAAACTGACGAAAAAGCATTGAAGAAAAAACTTGATGAGCTGAAAGTTGAATACAAAAAGGTTCACGACAAATGGAAACTTGTCGATGCTCTGTGGAAATACTGCAGAAAGAAAATTTCTGGGCCGGGATTTTTGGTTGGGCAGCCTGTTGAAACAACACCTTTAGCAAAGAGATCCTCAAATCCTAAAAAAGTAGAACAGTTCCAAGTCATTATTGCTGGGACAGAGATGGGTAATGGGTTTTCCGAGTTAAATGACCCTTCGGATCAAGAGACCAGATTTAAAGAACAGAGAAAACTCAAAGAAGCTGGAGACACAGAAGCTTACGAACATGATGAAAGTTTTGTGGAGGCTTTAGGTTATGGAATGCCCCCAACGTGTGGGTTTGGGGTTTCTGAAAGATTCTTTTCATATCTCATTGACAAACCAATAAGAGAGTGTGTTATTTTTCCTTTGATGAGGCCTTCTTCGGAGAAATAAAATGTCATTAATCGTCAAGTCAAACATAAAAAAAGTTGTGAAGGATTTGCAAGGCAAAGAAGAAAATGTAACCAGCGTCGCGGATGAAGTTGGAACAGCTCTTGAAAGAAAAGTTGAAGAAGTTTTGAGAGATGGAATAAAAAGAGCTAATGAAAACGGAAGAAGAACTCTACAGGCTAGAGATTTATAGTTATATTTTTATAGTTCTTTGATTTTTTATTTTTATGGAACGGATAAATAAGGAGATTAAGAAAAGAGTTATGGATGCTGTTACGAAAATCGACAATCCTGAATATGAAACATCATGGAATGATAGGGGAGCCCCAGTATATAAAGAAAAATCTAAAGTTAAAAAAGGTAGAAAATCTAGAGCTGCTGGTGTGAGATTTGAGTTAAAGGTTAGAGGTAATTTAGAAGACCAAGGATGGATTGTAGGAAAATGGACAAATAATGTAGATTTGGAAATAAATAAACTGATAGCTGTAAAAAGAAGATTCATAAGCAGACCTTTAGGCCCAATGCATTATATGGGAGTATCTTCAATCGGAACTGGCTTTCCAGATTTTATTGCTTTCAAAACGAGTGGAAGTGACTATGAAGTAATGGGGGTTGAAGTCAAGATCAATGGAATAATCTCAAAAGAAGAAAAAGCAAAATGTAGATTTTTATTAAATAAAAGAATTTTTAAAAATATTTTAATAGCAAGAAAAGGCAAAAAACGTGGAGAGATAGAGTACGTTGACTTCATTGAGAAATATGGTTTAGAGAGTAATAAAGCTTAAATTGGTAAAAAGTCAAAATATTTTATGATAAAGAAGATAATATTGGTCTTCATTTTAATTCTTTTTGTCAAGAATTTATCGGCAGTAATAATCAGTGAAGTGGAATTGAATCCCATTGGCGACGATGCTGGAAACGAGTGGGTGGAATTTTACAGTCCGGACAGCATAAATCTTGAAGGGTATACATTGACCAATAACGACGGAGATAGGATAAATTTAACTGGGAATTTTAACGGATATTTTGTTTACATTTTACAAAAACAATGGCTTGATAATTCAAATGAAAAGGTCTCTTTGCATAAAGGAAGTGAATTGGTTGATCAAACGCCTATTCTTCTTGACTCTGCGAACAATAATAAGACCTGGCAAATTTGTGAAGGATGGAGTTTTGCAGACTCAACGAAAGGAGCAAAAAACTGCGATAAAAAAAACATTGTTGAAACAGACAATGAGACAACAAGCAAAAACACAAGTTTACAGAATGGAAGCGTGAACATCAGCGCTATGAAAAACAATTCTTTGATCAATGAGGATGAAAGTGGAATCACCTCCGAAAATTTGGTTAATACAAATGTGGGAGCAAAACAAAACGAAGTCATAAAACTTAATGCACAAGCCTTAAAAACCAAAGATGACACTAGTTTTTTGAAAGATTATATCAAATATTCGAGTATAATAGTCTTTGGATTTTTAATTTTGTTTTTGATATTTTTAAGAAGCAGGAGAAAAAGAAATGAGTTTGAGTGATGAAAAAAAAATTGAAGCAGTAATTCTGTTGGAAGTGTTAGGGAGACCTCCAGAACACGTAACTAACTCTTTGAATGAGATAATAAAAAGCATTGCTGAAGAGCCAGGAATCACAGTTAAAGAGAAGCTTATGAATGAGCCTGCTCCATTAAAAGAGGAAAAGGAGTTATTCACCGCTTTTGCCGAGGTAGAAATTGAGGTAGAAACATTGATGAAACTTTTATCTTTATTGTTCAAATACATGCCCTCTCATGTCGAGATTATAGAACCTGAAGACCTGAAGATGAAGCATAATGACTGGAACGAACTGCTCAACGAACTTACAAGAAGGCTTCATGCGTATGATGAGGTTGCAAGAATAATGCAGAATGAAAATATTATTCTAGAAAAAAAATTGCGTGAAATTTTGGGCAAAACTGAAAAGGACAAAGAAGAGTAATCCTAAAACCTTTTTCCTTTGGCAATCCCACCAATGTCAATGGTTTTTCTTTTGGCACCTTTGTATTTTATGTAAAACCATCCAAGAAGCAATACTGCGACTATAAGCAAGCCCCAGCCCCAGTATTTTCCTGAGGAACTGGTTTTTTTCTCTTCGCAAGTTCCAAGACAACACTCATAACCTCTTATAATGCTGGAATTGCCAACACACTCTTTTGCCAAAGAACAAGTTGTACCGTTAAGTTCCTGGCATGTTTTTTGTGCTATTACATCAATGCATCGTTCATTAGCGCAAACAAACCCGGTCTTGTTAACATTGCAATCGCTGTCAATTGTGCATTCTGGTTTTACTTCACACTTAGCATTCTTACAGATTTCACCGCTAGAACAATCAGAATCATTCTCACATTCCGGCTTTGTTGCACATTTATTATTCACACATATCTCATTGTCTCCACACTCACTATCCTTTGAACATTCTGTTTTTGCGATGCACACATTATCTTTGCATAATTGGCTTGAACCGCAGTCAGAGTCACTTTGGCAGGAGGTTAGATTCGAAGTAATACCGTAAACAGATATTGGAATAATGTATTTAGTGTTATTGGAACTTATTTCAATCTCACCGATAAAATCTTTTTTTACTCTGCTGATATCAAAATTTATAGTTTTTAGCTGAAAAAATGAAGCCTGAAGATCGGTTGCCGTCGTTATTCCCTCAGGAGCTTTTATATCTAATTTTAGAGGATTGTCTCTAAGATTTTTTACACGAATTATAAAATCCTCGTTAGTCGATATAAACCCCTGCTCAATGTAAAAATCTGCCATCTGATTATTTATTGTGAAGTTTGAGTAAAAAGGCGTATCAATAAACTCTGAGAGGTTGTAGTATCTGACATCTTGTATAACAATGGAATAATTCCCAGGTGTCCTGCCATTTAACTCGGCTTTGATGTAAAAATTATCCCCAATCTTCCCAAGATCAGTGTCCATTGGAATTTTTACTGCATTTCTGTAAAAGACTATATTGCTTTTTTCTATCGGTTGCAAGAATAATCCTGACACTTTCGCAATAAGGGTTTCTCCCGATTTATATTCCTGTTTTATCTCTATGCTAGCTGAAGCAATTAAAGGAAATAGCAAAATAAGCAAAAAACATACGGCAATTTTTCCCATATAGTTATAGAAATTTGTGGTTAATAAAGATTTATTTTCCCATGTCTTTAAGTTTTTTAAGAACGTCATCCAACTCTTTATTTTCTTCTTTCGGCTTTACTGGAAGGGTTTTTCTAGAAGCTGGTTGCTGCGGAGGGAGTATCCTTCTTTGCATAGGTCTTCTCATCATCATTGGCATTGTTGGGGGCGGGAAACTTCTTGGAGGGAACGTAGGTCCGCCTTTCGAGCTGCTTCTCTTAAATCTTAAAAAGAAAAGCCTCAATTTGTTCCTAAATAATATTCCTATCAGTGCCAAAACAATAAGTATGGATAATATCCAAACCCAAAGAAGGCTTTTTTTCTGAGGAGTTGAAGAAACAACACAACAAGACTGGCTTGCGTCTGTGCATAAACTATTTGAGATGTCTTCTCCTGAAGAACAAGAACTTTGACATGACCCTCCAGACAGTTCACAATCTGAAAGAGAGGAGGCTGTTGAAGTTTTACACGTCCCTCCAACACAACACGATTCTCCATACCTTAAATCTGAAGCAGTGAAATCTCTTACACCATCTTCACAAGTTTGGCTTGAAGTGCAAATGGTCCCGTTTAAATCTCTGCATGATTCTTGTTTTTCCTGAACTGAGCAGCATATCTGAGAGCTTGGGCAGTAATAATCCGAGAAGTTTGTACCTCCGTCGTTTGAACATGAAAGTCCAGACCTGCAGAAATATCCGGAAGATTGACAATCAGAAGAACCACCACCATCTCCGCTAGCAGTGTTTCTTGGCCAAACAGAGGATAAGATAAATGCAGTATTTCTTATGTTGTTCTCCCAGCATCCATCGGAATTTTGTGTTGAGAAAAGCCATTGTTTTGCATTAGTTTTTTCTGTGAAATCTTGCTCTGCCGAAAATGGATAAAGCGCTAAAGCTGTGTCATAAAATTTATTGTTAGAGCTGGATGCCAGCCAATACCTTTGAGGATTTTGCTGAGACAATAACTGTGCCCTGTAATCAGCATCGCTTGTCAATAGATACAAAAATGAATCTGGGAGATATTTTTTGTTGTCCTCGGCATTCGTAACCAAGTAAGGGATTACATTCTTCACATCATTTATATGGCCCGAAGAGGAAAGGGCCAAAGCAGCCCAAAGACTTCCTTCATAATCACAACCTTTCGTCCCAAAGCATGTTGCATTAATCTTTTCAATCGTCTCACCATTTGCTGAAGCAGAAGACGTTTCAGGAGAGACATACAAGACGTTTGAGCTCTGTCCTTGGTAAATTAAGTTTGTTAAAAAATCATTATCGCAGGTTATTGCAAATTTCTCGTCTATGCATGAATTCGATATTCTAAGCCAGTAACCATCCTGAGCCTGTGAAAAACATTTTCCCGAAGAGCTCAATATTTTTTTGTCTTCAGAGAATTCAACATTGTAGGTGCCG
>ERZ1292629.1409-Hain-H43-01um-R1-1409-length-23449-cov-6_pt1 | contig 23449 bp, 26 predicted proteins | sample MGYA00564399_ERZ1292629 | MGnify/ENA primary metagenome ERZ1292629 (study PRJEB36523, sample SAMEA6512636) | groundwater metagenome | collected 2019-01-08 | study: AquaDiva: Metagenomics assemblies of 32 groundwater samples | reverse complement strand
TGCCGTATTTGAAAGCCTGTAGGTAAAAAGAGAATTTTTCCGGATCCATTCCCAACCGCGTTTTTAATCTCTTCCGCGGTCGGCTCGCCAATATGGAGTTTTAATTCTTCCCGCACCGCTTTAATAATTTCATTATCAAAATGGCTCCCCGCGATTTTGAGACGCCGCGAGACCACGATGCCGTTCATGGAAACAACCGCCATATCCGTGGTGCCCGCGCCTACGTCTATGAGAAGATGTGCTGTGGGCTGGTAGATGGTAAGCCCGCTCCCGAGCGCCGCGAGGAGGGGTTGCTCTACGAGATACACCTTCCCCGCGCCTGACTCGCGGGCCAAGTCCTCAAACGACTTCCGCTCGACTTCCGTAAGATTCGTGGGAACGGAAAGAACCACTTCCGTCACCCATGACCAGGGCAGATTTTTGTTCTGCAAAAATTTCTGCAAAAGTTCGCGCGCCATGTCAAAGTCCCCGATCGCGCCGTGGATGAAGGGACGAATTGCCGTGATATGCGTTGGGGTGCGGGCCATCATGCGCTTTGCCTCGGCCCCCACCGCGATAATGCGGTTCGTCCGGTTGTTGAAGGCCACAATCGAGGGCTCGTCCACCACAATACCCTGCCCCTTCAAATACACCCGCGTCGAGTCGGTCCCCATATCAATTCCTATGATTTTTTTAAGTGCCATACCTTGAGTTATCAGTTATAAGTTATGAGTTAATATTCCCTGAGCCCCGCCTTGGCGGGGTCGAAGGGCTCCTCTTTTCACCCCATGATTCTAAAGCAACTAAAAAAAACCTGCAATGAAATTTGCGTTTTCTTGTTTTTATTGTGTAATATCTCAATGTTACAAAGCAACGCGTGAGATGTCTTTTATGGTTACAAGAACCATAAGGAGAATGAGAATCGCGAAGCCCGCGGCGTTCGCGATATTTTGCGTCTTTAAGGAAAGGGGGCGACGGATAATTTTTTCAATACAGAGAAAAAGAAAACGGCCGCCATCCAATGCTGGAAACGGGATGAAGTTCAAAACCGCGAGGTTCAAGGAAATTATGGCCATAAGCTCTACAAGATACGGGAGGCCGAGGTTCCCGGCCCGAATGGCGATGCCGACAATTCCAATCGGGCCCGTAACGTCTTCCGCGACTTCAGAGCGGGTAACACCATGAGTAACAAAGTCCACAAAACTTCGCGCGATACGGGAGAGGGTCCCAAAGGCAGTCGCGGTTCCTTCCGTAATGTTTTTGGGAAAGGGGCGCGGCGCTTCCCCAATTTCTGTAAGGTGAACGCCAACTCTTCCCTCGCTCTCGGCCGCGTTTTTTCGAATCAAGACGTTTTTTTCTGTCCGCCTTTTTCCCCGAAGTATTTCAAGGGTAATATATTTTCCCTCATGCGCGGAAGTGAGATTCATAAATGCCTGAAGCGCGATAGGCGCCTCGAGGGTTTCGCTCCCTGTCGTTGCTTTTAGGATTACGTCTCCGGCCTTGATACCGGCCTCCGAGGCCGGAGAATCTTTAGAGACGCCGTTTACAAAAAGATGTTTGGGGATGCCGGTTGTAAAAAGGAGTACGAGCGCGAACCAACCCAAGAGTATGTTGAATGCCACGCCGGCGAGTATGACAATGGATTTTTCGTGGAATGGGTGGGTGGAAAAATTTTGTGCCGACTGCGCTTCGTCATCATCGCCATTCTCTCCCGTAATTTTTACGAATCCGCCAAAGGGCAGGGTGCCCACGCTATAGAGTGTTTCTCCCACCCGCTTTTTCCAAAGCCGGGGAGGAAAACCGATGCAAAATTCTTCCACCGGCATTTTGAAAAATTTCGCGAACAAAAAATGGCCAAGTTCGTGGAAAAAGATGAGGATAGATATTGATAATAAAACTAAAATGATAGTCATACATTGATTTCTTTTACCTTTCGCTGAAGTATGGCTTCCATTTCTTCGTTTGTCGTATCTGTCTGTTTTTGAATGTCTTCTTTTCGCCTGAACTTGTCGTCTTCGGTCAATTCTCCCGCCTTTTCCATTCGCTCTATCTCCTTATTCGCTTCTTCGCGGGCGGCGCGAAGTTGAATCCGATATCCTTCCGTGATTTTTTTCACGTGGCGCGAAAGCTCCTCCCTTCGCTCGGCGGAGAGTTCGGGCAGGAAGACGCGGATTGTATTTCCATCAGGCATGGGCGTAAGCCCCAACGATGACTCCTGAATCGCCTTTACGATTGCCGTGACGCCCTCCTTATCCCATGCTTGAATTTGGATTTCGCGCGGCGGCTTTATGTGTATGGCGCCCATTTGTTTTAGCGGCATCATCTGGCCGTAGTACTCCGCTTGTACATCCTCAAGAAGGGCCGGAGTGGGGCGGTTGGCGCGTATCGGGGCGAGCTCTTCTTTTAATGTTTGGATGAGAGAGGTTGTTTTTTGGTTGAAATTCATACATAAGAATCTAGAAGCCAGAATCTAGAATGTGTTGAATCGCTTTTTTCTGGAGTTTCGGGTTGAGGTTCAGTCGGCTCATTTCAAGTTTGCGAAGCAAAAAGGAGATTTTTCTCGCGTTCCTTATTTTATCCTTCTCGTATAGAGAGAGCATACGTTGTTCTAGTTCTTCCGCCAAGGAGGGCCCCTCCTTCCATGTTGTGTTAGATATTTGGGAATCCCTTTTTTGTGGAGGGATATAAATTTTCACGAGGCGGGAGAGAAGGGCTTTCGAAAGCACCTCTTTTTCGCGGGCAGTGATGAGAATAAGGGAGTTTGCCGGCGGCTCCTCCACAAGATGTAAGAGCGCGGGGCTCGCCTGCCAGGTAAGGCGTTCCGCGCCGTCTATGATGCACGTCCGTTTTTTAGAGCGAATAGGGGTCTGAAAAAGAAAGTTTTGGAGCTCGCGAACTTCGTCTATCCCGATAGTTTTTTCTTCATAGAGAAGAAGGTCTTGCGGGGGTGAGACGCCTTCAAGTTCGCGCGCGAGCGCGAGCGCGATTTCTTTTTTCGGCGCGCCCGAAGGACCGAAAAAAAGATAGGCATGGGAGAGACGGTTTTGGTCAGCGAGAAGTTTTAATGTTTTTTCTATATCCATAACGGCAATCTCTAATAATTTATCGTCTATTCGCCAGCAATGTTTTTTTATACACATCTATATGCGAAAGCACGATTGCAGTGCCTTTTGCCACGCAAAAGAGCGGGTCCTCGGCCACAAACGCCTCAACTCCCAAGGCGCGTTTCAGAAATTCATCCAAATGGCGGAGCAGGGCCGAACCGCCGGAGAGAATAATGCCCTTTTCCATAATGTCCGCGGCAAGTTCCGGCGGGGTGACATTAAAGACGGATTGGACGGCTTGCACGATATCCACAAGATGCGGGTTGATTGCCTCCGCGACTTCGTTTGAAAATACGGAAAGATTTTTCGGGAGGCCGGACATAAGGTCCCGTCCGCGGATTTTTACCTCAAGCTTTTCTTTATTCGGCAAGGCGGAGCCGCCTTCGATTTTGATTCGCTCGGCGGTCGCCTCCCCAATCGCGAGGCCGTATTTTTTTCTGATGTACGAGGTGATGGCCTGGTCAAAGCGGTTTCCGGCGATGCGGAGCGAGGACCATGCGACAATGCCCCCGAGTGATATAACCGCGACTTCAGTGGTGCCTCCGCCGACATTCACAATCATATTGCCTTCGGACGAGTGAATCGGGATGCCCGCGCCAAGAGACGCGAGAAGCGGCTCTTTTACAAGAAACACGTCTTTTGCTCCGGCTTCTTTCGCGGCATTCGTAACCGCCCGCTCCTCGGTCGAGGTGATGCCTGCGGGAACGGAAATCACGACTTCCGGCTTAAAGACATTGAAAGAGCCGATGCTCTTGCCGATGAAGTATTTCAGCATCGCCTGCGTGACGTAATATTCGGCAATCACTCCATCTTTCAGGGGCTTGTAGGTAACGATGTTATCGGGCGTGCGGCCCACCATTTCTTTTGCCTCGGCTCCCACGGCAAGGACCGCGTTTTCGGGCTTTTTTAGGGCGACAACCGTGGGCTCGTTTATTACGATTCCCTTTTCCGGCAAAAAGACAAGGGTGTTCGTCGTGCCGAGGTCTATGCCGATTTTTCTTACAAACATACCGTTAAAATTTCTAATTTCTAATATCTAATTTCTAATGATGGAAGCGCCGAGCGCGTTCAGCCGCTCTTCTATCCGTTCATATCCGCGGTCGATTTGATAGATATTATTGATTCGCGATTCTCCCTTCGCGATAAGGGCGGCAAGGAGAAAGGCAAGGCCGGCTCGGATGTCAGGGGACTCTATCTCTCTGCCGCGGAGAGGAGTCGGGCCATGTACCAGCCCTCGATGGGGGTCGCAAATGGTAATGCGGGCTCCCATGCGGTTTAGGTCCTCCACATAGTTCAGTCGGCCCTCAAACACCGTTTCCCACACCATACTTTGCCCTCTGGCGTGCGTCAAAAGCACGGTGAAGAGCGATTGCAGGTCCGTAGGGAAGCCGGGGTATTCGCGCGTCTTTATGTCCACGCCCGCAAGTTCTTTTGGCGCCCTCACCTGAAGCCACGAGTCCCCTTTTTCAAGCGACACTCCCATTGCCTCGAGGGTCTGAATGGGTGCCGCGAGATGCTCGGGGACGCAACTGGTGATGCGGAGGGGGTTCCCGAGGAGCGCGCCTATGACGAGAAAACTTCCGGCCTCGATGCGGTCCGGAATCGTGTGTATGAATGCGCCGTTTGCCTTCAAGGGTTTTCCTCCGGTTCCTTCAATTTCTATAGTATGTGTTCCCGCGCCTTTGATATGGGCGCCGCACTGATTCAAAAATTCCGCGAGCGCCGGGATTTCCGGCTCGCATGCCGCGTTTCGAAGAATGGTTTTCCCGTGCGCGAGGACTGCCGTCATCATCAGGGTCTCGGTGCCGGTTACCGAAATATTGCGGAACGTAAAATCCGTGCCTGAAAGGCACGGCGCCGAGAGGGAAAATCCGCTCTTTGTTTCTTCAATCTTCGTTCCCATGGCGCGCCAACCCTCCAAAAAAAGGTCTATGGGGCGCTTGCCGATGACGCACCCTCCGGGATAGGGAAAAGAAGCAAAACCCGTTCGCGCGAGGAGCGGGCCTATAAACACAATGGAGGCGCGAAAACATTTTGCGATTTCCGGCTCGAGAGAAGTCGTCGAGACGCCCTTCGGCCGCACCGTGACCTCCCCATTTTTTTGCTCCACTTCGCATCCAAGTTTTTGGAGAAGCTCTTCGGCGCGGAAGATGTCTTCAATCCGCGGCACGTTCGTAATGTTCACCTCGTCTTCGAAAAGAAGTGAGGCGGCAAGGGATTTCAAGGCGCCGTTTTTTGCGCCATTCACCTTGATTTCTCCCTGGAGTTTTTTGCCTCCTCGAACGATAAAGTAAGCCATAGTTAGAACCTCTTTCGTAATATCTTCCGCCCGCGATATAGGCAAATTTCCGTAAGAGCGAGGAGCGAGGACGAGAGTGTGCCAATAGGCACATTGAGGACAAGCGACGAAGGTATTACGGAAATTGGCCATATCCCTTCGGGTTCCCGTGAATTTGAGAAGGTACCGCGTTGCTCCTCGGAGCTGCAGCAACGGCTGCTAATCTCCTCGTCGCGCCTTGTATCTTCTCAAATTCACGGGAACGCGGGCTGGAATATATTATGAAAAAGGTTCTGATTACTTTATCACGGAGTTATCTTTTTCTCCATTGTTGCGGTCTTCGGGCTTTCCGGAGCCCTGGTTTCTTGCGCTCCACCATGCGGGAGTCGCGCTTCAGAAAACCCGCGGATTTCAAGGGCGTGTGCCACTTTTCATTTAAGGCATTGAGGGCCCGGGCAAGGCCGAGGCGCACGGCTTCGGCCTGAGAGCTTGCTCCTCCTCCCTCCACCATCGCTGTTGTTGTAAAGACGACGTTCAAGGTGCCAAAGGGAGCCGCGGCTATCTGGCGGAGACGGTCTATTGCAAAATAGTTGTTCAGGGTTTTCTCGTTTATCACGAGGTCGAGTTTTTCTGTCGGCACAAGATGGGAGTGCGTTTCCCCCTCTCCTCTCACAAGGTCTTTCAGCGGAGTACTCGTGCTCGGGTAGATACGAACGCGAGCAACAGCCGACTTACGGCGTCCAATCGCTTCTATATAACGGAGCCTGTCTTTTACGGGAGGAATAGATTTTGGTTTTACTATCGGCATGGTGTTTTATTTTTCAATAATAAGGCGGTTCAGGCGGGGTTTTTGGAGGCGATTTTTCGGCAACATGCATCGCACCGCGTTTCGAAGAACCCAGGCCGGATTAATATCAAATTTTTGTTTCAGGGTGCGTTTTTTCAAATGTCCCAGGGGTCCGCTGTGCCGGTAATATATTTTTTCGTCCCATTTATTTCCAGTGACTTCTATCTTCCCTATATTCTTTATAATAACCTTATCTTTGCCCGGGAGGCGCGCCTCATACGCGGGACTCCGCTTTCCTTGCAAAATAACCGCGATTTCCGAGGCGAGGCGTCCAAGTTTTTTTCCTTTCGCGTCTATTGTGTAATCCATTGATTTACGAAACAAATTCTATGATTGCCGTTTTCGCGGCATCCCCTTTTCTTCGGGCCGCGTGTTTTATAATCCTTGTGTACCCTCCTTTCCTTTCTTTATACCGAGGAGCTATGTTGTGGAGCATTGTGTAGGCCTCCTTTTTTGGGAGGTGTTTCAAAAGAAGGCGGAGTCCCGCGACCCCGTCTTTTTTCGCGTAGGTAACAAGGCGCTCCGCGAGAGAACGCAATGCTTTCGCCCGCGCCTCCGTGGTCGTAATTTTTCCGTGGCGGATGAGGTTTGCGGCAAGCCCCTTCATAAAGGCCTTTCGCTGCCCCGTCTTTCTTCCAAATTTTTTACCTTTCTTCAGGTGTCTCATGGGAGATCTACGAATGTACGAATTTTGTACGAATGTACGAATTCGTATATTCGTATGCTATTCGTACATTCGTAGCTCACTAGTTTTTCTTTCTTGTTTTCTTTGCCTTTGACTCTTTCTTGTCTTCTTTCTTCTCTTCTTTTTCCTCCTCCGTATCTTCCTCTTCTTTCAACGACTTCTTTTGTTCTTTCGGGATAAGGGCGTCCGCTTCATAGATTTTTTCAAAATGGTGCCGCAAGATGCTCGAGGCCTTTCGGAGCGCCTCCCCGGGAGTAATGGAGCCGTCTGTTTCGATTTCAAGTTTTACGCGATTGTAGTCCGTGCGCTCTCCGACACGGGCGTTTTCCACGTCAAAATCCACTCGTATGACCGGAGTAAAGATTGCGTCAAGGAGAATGGTCCCCACAGGCAGACGCTCCGCCTTCCGCGCTTCGGTGGGGACGTATCCCAAGCCCTTTTCCACCGTGAGTTCGAGCTCGAGTTCGGCGCCTTTCTTCGAAAGCGTCGCGAGATGCAATTCCGGATTCATGATTTGCACGAACGGAGTCGCCTTGATGTCTCCCGCCTTCACTTCATGCTCCCCCTTTATTCTCAGGGAGAGGGTCTGGGGCTCTTCCGCGAAAAAGCGAAAGCGCACCTTTTTCAGATTGACCGTAAATTCCACGATATCCTCGACCATGCCGGGGAGGGTCGAAAATTCATGTTCCACATCCTTTACCTTAATTTGAGTGATTGCCGCTCCGGGCAAAGAGGAGAGAAGCGCTCTTCGGAGCGAATTCCCTATCGTGGGGCCATACCCGGTGTACAGGCCTTCAATCACAAAGTTTCCTATATTGTCTTTTTCCGATATTTTTTTCACGTGTACCGAATCGGTAAGAAGTTGATAATCCATATAAGTTAAAATTTCTAATTACTAATTTCTAATGACGACTGGTTATCTTCGTGCGTAAAATTCGCCGACGAGGTTCATGTCAAAGGGAAGAGCCCCTCCGGCATCTCTCTCTGGCTCCCTCCCCACCCCTCCCGAGAAGGTGTCTTTCGTTTCGAGCCACGCGGGAAGGCGAGTGTGTTTCAGATGGTTCTCCAGTTCTTCAAAAATTTTGTTTTTTCTTGACTTTTCGCGCACCGCGACTACGTCCCCGACCTTTAGCGTGTATGAGGGTATGGTTACCTTCTTTCCGTTCACAAGGATATGGCCATGAGAGATGAGCTGGCGCGCGATGCGGGACGATTTCGCGAGCCCCAAAAGAAAGACAACTCGGTCGAGGCGCCTTTCCAATGCCCGAAAAATCGCTTCTTTATCTTCGTGCGACTTGAAAAGATTGGTGGCCTGTTTGTTTGAGAGGCCGTAGATAATTTGAAGTTTTTGCTTTTCCATAAGCTGGGTGCCGTATTCCGAGGGCGCTTTTTGCCTTTTCGCGCTATGCATTCCGGGCTTTCCGGTTCTTCGGATTGTCGCGCATTTCGGAGAATTACAACGCTCCGCTTTCAAAAAAAGCTTTGTCCCAAGAGAGCGTTCTTTTTTTTCTTTTATACTCTTCATATCGGCGTTACACGCGACGGGGTTTCTTCGGTTTCGGGCCGTTGTGCGGAATCGGAGTTACGTCTTTTAATTTTTGGATAGTAAAACCCTTTCCCGCCAAGGCGCGTATCGCCTGGTCCCTGCCGGAACCGACTCCTTTTACATAGATGTCCACGTGAAAAGGGCCGGTCTTCTGAAGTTTTTCCGCGATTGCTTCCGCGACTTTCGAGGCGGCAAAGGGTGTGGCTTTTTTCGGGCCCTTGAAGCCGAGCGAACCCGCGGACATCCAGGTAATCACGTTTCCCTTGTCATCCGTGACCGTCATAATGGTGTTGTTATAGGATGCCTGAACGTAGATATTCCCTCGGTCATATTTTGCCGTCTTCGCCGCCCCGCGCTTTTTTTGCGACAGGGTCTCCTGCAGGGAATCCTGCTCCTTCAGCGCCTCTTCTTTTGTTTGTCCCGCGACTCGTTTTTTACCCATGGCTTCGCTCTGCTACGAATGTACGAATGTTGTACGAATGTACGAATTTGATTCGTATATTTGTATGTAATTCGTAATTTCGTAGCTCATTATTTCAAATCTACCTTCCTTTTTCCGCTACCAGCCGTTTTTCTGACGTTCCCTCGGACCGTTCGGGAATTTGTTTTTGTTCTCTGACCGCGCGTCGGGAGTCCACGCTCGTGGCGTCTCCCTCGATATGACTTGATGGCCTTTAGACGCGCAATCGCGTTTCTTCGGACTTGGCGCAACTCTCCCTCAATCTTATATTTTTTTTCCAACAGGTTTTGTATTTTTCCCGCTTCGTCGTTTGAAAGTTCTTTAGCGCGCCTTTCCCCGTCAATCCGCGTCTCCTCGAGAATCGCTTTCGCGAACGCTGGCCCTACCCCGTATATATAGGTAAGGGCAATCCGCATCTTTTTTTCGTCTGGTATATTTACACCGCTGATTCTCATTGCAAATAATTTCCAATTTCTAATTTTTAATAAATTTTTAAATTAGAAATTAGACATTTTAACTCATCCTTGTCTCTGCTTATGCTTTGGGTTTTTTTTGCAAATAACATACACCCTCCCCTTGCGGCGGGTTGTAACGCAATCATTGCAGATTTTTTTCACAGATGACCTTACTTTCATACTCCTTATAATCTTCTTACAATTCTTCCCCGCTTATCCTCGATGTTCGGCATTTCGATTTGCACCCGGTCTCCGGGGATGACTCGAATCTTGTGGAGTTTCATCTTGCCTCCCATGTGGGCCAGCACTTCACGGCTCCCTCCGTCCTCCCTTTTTTCCTGGAGAAGTTTCACTCGAAAAAGAAGCCCGGGTAGAGCTTCCTCTATCACTCCTTCTACTGTTACAATCTGCTTATTCTGCATGTGCAATACAACCCAAGCATTGTAATGGCAATATGATTTCTCGTCAACCCCTTTTTGGTTGGAGCTTTTGAAGCTCCTCCCCAATCCGGAGCGGCTCTATTTTTCGGAAGAGGGGAGCAATCTTTTCTATACGAACTTCATGGAGCAGGGCGCCGAGTTCATGCTCATCCGGCCATGTGTGAAGGGTAATTCCGGTAAGGGATTCAAGTTTTGAGGATGCTTCGGGGAGAAGGGGTTTTATGGAGGCCTGGAGCGCGAGAGTAATATACACGCAGTTCGTCATAATTTTTGGAAAGGCGCTTGTCCCGTCATGGTCCTTGTCCTTCCACGGTTCGGCTTTTGAAAAATACTTATTTCCAAAATCCGAAAGCCCGAGAACTTCGGCAAGATAATCCTTAAACCTTGTTTCCCCAAGGGCTTTTTTCGCCTGTTCCAAACGTTCGCGCACCTCATTCGCGACCCTCTTCTCTACGAGTTTTTTTTCGAGACGAGTTCCCTTCGCGAGAGTAAGGGTTCGATTGATGAAATTCCCAAGGTTTCCTATAAGGACGCCGTTTGTTTTATAGACGAATTCCGTCCAACTGAAATTCGCGTCCGCGGCCTCCGGCATGATGCTTGTAAGATAAAAACGGACCGCGTCTCCGCCGTAGGCGCGGATAAGATACGCGGAATCAATAGAGGCCCCTCGGCTCTTCGAGAGCTTGTGGCCCTCAAAATTTAAGAATTGATTGATTGCCGGAACATCGGGAAGGTGGAGTTCTTTGTTGTAGGCGTAGAGTTGTCCGGGTAAGAAGAGGGTGTGGAATATCAGATTGTCCTTGCCCATAAAGTAGTAATGCTCCGAGTCCTTGCCGTACCAAAAATTACGGAGAGCCGCGGATTTCCCGTTTTCTTTTGCCCACTGAATGGAGGCGGAAAGATAGCCGATAACCGCCTCAAACCAAACATAAATCCGCTTTTCTTTGATGCGCTCGATTCTCATCTCTTCCGGAATCTGTTCCACCGGCAGCTCAATGCCCCAGTCAATGTCGCGGGTAATCGCGCGGGCCTTCAGGCCTTTTGCGAGCCAGCCCTTCGTCTCATTCCGTACCCACTCTCTCCAGGCCGGGCTTCGGGTCTGGATGTATTCTTTCAAAAACGGCTCAAGCTTTGGCCAATCGAGAAAATAGTGTTCCGTACACTTAAGCTCCAGCTCGCTTCCGGAAATCTTGCTTTTCGGCTCGATAAGCTCCCCCTCGTCAAAGAGCCGCCCGCACACATCGCACTGGTCGCTCCGCGCCTCCGCGTTTTTGCAGTTCGGGCATATTCCTTCGACATATCTGTCCGGAAGAAATTTTTTCTCTTTTTTCGAATAGTATTGTTTGGAGGAGCCCTTCCGGATGTATTCTTTTTTTAAAAGTTCGAGGAAAAAATGCTGGGTAATTTCTTTATGATTTTCCGTGGTTGTTTTCGTGTATAGGTCAAAAGATATTCCGGCCTCTTTGAAAAGCGCGACGTTTCTCGGGTGATATTCGTTCACAATGTCCCTTGGGTGTTTTTTTCTTTTGTCCGCCTCGATGGTAATGGGAGTCCCGTAGCAGTCCGAGCCGGAGACCATAAGCACGTCATTTCCGATAAAGCGATGAAAGCGGGCGAAGATGTCCGCGGGCAAAAGATACCCGGCGAGGTGGCCGACGTGGAGGTCGCCGTTCACATAGGGCCAGGCGACTCCTATAAAAATTTTTTTAGGCATCGTCTTTAGTATGGAAGGTTATCGGTATTTGCACAAGACAAAAACCCCGCCGACGATGACGGAGCTTTTGAGTCCCACTCGGTAGATGTTCCCGGGTCATAGAACCAGGTGGGTTCCCGCAGTCAGAAGTTCCCGGACGAACCAGCGAACTACGACAATGTAGAGATCCCAATGAACATTATTTGATCCGAAAATCTAAACAAGTGGGACACTGATATTATAGCACATTCGTAATTTGTTTTATGAGAGAAACAACAATAGCCGCGGGAAGCAGACTATACGATGGCCTTCCCTTTTCGTCTCTCACGATCCAGGGTTCTTCGATTGTCGTAACGCTTCCGGTTTTTTTGTCCACCTCGTATCTGTAGGAGGGGGTTACCTCATAGTCGTCCACGTACTCTTTTGCTTTTGTTTTAGGTATGGCATTCCGAAGATAAATTTTTGGCACGCCCTCAAGTTTTAAGAGCGTCCTCATTACTTCTTTGTCCGCTTCGATTCTTTTTCGGATTGCTTCGATGCCAAGGTCGTCGCCTTCCTTTGCCATGAGCCGCGCTCCCCCGCATCCCGGATTGTCGCACATAAGATATACCTCGTCTTTTTTCTTGTCGTATCCGACTTCTTTTGTTTTTAAGAGTTTGGTGCTTCTCGGGGTCTGGCATACGGGGCAGACCACGCGGTACTTCATGCGTTCGTCTATCACGGCCTCGGGCACGTCAATGAATACGAAAAAGTCCGGGTCTTCGCGATAGCCCATAAGCGCCCGGAAGTAGAGAGAGTAGGAAATCTGGTCCAAAGACCTTGGGAAGCCGTCTATAAAGATTGCCTTTTTTTCGGACTTCATTATTTCCCGCTCCACAAGGGCAAGGGTAATTTCCGTGGGGAGGAGGGTTTTGGTGCTCCTGCCTAAAAGCGCGTCTATCGCGTCTTCCAGGGGGGTTGTTCCGCGGTAGGTTTTTTTAAGATACGCGATGAGTTCCTTTTTTTTGGCCGAGGTTTCAAAGTCCTTGTGCACGCTCCGCACAATGTCCCCTACGGAGATGTGCCGCACATGGGCTTCCCCCACCGCTTCTTTGAAAAGCTTGGAATACGTGCCCTTGCCGGAATTTTTTGGACCCAAAAGAAAACCGACAAAGGTATTTTTGTCGAGATACGCGCGGAGTTTTTTTATTTCTTTTCCCGCCTTTGCTTCGAAGTATTTTTTGCGTTCCGCGGGGTCGTCAAGTTGAAACGCCCGTGTAACACCCTTGACTTTAGTCCGAAAAATCGGGAATTCCTGAGTTTGCATACTATCCCTCAAATTATGCCGATTTTTTGCTGGGCGTCAAGCGGTCTGGGGATATCCGACCCCGCCAAGGCGGGGTCGGAATGTTATTTCTCGGTTTTGATGTGAAGTTCCTTGAGCTGCGCGTTCGTTACGTCCGAAGGCGAGTTCATCATGAGGTCGCGGCCGTCTCCTGTTTTGGGGAAGGCAACAACCTCGCGGATTGTGCTTTCATTTTGAAGAATGGCCACAAAGCGGTCCAGACCCATGGCAAATCCGCCGTGCGGGGGCACGCCATATTCAAACGCCTCAAGCATGTGCCCGAACTTATCCTGAATATCCTCTTTTTTGTTTCCCATGACTTCAAACACTCGCTCCAAAAGTTTTGGGTCATGGATTCTAATGCTTCCCCCCGCAATCTCAAAGCCGTTTAATACAATATCGTACTGAAACGCGAGCATCTTGTCCGGCCCTGCCTTGAATTGTTTTTCAAAGTCCTCGATACCTTCGGCCTGTGGCATGGTAAACGGATGATGCACCGCGTCCCAGCGGCTTTCCGACTCTCTCCATTCAAACGCCGGAAAGTCCACCACGAATACAAAGGCAAGTTCATTTGGGTCATTTTTATCCGTACGAATGTCCGGCCGGTCTATCTGATATTTTTCCATTGCTTCGGCATACGTCATGCGGGGGACATTGCCGTTTTTATCAAGTGTTGAAATATGTTTTTCGGGATACAGAGTTTGTGCAACCGTAAGGCAGGTTTTTTGAATAAGCGCGAGTACGTCCTCCTGATGTACAAAACTCATCTCAACATCGAGTTGGGTAAATTCCGGCTGCCTGTCTCCCCTTGTGTCCTCGTCGCGGAAACAACGCACAATCTGGAAATATTTTTCAAAGCCCGCCACCATAAGGAGTTGCTTGTACTGCTGTGGGGATTGCGGCAAAGCATAAAATTTTCCCGGGTGCAGGCGGGCAGGCACAAGGTAGTCCCTCGCGCCCTCGGGCGTGGACTTTGAAATATACGGGGTTTCGATTTCCGCGAACCCTTCTTCGGTAAAAGTATCTCGAATCAGTTTTTCGATTTTTGCCCGCATACGCAAATTCTCCTGCATACGGGGCCGCCGCAAATCGAGATAGCGATACTTCATGCGGTGCTCCTCGCCGATTTCTTTTCCATCCGTCGTAACATCAAAAGGCGGGGTCTTTGCCTCGGTATAAATATGAAGGCCCGTTGCCTGAACTTCGTGCGTGCCGGAGGGCAGGTCCTTGTTTATAAGTTTTTCCGGCCTTGGCACGACCTTACCCTGGATTTCCACGACCCACTCGGGACGCAGGGTATCGGCTTTTTTCAGTACCTCGGCGTGTTCCGGGGTGAACACCACCTGCGCCAGGCCTTCCTTGTCGCGCAGGTCTATAAAGATGAGTTTCCCATGAGCCCGCCGTGAATTCACCCAGCCCTTCAGAGTTATTTCCTTCCCTTCTTCCTTCCCGATGTCTTTAGAGTAGGTTCTTGTCATTAGTTATAAGTTTAAGGTTAAAAGTTGAAAGTTTCAATACTCATTTTATTTTTGTAATTTTGAGCACTTTTCCATCCGAAATGATTTGAATTGTCCCATCCTCGTCGTTGCGGAAAATTTTTGCGCCGACATTCTCCAGACGTTTCAAAGCATCTTTTGTCGGATGGCCAAAGCGGTTTTCGCCGACCTGAATAACCGCGATTTTTGGTTTTAGGGCCTTCAGAAACTTCGGGCTTGAGGAGTATTTGGAGCCGTGGTGCGGCACCTTCAAGATGTTTAGAAGTCCGACTTCTAAACCTGCTTCGGTTGTTTTTCCGATGTCGCCGGTGAAAAGCGCGGTGGTAGAAGCGGAGCGCAATAATAATACAAGGGAATTTTCATTCAAATCGCTCTGTATAGACCGACGCGGAGGGTTAAGAACTTCAATTACGCTATCGCGGTAGCGAATTTTATCTCCGCGCGAGAGGACTATATTCGGGATACCCTCCTTTCCCAATACTTCCATAAGCGCGTCATATACTCCGATTTCGTTTTTTTCGCCGTTTGAGATATACGCGCCCACGCGGTACCTGCGAAACACTTCAGGCAAACCGCCAATGTGGTCTTGCTGCGGGTGCGATGAGGTAATGAGGTCAATCGTCCTCTTGAATGGCGAAAGGATTTTTGAGAGTTCTTCCAGCGTTGCCTGCGGATTCGGGCCGCCATCCACCATGATGTGCGCCCCGCCCGGCAAGGTGATAAGCGAAGCGTCTCCCTGCCCGACATTCAAGAAATAAACGCGAAGCAGCTTGTCGTTTCTCATGAGCCGCGCCATGTGAATAAAGAGCGCGAGGTTTAGGAGAATAAGCGACAAAACAAAAAACGTAATTTCTTTTTTATATTTTTTTAGGAATTTTTTCATGCCCGTACATCCCTAATTCGCGCGAATAAAGGTATTGAATTTTGTGGCGCGCCAAATAAGAAATATCATGGCAAGGTAGTATAGAAAAACCCCGCCTATCGTAAAAACCGGAGCAAGGGGAAGAGTAAAAATGGAAAACACTTGTATGATACCGAGTTCAAGTTTTAATGGAACAAGAGTAACCCATGCGATGAGAGTGGCAATAGTTTGTGAAAAGAGATAAACCGCCCCCAGAACGAACCCTAAAAACATGGTGAAAGGGATAAATTCGAGAATAAGGATATTTGAAAGAAGCGAGAGCGCGGAGACCCCACCGAATATCGCGACCAAAAGCGGGGTTACCATGAGTTGGGCCGAAAGGGTCAGTATGAGATTTTCTTTCCAGTTCAGGAATCCTTTGTTTTTGAAGCGGAATAGGCGCGAGAGCGCGGGGGCAAGGTAGATGATGCCGAGAAGGGCGAGAAATGAAAGTTGGAAGCCCAGGTCGTGCCGAAGAATCTCAGGGTTCCAAAGCGCCATGCAGAGCGCGGTAAGAATAATGGAGTTTCGCGGGGCGTATAGTCGCCCCAGAAAAGGCGCGACTGCGACAAGAATACCCATGATTGCGGCCCGGACCACGGAGGCCTCGGCTCCGGTCATAAGTACGAATCCAAGGACTATCGTAAGGGTTACCCAAAAAGCCTTTTTCCGGGACATGATACCGGTGATACATCCACCGAGAATGTTCAAGATAATGATGATGTTGTATCCCGAAAGCGCGACGAGATGGCTCGTGCCGCTCCGCGACATGGCGTCTTTGAACTCTTTGCTGAACTCCTCCCTCTCCCCCACGGTGATACCGCCGAGGAACGCGGCTTCGGTATAGGGAAGCGTGTTTCGAAAACTCAGGAGAAAACGCTCTTTTATTCCAAAAAGAAGCCCGCGCCACGTGGTTGCGCCCTCTCTTTTTTCCAAGTTTGGAAAATAGGATATGCCGCGAATATCTTTCGTATGTTCCAAATATGAACCGTAATCGCCTTTAGTTTTTTGTATGCTTCCGCTAAAAGTTATTATTTCTCCAAACCTATATTCGGGGTAAAGAGCGGTTTGAATAAGAATGTTCCCCTTGCGCGGCGGTAGAAGCTTGAGCGTGAATGTCTGCCTACCTCCCCTCTCGGGAGGAGAACCGACTCGTCCTCTCCACCCGATATTTTCATCAAAAGGTATTACCATTCGAGAATGTGTTTCCTGATAGTTGGTGTAATAGAGCGCGCCCGGGAGAATCGCGAAAAGAAGGAACGCGAGAATAATGTAAAAACGTTTTTTGAAAAATGCGGCGCCTACGAGGAACGCGAAAAATCCGGCGAGAACAAAAATGAGTATCTCCTCTTTTAGACCGAAAGAGGAAAGGAGAATTCCAAAAAGAAAAAAGAAGCAGCAGAAGAAAAAAATATCATACGCCCTCATGTCGAGGTTATGTGATTTAGCCGACGCACGCGTGAAGCCATTCTTTTGTTTCCGGGTTGATGCGGAAAGGAGTGAACGAGATGATGTGCGGCGCGCCTTCCGGGTTTATCGTACGGATGATGTCCCCGACTTCTTGAATTTTGGACTCTTCGGTTTTAATGACCATGGTGGCGGCGTTCACTCCCCGTACCGTGTCGTGCTCGCGAAATACGGAGTAGATGGGAAAAACATCAACTCCGGCGGCAAGGCGGTTATTGATGAGTTCCGTCGCGATTTTTCGTGCATGGTCCGTGCTTTTGCAGTTGGCGTAGATGAATACCATAAGAGAGTTCTTATCATAGGGCTTGTAGCGCGACCTTTATCCCTCACCCTTCAGTAATATTGAAAAATAACGTTACACACGCAATTGCTGAAGGGTGAGGGATTTACTCTTTTATTATACCACCACCTATGAGTTCCCCTGCCTTGGAATAAAACACCGCGGACTGGCCGGGAGCAATAAATTTTTGCGGCTCTTCAAAAATTAGTTTGTACGTTTGTAAGGTAAAAGGTATGAGTTTTGCTTTTTGAAGCGGCTGCCTATAACGTACTCGTGCTAAAATTTCTATTTTGGACATTCTGACGTTCTCAAGAACGTCAGAATGTCCTAGATTAATGAAATTTACGTTTGAAAGTATAAGTTCTTTTTGATAAAGCGCGAGGTTTTTATCTCCTTCGGCAACTACGATGGTATTTGTCGTTATGTCTTTAGATACAACATAATGTGGCTTCGTTTCCGGCGTCTTTGCATTTTTTAGGTCCAAGCCGTGGCGTTGGCCGATGGTGTAGTACCATGCGCCATCGTGAGTTCCCAAGACATTTCCTTTCTCGTCTTTCACCCCTCCTTTTTTGGAAGGAATGTATTGCTTCAAAAATTCATCAATCGTTACTTTACCCAAGAAGCAGATACCCTGGGAATCCTTTTTGTTCCAGGTGGGTAATCCGGCTTTTTTCGCGATTTCTCGGACTTTGGGCTTCAGATAATTCCCTATAGGGAAGAGGCAGTGTTGTAACTGCTTTTGATTTAATGTCCAGAGAAAATAACTTTGGTCTTTGTTTTTGTCGCGAGCGGTCATCAGCGAATAACGAATTTTTTTCGAATTTGCGAATTTACGAATGATGAATTCGTTTATTCGTTTATTCGTTTTTAATTCGTTATTCGTTGATATCCGCACATAGTGTCCTGTCGCGATATAATCCGCGCCCATTGTGAGCGCCTCACGGAGAAATATATCGAATTTTATTTCCTTATTGCACATCACGTCCGGATTCGGCGTGATTCCATTTCTGTATCCCTCAAGCATATATTCCACGACTCGATTTTTGTACTCCTCCTTGAAGTCGAATACATAAAAAGGGATTTCGAGGCGTTCTGCAACGCGGCGGGCGTATTCCGCGTCCTCTTCCTCGCAACTCACCCCGAGTGATGACGAGTGGGTGATTCCGAGCGAATGCGAGGAACTACCGCTACTCCAGCAATGCATAAAAACGCCGGTTACGGCATAGCCCTGTTTTTTGAGTAAATAAGCGGCCACCGAGGAGTCCACCCCCCCCGAGAGGCCGACGAAAACATTTGACATTTGACCTTTGACTTTTGACATATTAGACGTTTTGAATATACGTTGTTTCTCTTGCGTTTTCAATTGTTTTTATTTATCCTATTCCCCATGGCGTATTCATATACGGAGCTTCGGCCGGGCATGGTTTTTCAAAGGAATGGAGAGCCGTGGCAGGTCATACAGGCGGATTTTGTGCGTATGCAACAGAGGAAGGCCGTGGTACAGCTGAAAATTAAAAATGTAATCACGGGCTCCACGGTTACGGAATCGGGCCACGCGAGTGATTCCTACGAAGAAGCGGAAGTGGAGCGCCTGCCCGTCATCTTTATTTACGAACGGGAGGGTGAATATTGGTTTCACGAAGCCAAAGACAAATCAAAACGCCTTTCTCTTTCGCGCGCTTTTTTGGGCGAACAGGCGGGATTTTTGAAATCAAACACTGATGTTGTGGCGCAAAAATTTAAAGACAAAATTATCGCGGTGGAATTGCCCGTGAAAATGGATTTGAAAGTTACGGAGGCGCCGCCCTCAATAAAAGGAAATACTTCTGCCGGAGGCAGCAAGATTGTTGTTCTTGAAACCGGAGCAGAAGTCGCGACCCCGCTTTTTATCGAGGCGGGAGATATTATCCGGGTGAATACGCAAACGGGCGAATACGTGGAACGGGTACGGAAAAGTTGAAAATTAGTTCTCGCGGCGTCTTGAGAGGGCTTCGCGCAGAGATGCCTTCAGGTCCTCAATGTCTTCCAGCGGTTTCCGCTGATTTTTTTCTTTTGGTTTTGCATCGCGTGCCGAGAGATTTAAAAGAGTGAGCTCTTCCTTTTGTTCTTTTTGTATCTTTCCAAATTTTTCCTCAAGAGCATCTATCACGGATTTCTTCGTTTGAATTTGAATGGGTGGGGGTGGTGGGTTGCGCATAGGTCTCCTTTCTTCTCTTTTTTTCTCTTGCCTTTTTTCTCCGGGCCTTTCACTCCGTCTCTCATCTCCTCTCTTTTCTTCTCTCCGTACGTGCTCTTCCTCTATGTCTATGCCGATATCCGCGAGGTTCGCCCTGTACCTTTCCTGCATTTTTTTGAAATGGCGTTCTTCGGGAATTGCCGTAATTTTTCCTTCCCTTACTTTTTTCAGGCAGTCAATGCAGTAAATGGGTTTGCCCGGCGTGGGTTCGAAGTTTAGAATGGTTTCTTTGCCGCACACATCACAGGTGGCCGTTACTTTCGCGGGCATGGTCGTGGTGCTTGCCCATTCCGAAATTTCCCGCTCCACGATTTCCTTTGGTCGAGCATACTTTCTCCGCGATGCCTCGATAATTTCTTCGGTGTTCATGACGGTATTTGGGATTTTGAAAGGCGGAAGAGTGATTGCGGAAAACGGGCGGGAGGTGATGCCGTCCACCATGAGCTTCAGGTAGGCGTGATAGTTTGGGAGGTTTACCATATCTTCGGGCGTTATTTCCGGCTCGAACTCGGGTTCCAGAAACTCCGCGTCCGTCGCTCCCACCCGAAACATAATGAGCGTTCCGGCGTTTCCAAACACGGCGTCGCGAACCTTAGTCGAGGTGTCGGTCGTAAGCTGGCCGATGTACTGGTGCGCGAGGATAAGGTCTAGGCGGTATTTTCGCGCTTCGGAGAGGATGTTCGCAAAGGAGTCCGTGGCAAAGTTTTGAAACTCGTCCACGTAAAGATAAAAATCAACGCGCTCTTCTTCCGGAATGCGGACGCGTTCCATGGCCGCGAGCTGGATTTTTGTAATAAGCAGGGCGCCGAGGAGGGCGGCGTTGTCTTCTCCGATTTTCCCCTTGGAGAGGTTGAAGAGGAGTACCTTGCCTTCGTTCATCGCCTTGAAGATATCAAGGGTGCTTTTTTCCTGACCCACCACGTTTCTGATAAGCGAGGTTGAGAGAAACTGGCCCACTTTATTTTGAATAGGAGCGATGGCCTCGTTTCGGAACTGGTCGCGCCACTCCTCGTATTCGTGCACCCAGAAGGCGCGGACTACGGGGTCGGTTACGTTTTGGATAATGTTCTGGCGGTACTCCTTGTCCACCAGGATTCTATTTATGCCGAGGAGCGTTGAACCGGGATTTTCCGCGAGCGCGAGAATCGCATTGTTCAAAATATATTCCATGCGAGCGGACCACACATTTGCCCAGAGTTTTGTAAAAATACTCATGATGCCCGAGGCAATCAGGTGCTTGTACTTGGGGTCCGGGATTTCCAAGGGGTTAAAGCCGATATGATAATCCGTGTCCGCGGGGTTGAAATAGATAATGTCGTCCCGCCGGTATTCCGGAATTTTTTCCATGACGCTCTCCACAAGTTCTCCGTGCGGGTCAACAAGGGCAAGGCCCTCGCCTTTTTCAATGTCTTGCACTATAAGGTTGTGCATGAAGGTACTTTTTCCGGTACCTGTTTTTCCCACAACGTACATGTGCTGGCGTCTGTCTTTTCGTTTTATTCCGAAGAGTTGGTTTTTCCCGCGGAAGTCGCACCGGCCCATGTATGAAATATCTTTATCTTGATTCAGCATGTGTTTAATTATAGCAGGTACCGCAATGCCCGCCAGATGGGCGGGCATTCTAATGTCGGTAAGTCATAAGCGGGATTCTGTTTATGCGACAATTTATCTGGTTCCCACGCAAAATGAATCCTTGATTCATTGCGTGGCCACGAGATCGCAAAGCGATTTTTCGTGGCTCGGTTGCCCTCGGAATCTTGCGGCTCTCCCTCGCGCTTCGCGCGAGGGCGCGGCCTTGCATCAACGTAAGGGTTTTGCCGTTGCACCTCCGCTTTTTTGTCCCTATGGCGGAGTTGGACCTTCTACGTTGGGATTGGGTCCCTCCTCGGCTTTCGCCGCGGAGCGTCTCTGTTCGCACCTCTATTCTTACGAACGGCGGGAATTATCCGCTACGCGCGCCGTCGCTCCGCTTTCGCTCCGCGACTTCGCTGATATACGAAATTACGAATTTTGTACGAATATACAAATTCGTATATTCGTATTTGATTTGTACATTCGTATATCAGCCGTTGTGAGGCAAAAGCGGAACAACGGCCTGATGTCCCGACTTTCCTCCCCGCCAAAGGCGGGGCTATCGCTTGACTTACCGACTATATTATTATATCACGTTTTTTCGAAAAGAAAAGGCCCGCCATATATGCGCGGGCCTTGGGAATCTTGGAAGCATGAAAAATCAGGACTTTGAAAGAATAACAATGGCTACCTTTCGGCGTCCGATGTTCCGTGCTTCGGAAATTTTAGGAACCCAGATGTCCACGTGTTTCCGATATCGCCGGTTCATTCGGTCTTCTACGGTGAAGACCCTGGAGCCCGCGATTTCAGGAATGTGGATACGGGTCCCGAACGGGAGGAAATTAGCGGCAACGACTCCCCTACGGGTTTTGGTGCCCGCGGCCGTAGTATGAGGAGTGGAGTCGGTCTCCTCCACCTTGCTCGTATAGGCAGAAATTTCAACCCGCCTCACGAGAGATTTTTTTGCTTCCCGCGTAAGTTTTGGTAGCGGGACAAGAGTCGGAAAATTTTGCCTTTTATCGGTGTCCTTGTTTGCCCGGAATGTAAGAATTCCGGCAAAGGCAATGATAAAAAGCAAAACGCGCAACAGCGTTTTCATTCGTTCTCCTTGTGCGATGTTCTGTTTTTATTTTTATTATAAAAGATATTTTTTGTCAAGTGCCAGGTTCACCAATTTATCCGCCTCCTTATTTTGTTCCCGTCGGATAAGTGTAAATTCCACTTTTTTGAAGTCCTGTTTTAGATTCCAAACTTCAATAAAAAGTTTGCCGAGGTCTTCGTTTTTAATTTGATATACGCCCTTCAGCTGGCTCACCATAAGTTCGCTATCCGAGCGCACTTCCAGTTCCGTTTCTTTCGCCTTTTCTTTCCCGACCTGTTGCTTTGCCTTTTTCAAAGCCATAATAACCGCCTTGTACTCGGCGACATTGTTGGTTGCTTCCCCTATAGTTTCGGCATATTCCTTTGCGCCAACTACTGCCCCGATTGCGGCAGGGCCGGGGTTCCCCCTCGCCCCGCCGTCGGTGTATATCACTATTTTACCCATGTGTTGTTACTCAACAATTCCATGGAATTGTTGAGTGATTTATTCCCACGGGAGCTTCAAGTTTTTCGGCATACGGAAACTTGCGGCTGACTTGTGGCCGCCTCCGCCGAATTCCTCGGCGATTTTTGCCACGTTTACCCTGCCCCCGGATTTTGAGCGGAGCGAAACCTTTATTTTCTTATTATCATCATACCAGATTATCCCGATTTTCGCGCCCTTCTTTACCAGTTCGTTCCCGATTTCCGAGGGAAATACGGGACTGTTTACTACTTTTGCTTTGTATCCAGCAAGTTTTACGTCTTTTGCTTTTGATGTGATTTTGCCGATGGCGCGTTTGTTGTGTTCCAATATAATGCTCCCCTTGCGTATGATTTCCTTTTTCGTTTTCGGGCGCTCCAGTTTTTTCGCGAGCGCGTCCCATGCTTTGAAATTATGGTTTTCGTCGTCAATGACCGCAAGAATTTCTTTCGATCTATCGAGGTTGAACCTCCATAAATCGCCGTCTTCCACATATTTGGCAATCTGCGGCACCGGCTTTTTTGGATGAAAATATTGCCATGCCAAAACCGCCCCGGAATTTTCATCCTCTGCGATGGTTTCTATATTGTTATATCCCTTATTCGTACGAATTAGGGAGGTAATGGAACGGGAGGCCGAAGTGTGGTGGTCAATGATAATGATTTTTTCGTTTTTTTCGGCAAGGGCTTTTACGATTTCCGGCGGATAGACAAAGTCCAGCATATAAATGGTCTTCCCTTCCAATCCTTGGGGGGGCGGGGTCTGGTGCTCTACCGGCAGATAGTCGGCTTTGTTCTTTAATTTTTTCCGCGCGGCCCAGGCGGCAGTAAACCCGTCCGGGCAATTCGCGTGGTAGAGGATGACGGTGGGTTTCATGCTCTTTAGTATAGAATTTTTTTTTGGAGTTGAAAAGTTTGTAATCCGCTAGACATGGTATAATGCTTCCAGAGTCTGTTTACTTTTTCATAAGGAGTTTTGACGATGAAGCAAGGTCGAGATTTCGCAGAGAGTGAAATATCTTCAGTCGGAGGACATGATCGGATGTTTCGGGTGCTTGTTCTGGGGTCGAGGCCAACATTCGCTCTTCACGTGGTCTCGGAAATAACAGGCCTTCCCATTTCT
>ERZ1292629.1408-Hain-H43-01um-R1-1408-length-23453-cov-4_pt1 | contig 23453 bp, 20 predicted proteins | sample MGYA00564399_ERZ1292629 | MGnify/ENA primary metagenome ERZ1292629 (study PRJEB36523, sample SAMEA6512636) | groundwater metagenome | collected 2019-01-08 | study: AquaDiva: Metagenomics assemblies of 32 groundwater samples | reverse complement strand
ATTGCCGACAGCGACGACGCGGTTGTCATCGACCGTGATAGCCACAACCGTCGGTTCATTCAAAACAACACCAACGCCAGCGAGCCACACAAGACTATTGGCTGTTCCCAGATCAATACCGATTCGTTTACTGAACATAATCATTGGTATTCTAGCACACCTTTGTCGTATACTTAGGCTACCGACACGAGCACCATGACCATTCTAAAAATCCGATCTATTTTGATATTTATCTTGACAGTTTGTCTTATTCTTGGAGTCTCTGCTGCCGTCATCGCCTATGGCAGAGGATACCGAGTCGACGTGCGAAAAAACTCGCTCAAACCCACCGGACTCATTTCTGCTACCTCTGATCCGGTCGGTGCACAAGTTTTGGTCGACAATCAGCTCAAGACTGCCACCAATAATTCGTTTGCGATAGAGCCCGGTTGGTACACGGTACGGATCATCAAGGAAAGCTACATACCGTGGGAAAAGAAGATCAGAGTCCAGGGAGAAGTGGTGACGCGGGCAGATGCATTCCTTTTTCCAACAAATCCCAGCCTCTCACCGCTCACCCGCACCGGCATGGAACAACCAGTGATGAGTCCAGACGGCAGCAAGATCGCCTACACGATTCCTCTATCGGTGGCCGAAGACGGAGGAGGCATCGTAGCCGCAGGCTTGTGGTACTACGAACTCTCCGAAGCGCCGCTTGGGAGGAGTCGCAGACCCCAGCTCCTCGCCCCGAGCACCGCGAGCTTTAACCAGTCAGGTAGCACGCTCGTTTGGTCACCCGACTCGACCCAGATCCTCTCAATCGTGGGTAACCGCGCAAGGCTCTACCCGGTAGGCAGTAACGATACATTCGAAGAAATTTCCCAGTTTCAGAGTTTACTGTCAGTCTGGCAGAGGCAACACACAACAATAAATTTAGAAAAACTTGCGCCGTTTAAGCCGCGATTTATCGACATCGCAACCAGTTCTGCCCGCATCCTGGCCGTCTCTCCTGATGAAACAAAAGTGCTTTATGAAGCCACGAGTGCGGCGACCATTCCCCTCATTATAGAACCAGCGCTTATCGGCACCAATCCTACCGAAGAAACCCGGTCAATCGAACCCAAGAAGCTCTATGTGTATGATAGCCGCGAGGATAAAAACTACTTTCTCCTCGACCGATCCGAACTTCCGCCCAATCCGCCCAGGGCGGATCGGGCGGACACACCGGTCTTGCCTTCGTATGCCCAACCGTCGGCCATTGGCTGGTTTCCGACCAATAAACACCTGCTCCTCACCCTTCCAGGAAAAATCGATGTCATGGAGTACGACCGCACCAACTGGACGACCATTTACGCCGGCCCGTTTGTCGAAGGATTTGTGGCACCTTGGCCCAATAGTTCGAGACTCGTGATTGTGACCAATCTCAATCCCAGCGCCGGCGTGCTTCCCAACCTCTATACCGTCAATTTGCGATAAGCTTATCGTGAATTCTTTCTGTAATCGAGTCGACGCTTGAGCAGCTGTTCCCGATACCCTCCTTCGCGCACAAATCGGTCTTCGAGCGCTCGTATCTGTTGATCGAGAAGATAGTTTGTCTGGTGGATGAGGCAGATCATGGCATTGGCAGCTTCCTCAGGGGTTTCAAGATAGGTCTTATAGGACTTATAAGTCCTATCTGGGACAAACGCTAAAGCGCGAACCTTCCGACTTCGATCCCCATGAGGTTCCCAGTGAGCTAAGCCGCGCTGACGGAGAAAATCGCCGTAATCTTCCAAAAGCTCCTGAAATGAAGCCCTGGCGACACTGATGAGCTTGATTTCTGTGCTCCGAGATGTTCGAGATACTTGGGAGCCTTCAGCAATATTTTGCTTTCCCGACCGCGCCGCCTGAGTCATCTGATCAGTGGTGCGTGAGTACCGAACTATAAAGCGTTCACAAAATTCTACGGTGAAGTCGTAGATAATCGTCGCCTGCTGATAGGATTTGAGTTCCGTGTAGTTCATGCGCCCTCGAGAGGAATCGAACCCCTATCGAGCCCTTAGGACGGGCCTGTTCTATCCATTGAACTACGAGGGCTGGTCGGAGTGCCGAGAGTTGAACTCGGAACCTCTTCGTCCCGAACGAAGCGCTCTGCCAATTGAGCTACACCCCGCTAATGGGACAAAACCTTGCGGTTTTTTCCCAACGATTTTCCCTTTTAGGAATCGCCAAGGGGAACTTTCAATCCACCCCTTGGCGAGATTATACCCTGTTAAAGATCCACGTGTTGAGCCCCGACCACTACTTCTCGAGCGATCTCATTGTAGCAAAAAAGGCAACGTTGAGGTATAATATCCTTCATGGCTATACGCTTTAGCTCCCCGAATCAGCCTCCTCCCCCCCAGCCGGTTCACATCATTTTAGCCTCGCAATCGATCGGGAGAAAACAGCTTCTCGAAAAGCTTGGCCTCAGATTCCGCGTAGCGGTTGCACGCATTGACGAGGAAGCAATCACCGACAGTGACCCACTCATCATGCTCAAAAAGCGCGCCGCAGCAAAACTTGCCGAGATTATCGATCATCCGCGTGTCTACATGATTAATGATGAGGCTAAAACGATCGTCATTGCGGCTGATTCCATGGCTATTTTGGGCAAAAAAACATTCGGTAAGTCCCGGGATCGCGAGCATGCCAAAGAAATACTGAAAAGCCTCATGGACCGAACCCATACGTTCGTCACGGCCGTGGCCATAGCAGTCCTGGACGGCGGAAGTGTCAAAAAGATATGGGAAAAACAGGAAAAAACGAGTGTGACTTTACGAAAACTTAACTCGACTGAGCTCGAGCAGTATGTGACTCGCTATGATTTTACGCGCTTTGCCGCCGGCTACGCGCTTTCCGATGCCCCCTGGGATTTGGTTACAAAAGTCGACGGCAGTTACACAAACGTGGTTGGCCTCCCCTTCGAAGTCCTCCTCCCAGTCCTGCGCCACATCAAAATCATCGAGTAAAGGAATTTAGAGGAATCTAAAGGAGGCTAAAGGAAAAAATTCATGGTAAAGATTCCTCAGCCATCCGTTAAAATCCTCTAATTTCCTCTAAACTCCTCTAAAGGGAGCTAATGAAATTTAAGGGACTTTACAAAAGTCGGTCTTTTTATCTAGACTGTCTTCAATGCCCAAGACGATTGCAGAAGAGCTAGCAGAAAAAACCTTCAGAGAACTCGCCGAACCTGAAAAACCAACCCAGCGCTCGCGCATGTCCCAGACTCCCAATGGGTATATTCATCTCATCGCGTGGTCGAATGCAAGTTTATTGCGCATCTTTGTCCGCGCGTTCACTAAAACACTCCCTCAAGGAGAGCATCGACTCAAAGCTCAACTCGATGACGCCGCTCGCTCTGTCGTTGCAAACATAGAAGAAGGATATAGTAGGCCAACAACGTCATCATACTTGGATTTTCTGGGATACAGTCAAGCAAGCCTTATCGAAGTCAAAGGTGACGTTCAACGGTCGCTACAAGATGGATTTCTCTTATCCAGTCCAGGCTCATCGCTTCAGAGTATGGGAATTGACTTGCGCCTCTGGCATGAGTCGCTTAAGCAATCGGTGATCTCTAAAGGAGTTTACAGGAATATAGAGGAAATTAAAGGAAAATACCAAAGTCCTCTACAATCCTTTAGATTCCTCTATGATCCGGTTGACACCCTCCGAGCAAAGAACCTCACCTACGAGATCTTCATTGAGCTTATCAACAAAACCGATTGGAATCTTCGAAAACTCGTTTCCTCGCTTGAAAGTAAACTTGGGCGAGAACAGAAATTCTATCAGGTCGAACAAGCCAGAATCAAAAGCAACCTGCATTGGAATCGATAAATCGAAGACCTCTTTAATCCTATCGTGTTGATTCCTAAATTTTCTCTAAGCTCCTCTAACCAGTCCTCCGAAGCATCAAGATTATTGAGTAGAAATTACGATCCAACGAGGTTGGTCGAAATAGTTTCTTTCATCATGTCGATGGCATCGGCTTTGTCGATTGCCGCAATCTTTGCTGAAGTTGGATAAATAAGGTCTTCTTTGGGAAGACACGATGGTTCACCAATAACTTTTATAACCGGAGGACTGAGTTCCTCTTCAACACACACTTCAATCCAGCACTGACCTAGACATCCCTTCCAGTGATGAGTGTCAGCAACTGCTTGATCAATAGCGTTTGCACCTTTGGGACAGGTCATGATAGCGACCCGAGTAGGTTTATCTAGTTCATCACGCATACGACCATTGACGACTTTTCGAAATCGATACCGTTCAAGATCTGCTGGCTGTGGCATAGAAGAGAAAGTATACCAGATTAAGCAGAAAATAGCTCGTCGGGCTTGAATAAAAGATTGATCTCCTTTTGCGCGGCTTCGGCCGAGTCCGAGCGGTGGACGACGTTGCGGGGCTTGTCAACACCGAAGTCTCGGCGGATGGTGCCGGGGAGCGCTTCTGCCGGGTCAGTCGGACCGCATATATCAAATACTTTTTGTATCGCACCTTCTCCTTCCAGTGCAAAGGCAACCACCGGTGTCGACATCATCTGGCGGGCGAGGTCGTCAAAAAAGGGCTTATCCTTGTGGTGTGCGTACCAGATCTCAAGGAGGGGTCGCGTGAGGCGAAGCATTTTGAGGCCAACCAACCTCAAGCCCGCACGCTCGAAGCGGCCGATGATCTCCCCCACGATATGCTTTTGCATTGCGTCGGGCTTAATGAGGACAACCGTGCGTTCCATAACAGTTTTAATCCTATTTTACCAGTTTTTACAAGTGTTTACAAAAAAGCATCCAAGAACGTCATAATAAACTACAATGATAGTAACGATACGAGCTTGCTATTTGCTGGCTTCGACCATACGAGCGCCATGTTGAGGTGTCTGGAAATGAAGTATTTTCTCAATAATCGGTTAATGTCTTCTTTTGTTACTTTTTCTATCTTTTTGATATAGTCACCAAGGGCTATCAGTGGCTCATTGAACACTTCTTGTCTCCCATAATACTCCACGAAAAACTCCGGGTCTTCGGATTTGAAGGCTACAATGGTTTTCAAGCGTTTTTTAGCAACAGCCAGCTCGTCGGTGGTGATACCGCGATAGACAGCTTTGGCAAGCTCCCGAACGATTGCTTTTGTTGCTTCCTCTACCCGATCAGTGCCTACTCCTGCATAAATACTCCAGTAGCCCGCGTCAGCCCAGGTATCTGAAGAGGAGCGTATGTGGTAACAAAGGCCGCGTTTCTCTCGGATTTCTTTAAAAAGCCTTGAGGTAAATCCGATCCCCATGATCATATTGAAAAGACTCCACGCAAACCGATCTGAGCTAGCCCTGGCAAACGTATGGAGGCCAATGGTCAGATGTGCCTGGCTCGCATCGGGCTTGGTGACGACTTCGAGTTTGGATCTGGTTTGATCGGGTACGACGCGTTCTATGCCACCCGCCCTTTTCCCATTCAATCCACTAAACCACTCCTCTACCTGTTTTTGAACGTCTTTGGTCCGCCCGCTGGCGGATAGACCGATATTTCCAGCAAGAATAACAACAATGCTTTCCGGCTTGTACCACCGGTCATGGTACTCTCGAAGTGTGGTGCTACCGGCAGCTTTTAAGCTCGCCTCCTCACCAATAATGCGCATACCGAGCCGAGTCCCCGGGTACATCATCTGGTGAAACGTTTCTCCGACTTTGTTTGCCGGTTCATCTTCGCCGCGTTTGATTTCCTCTAAAATCACATTTCGCTCGCGTTCAATGTAAACTTCTTCGAGTCTGGGCGTCAGTGCAAGCTCGCGGTTTATCTCTAGCGCTAAACGCCAGTCAGTGCTAAGCACTTTATTATGGTAGCTTGTAACATCAATGTCCGTATACGCATTTTGAAGCCCACCAATGCGCTCAATGACGTTGACGTCCTCGCTCGTCGGATATTTTTTCGTGCCTTTGAATACCATGTGCTCGAGGAAATGCGAAACGCCGTTAATTTTTTTCGTCTCGTACCGGCTCCCCACTCCGACCATCACTGCTGTAGCAACACTATTAACACCCTTCATGGGGATGAGGATGAAACGAACACCATTGGGAAGAGTGTGTTTTTCGTAAGGAAGCTTTGTCATAGAGATTGATAGTAGCAAAGTTTACCAAAAGAATCGAGCATATGATATACTATGAGCTTGTATGATCGAACACGAAGCCCCCGGAGACGCGCCAGAGGCGATGCGCTGGACTACCCTATCCAAAGAAGGTGGATCGCTCACGGTCATCTATCACCACGACGATGAAATTGCTGACACCCTTGGCCACGTCGGAGCCCTTCGCACTCATCTCATATTGGGAACATTGGGTAATGCATTCAAACGACCAACCCCAGAAACTGCACACGCCCTCTTTGAACGATGGAAAGACGAGCCATGGAAAACTCACGTAGAAGTTCACATTGGAGGAAGTCCCACGCTTGATGAACATGTAGAACGTGTTTTCACTGTTATATTTGATCGCGTACAAAAAGAACTCAAAGAACAGGGTCGGGATATCAGGCTGGATCCCGCAATATTCAAAGAGCATTCCCCAATCAACACTCTGATCAAAACGGCTATTGCTTACCCGTGGTTGTATTTCAGGCTACACCGCACCGATCACTATACTCCGGCAACCGAGAGTGCCATCGTCTATCACCCAAACAAAGCCATTGCCATGCATGAACTTGGCCATGCATTGTATTACGATCAGACAGAAGATAAAACCAAAAGCTCTCTTCTCTACCTCCTCCCCGGATTTCGCTCGCATCAAGAATGGCAAGCATCGGCTAACGCAATGAAACGATTAGACCCCGGGCAGGAGCGAAAAGACGCCATGAAGATCCTGGAACCCGTATGGGGATTGTATGTAGGGAGCGATATTCGTGCCGTCCTTATGCCCCTAGTGCCGGGTGTTGCAGACCTGACTCCCCACCTAGGGAATATCCTCGGCCACCTGGCAAGTCGTCTTCCCTTCCGACGAAGCTCCTTCGGCCAGCCACTGGAAACGTACCCTTCGTCAAAAACAGCTAGCCCTGTGTAGCTTATTTAATGTACGTTGCAAGGCGCGGTCGCATAGTGCAACGTACAGGTTTCCCCTCACCCAAGCGACAAATCCTTGATAATCGCCCGCTTCACTTTTGCGTACCGGTGCGTCGAAAGGTCTAGCTCCGGTATTTCCTGTGATTCCGACAGAAAATCCACAAACGCACGAAGTGACGCTTCTAGATGGTAACGCGTAATCAGAGTTCGTACCGCTGCCGCCTCAAGGGCAGAGGATATAAACAAAGAAAGAATATCCAAAAAATCCTTACGTCCCTTGGGGGTTCGACCGCGCTCTCCCAAAGCATACAGCTTCAACGCGCAGAGATAATCAGGGTCAACGACGGTAAACCCTTCGATCGCACGCGTTTTACCTATGAGATTTTCAACCGGGATGCCGATCATTGAGTAATGCGGGAGGTAGATATCAATCTCCACCATGTCACGGGTAGCCTGATACTTTTTGAGCCGGTCGTTTCGGATGATGTCATAGTGATCTTTAAGTGTACTTAATGCATCAAAATCAACCAGAATGTCAATGTCTTTGGACTTAAGCGCCTTCGTATAAAGATACACCGCCCACCCGCCGATAGTGACGCAGGGCACCAGCTTGGTGAGCCTTGTGAGCTCCTCCCAGCTTTTTTGCGTCACCAAATCATGATAATACGCCATGAATATTCTCCTCCAGTCCTTTGAGAAAGTCGCTTGCATACCAATCAGAGAGGTTCCAAATATCCACGTAGGTCTGTGGGGTGGTCGTGACGGCACCGTACTGAGCAATCTCTGGGCCGCCGGCAAGGACAAAAATGTTTGGTCGCTTTGTCCCGAGTCTTTCCGAGGGAAAACGGCGTTCTATTTCCGTGACATCCCCGGCAGTATCATAGACATATACCGCCTCGTAATCGGCCGGCGGCTCGCCCAAGATCTGCCGCGCTGCGCTATAACACGCATAAATTGCCGTCGGTGGCATCTGCCCTTCCCGCTCGGTGACCGAAAGAGGGCTGTAGGTCTGGTAGATGATCGAGCGCTTGAGGTTACGGACGCTCCCCCAGTACAAGAGGAGCTTCATATAGTGCTCAAGCACAAAAAATTTTGACTCTTTGCGTATGGCGCCGATGCGTGTGGGCACGGCAAGCGCATGGTGGACCGTGCTTAAAGAATACGAAAATCGCGCAGCCAACTCCTGTTGGGTAAACTTGAACGTCTTATGGGTAAGTGCTTCGTAGAGGATATAGTGCCATATTGTTTCGATTTTCTTCATGGCAAATGTATTATATTTCGATATTCATCGAAAGTCAAGCACCTCTTTACACTCACCACTTTCCACTCTACACTATCTTCATGTCCCCTGATGATATCCGTCAAGAGATTGAGCTCAAGGTTGTTACTTTTTTGAAGGAAAAAGCCACAGAGGGTACGATGACTGAGGAGCGAAGCCAGCAGATCGCCCAGCGCGTCCTCGATACGCTCGAGCCCGGCATGAATTTAGAGGAGCTCTATAAAAAAATTCCCCTTCTCGACGATACGTGCCCGGAAATATCATTCATCATCATACCGTACCTCCGCCAGTACGAAGATCGTATCGCTCAAGCTGGTCACGAGGCCGTGAGCAATCTCATCAAACAAGGCCAATACGAAACAGCGACACATGTTGCACAGAAAGTGGTCAATCAGGATGTGAAGCTCGTCTGGGAAGGAAAAGGATCCGCCCGAGGCGGATCGATATAGTTTTATATATTGTGCAGATCTTGACTGCCCGCTCCCCCTCATTTACGCTGATTCTATGGATCTAGAACAGTTCGTTGACGCACTCATCAACGAAAAACATGCGGGCACGACGCTTGAGGATTTTATGCGCGAAGATATGAAGGCCGATCTCCTGGGTCGCCTTTCGACCTTCATCTCCCTCAAAGTCATAACCGATCTTGCCAAAAAAGACCCCAGTGCTCTTGGGGAGTTTCAGAAACTTACCACCGGAGATACCCCGGCAGAGGACGTCCAACAGTTTGTGAATGCCCATATCGACGATGGCCCATCGTTTTTGGCAAAAATACTGGACGATTTTCGAATACTGTATCTTGGACTCAATCAAAGCTAATTATCATGCCAGAACCAACTATTGGAGAACTTCCGCAAACGAAATTCGTCACTGTTGCTGAAACGCCCCTCTATGTCACCAAACCCGACGGGGACGTTACCGAGATAACCCTCAAGAGTGCGTCGAAACGAGGAGCAGAGGGACTGGATAATGCAGTCCTTCTCATGCGACAAAAAAGCCGCAGGCGCGGCGAGGATGAGTACCTCAAGCCCCTGGACAACCTTAATGATTTGGAACAGGTCGACTGGGATAAGGTCGGCGGACTGCGCTATCAAGACGCAGACGGCGAGCACGTTATCACAAAAGATCAGCTGAGTCTGGAGTCGGGGTCAGGCCTTAGGGGGCCTCAAGGCCTGACCCCAGACGCTCCGGCTCTGTCCCCAGACGCTCCGGCTGCTCGGTCGGTGCTTGAATCGGTAGCTGGTGTTCCCACGCTCACGATCGTCGGCCTCAAAGCCTACGAAGTGCGCGCCCATGATTTGGCAGACAAGTCGATGCAAATTAAAATGTCCCCGCGCGAGCGAGAACACTACGAAGGATTCCAAGAATTCTGGGAGAAAACAAAAGATTCCCTCCATAGCCTCCGCGAGATGAAGCGCACGATCTGGAAGCATTCATTGGGGCATACCTATTTTCACGAAAAATCCCGACAGTACTACATGGATATGCTCAAAAGCGCAAACTCCCCTTTTGCCGCCGAAAGCATTAAAGCCGCCGAGGCAGCCGGTCAGATACGCTATGATGATCTTCTCAAAAATGGTGACTTTCTCACCCGCGCAGGTACGCGCTTTGTTGACTACATCAAAAGCAATCTCGGGTTGCGAAGCATGGTCCAGCGATTTGCTCTGGAGGAAATCGGCCACATGCGGGAGCAGAATCAGATCAAAGAATCGGCCAGTTTCGAACGGGAAAGTGCTGCGACTCGCAAACGCTTTGAGCAGGACTTTGACCGACAGGATAATTTCATTCGGAAAACCCTCGGAGAAAAACTCGAACTCGCCGACGAACCGGTCGCTTCTGATATTAGAAACCTGGTTCGGCGCTATGCGAGCGGCGAAATCGCAACCAAGGAAGCATTCGACGCGGAAGTCAAAACATTCTATGAAACAAAGCTAAAATCTGCCCGGCCGGATGTTTTCCAGCACGCAGAACTCTACTCATCTTCCCTTTTTGATGTTGCAGAGACCCTGCGGAGCAGGGCTTCCCACGACGCGGGCCTTGCCAATATCGATGCACAACTTCAATCAATGCAAGTGCGGCTTGGGATGGGGGTCATGGGTGAAGCGACCGAGCTTGAACCTTCAGCGGTCAAGAAAGGCACGGAGGTTGTGCATAAAATGCTCACGTGGCTCGAGAAGCGGGACATTGTATTCAATGAACTCACGGTCAGTAGTGGTGTTGCTCTGGCATTAAGCCTTGCAGCAATCCCAAAGTCTATCGTCTCCTCGCAAGCACGCCTCCTGGGTGGCTTTGCCGGCGGTATCGCGGCAGGAGCAGTATTTGGCGGCATTCGCGAGTATCGACAACTCCAGCATGAGTATCTCACCCACATGCGCGAGCGAGAGGTGGGCCTGACGTTCTCACCAGATGCCAAACGCAGGGCCTGGATGGAGCGCTTTTACCTCTCTCAACGAAGTAGCGATGAACTCATCGGATCACTCGAATCGACATCAGGACAAAACCTACTTGCAAATCTTGCCGATGCGAAAGCACGCAAGGCCCTATCCAGTCGTGAGAAACAACGATACGGTTTGATACAGTTCTCAGGACTGGAAAACATTGAAACACAGCGCACCGCTCTCGATGTAGCCGTCGACCGTGCAGAACAGGCTCTTCTCGCAGGCGGAAAAGTGGAAAAGCAATTTCTCGACGATCTCACGAAAGCGCAAACGCGGGTGCTGACCGAAGGAATAGAAGCATTAGAAGGACTAGATAATCCGATGAAAGTAACGTTGGGGCTTCTTTCAAAATACAATCCCGAAGTCGAAATCATGCGCCGACGCTTCCCGCTCCTTGGTCCCGAATACAAAACCGGGGAAAAAGCCACAGGAATGGAAGAAATTCTCAAAGAATTCAGGAGAGCAGCGCTAGGTGCGTCGGTAAGAAGAGGCCTGGCCGTCGGGCTCTCCGGCGCAGTCATTGGGGCCGGCATTCGGGAAGGCCTGCAGCTGGGGGTTGAGGGAGCAAACGCGCTTGGCGTCCACCTGTTTCGGGTATCGAATAATCTCCGTATCGACGGCGATACCCTCGACGTTGTCGATCCCAAAGGCAATGTCATCCGCGAGGATGTCGTGAAGAATCTGGGAAGCCACTTCAAATATAACGCCGATGGAACATTTTCCCAGGAAACGCGCGACTATATCCTCGAGCAAGGAAAGCCATTGAGTCTCAAATTCGAATTCCCCGAGGCAGCCCGTTCGCAGATCGAGTTTTCCGGTGCTACACATCCTCTTGCTGATATCGCGAGCAAACCAATCGATGCTCCCGAACAACTCCATTGGGTATTTAGCGATCAGGGTAGACAACTGATGCTCGATGCAAAGGACGGCACCCAGCATTTGATTTACACTGATGGTGGCCATCCCGGCGATCCGTCCGGAGCACTTGCCGCAATCCGCAAGAGTGAGTTATTTGAGTACACCGCCGAAAAACCGATACTCACAGACGTTGCCCCATCAGAATTTAAACTCACGACAATCGCGTCTATTCCTTATACCGGTGGCATTCACACCTTTGAAGCAACCATACCAGCGGGGACTGAGCTTCATCAAACCGCATCTGGCGTCTACGAACTCGCCCGCGGAGATGAAACGCTTCTTTCGGGCATTCACATCAATGAGTTTGGTCGAATCACCAATATCCCCACACTTGCCGATGCTGCCGCCGAACACGGGCTGGCACTGGACAATAGCGAGACCATACTCAAAGTCGAAGGAGAATCAGCCCTCTCCGGCACATTTGACAAAGTCGCGGGTGAGATGGGAGAAGAAAAAGGCTTCCATGGACCATGGGGCTGGCTTGAAGATCCCATCAATGCTGATTCTTCAATCGTTCACCATGTCCCGGGGACAAATTTAGCCAAAAACCTTTTCCGGGGGTATGAAGAAAACGTTGTTGAAGGATCCAACTTTGTCCAGGCCGATGGCGGAACGCTCCCACACGGTATGAGCGCGGCGACATACACCATGATGCAGCCGGCAGACGTCTTCAAGGACTTGCCCAATGTCCTCTTTGCGGACAAACAGCTCGTTAAACTGGGGACTCTCATGGATGAAGCCATTGAGATGCGGGAAGTAACGGGCGTCAAACTTGCCGATATGGATGAGCTTCATCGCCTAGCCTATGAGATCGGGCGTATAGGACGAGTCGCGACCAAGGAGGAAGTGCAAATGTTTATTGATTCCATGAGCGGAGGGGTTGAGAAATCGACCATCACCGTCTTCCGGCCGATTATCGAACAGACCATCACGGAAACGACACCAGGGCTCATCACGGGCACCAATGGTGAAATTGTTACCAATTTGATCAGCCTCGCCGAAACGCCGGTAGTCCCCGAAATCCCCTGGATTCCCCTGCCGCTCGTTGGTCGCCGACCGCTCGAACCATACGAACCGCTCGTCCCCTACACCCCGCCGGAAGTCCCTCCCGGAGCAGTCTTCCCGGTTCTTCCGCGACCCGGTGAGGATCGACCCAGCCCGTTTTTGACGACATGGTTTCCGTATGGTCGTCCGCTCGAAGGCCAATACTCGCAAGGCGAGGGTCGCAATGGACCCAAATACACAGAAGAAGAACTCAAAGAACACTACCGCGCGGTCATGTATCCTGAGCTTCGTGACAATCCGAAAGCACAACTTGATTTTGATCGCGTTGCGCGATGGTATTTTGAAGCGCAATCGCCCGAGTACAAACAATCTCTGGAAGCGCTCGATCAAACGATCGGAACGCCCATGCACGATGAAGCACGGATGGCCGTCTGCATCCCTGTGGCTGCCCATCAGGAAGGGAAAACTATATACCATACGCTCGAACAGTATCAAAATCAAACAAATGTCGATGGCACACCGCTCTCAAAAGACTCCTACGAGATCATTCTCTTTATGAATACGCCCGAAGGCACCACGCAGGATGGCACCCTCGATGAAGCCAAACGCTTTATGGCGGATCACCCCGATATGCCGGTCCGCATTGCAACCGGGCAATTTCCCAAAGGATCCGTCCGGTACGGAACGTATATTAAGTATGCCTATGATCTTGCCCTCCTTCGCGCAATGAAGCGGCAAAATCCGATACAAAAAGATATTCTGATCGCTACAGGTGACGCTGATCTCGTGAGCATGGATTCACGGTATCTGGCTTCCAATATCGCCATGATGAACGATCCAGGGTCAACCAATCTCGATGCTGCCCTTGCTGGCCAAGACTTGGATAAACGAGTCCTCGATGCATATCCCACATTTAAAGCGGCGCTACGCTTTTCCCAATATCATGAAGCACAAGGCCGGTTGGGACTGCCCGGGTGGGACACACCGACTGCCCAGGGACCGAATAATCCCAAAATTCCGACCCAGGGCCGGACGACGATTTTACGGGGAAGCATTTTGGCCGGCATTGGTGGGGTTAACTACGCGTCTCCGGCCGGAGCGGATACGGAGCTTGGTGCGATGATTCATTTTGCCAGAACCGGCAAGGTACGCGATATACCAGCCGACGAATATCGCATTGGCTACAACGGCGAAACGAATATCCAAACGAGCGCACGACGGGAACTCGCGACCTATCTGTCCAATCAACCCATCACCCGCACGTGGTGGAAGTTTGACGAAGGAGAAAACGTCCGCGGCAAGACGGCCGAAGAACTCGTTGCAATGTCGACGGAACGACCGGGCCAAGTCAATGCCAAAGAATTAGAGCGCCAGATCAATGCCTATCGCGAGTGGGAAGTTCGACTCGATTCCATGTACACAAAGCGTGCATTGGAATGGATGGGGCTTAAAGAAGGCGTGGACTATGCGATAGAAGATGAAAATCCGCAAAAGCCCGAAAATGACCCCTGGCGTAAAAAAATTGTATTTACCGGAAACCTTGACGGGCTCAAAGAACGCATTGACATGCTCCCCAGCGAACCGCCTGGACTGACCGAAACACCAAGCGTTGAAGCTACGGCCAAAGTCGGTATGTTTGATGCAGAATATATCAATAAAGACGAATTTGATGTACTGTATAAACAGATATTTGTAGACAACGAATATCCATGGAAGCCTGATCCCTCCCGAGCGGAGCCGTCAATAATTGATCTAGGAAGCCACATTGGTTTGTCTGTTATGCGGTGGAAATCGCTTGCACCCAATGCGAACGTCACAGCGGTCGAAGCAAACCCCGATACGGCTCAAATTCTCAAACACAATATCCAGCGAAATAACCTATCAAATATCACTGTTATTGAGGGAGCCGCATCATCGCGCGATGGATCCATCGACCTTTATACCGCAAAGACAGGTGTCGATTATCACTTGGGCGACACGACGCAAAAGCCTCCAGATGTGAACAGGTATGAAAAAGTGTCCGTCCCAAGTGTGCGGGTCTCTGAATTGATTAGCGGCCCAGTGGATCTTCTCAAAATGGACATCGAAGGAGCTGAACTAGATGTCCTAAAAGAAGTCGGTTCCAAGCTTTTAATGGTCAAAGAAGTGATGTTCGAATTTCACCACAATCCAACCACTCCACAAAATTCACTGAATGAAACGGTCAAACTTCTGAGGGGATACGGCTATGAATTGCAGTTTACGAGGAATGGAGAACCAGTTGATCCAGGAAGTCTCGACCTTTCCCAGCCTACCCTCGTCAACATCCTCGCCAAGCGGCCATAAAATCTGCTTGCATAACTATATCTTATAGTATATACTTCGTTCCATTCTATGGAGCAGTTTGGGCTTATTTATCGCTACCCTTCGGCTTCGCTCACGACAAGACAGCCTCGGCCGTGGTTCCGGACGCTTGGGATGGGGATGATTGTCCTCGCGCTCGGTGGCATCATTGGACCGTTTATTCCGTCTCTTCAGCTTGAAGCTAACTATGCATTTAAGCAGTTGAATCGGGCAACGACACAACAAACCCAGCTGCCCAGAGCAGTGCCAGTAGTTTTTAATCCCCTTGTTACCGAGGATGGTGCATCCATAGCTCCTATAAATACCGATTTTAGTCTGATTGTCCCAAAAATCGGGATCAACGCGGCGGTTATCCCTGCCGTCAATCCTGCCAATCCAGGTGAGTACTTGGCAGCCTTGGAAAAAGGCATTGCCCACGCCTCGACCTCGTATTTTCCTGATGAGGATGGCACGGTCTATCTTTTCTCCCATTCCACCAACTACGATTGGTTCGTGCGTGACTTGAATGCCGTATTCTACCTCCTCAAAAACCTCTCTGAAGGCGACCTCATGGTCGTCTTTTACAAAGGGAAACGCTATACCTATAGACTTACGGAAAAACGGGTCGTTGGCCCCAATGAAGTCTCCTATTTAATGCCTCAAACCGGTCGCAAGCGACTCATTTTACAAACCTGCTGGCCTCCCGGAAGCACGGCTGAGCGCTTGCTCCTTTTTGCAGACTTAGTTGAAGAACAGTCCCATAGTACTTGACTTGCGGATTGGCGCATGGTATAGTCCTCAGATTACGTTCATTTGGCCCTTATGAACAAGCTAAAAACTGCCTTCGGAATTTCTCTCACTGCGTTTGCTTTGGCGGTCCCGCTCAGCGGGATCAATGCGCAGTCATGTACAACGCAATACGGGAACGGTCAATACGGCGTGGAGTGTGTGCCGATCGACGTAACCATCAACAAACAGGTCAAAAACCCGATCTCCCTCATCTTCGTCGAAAACCTTGGCCCCTCTGATGACAAGTTTTCACCCGGCGCGGAAGTTCACTTTCGGCTCTCTGTCCATAACGCGAGTTCACAAGACTGGAGCAAAGTTACCGTACGCGATACCCTTCCCCAGTACTTAACTTTCGAAGCTGGTCCGGGAACCTATGACAAAAACAGTAAGGTACTGACCGTTGAACTCGAAAACCTCAAGGTCAACGAAACACGTGAATTCGAATTCTTGGCCAAAGTCGACGAATCAGGTGCTTTCAGCAAAGATAAATCTCTTTTCTGTGTTACCAACCACGCGGAAGTAAAAGTCGATAGTCGCACCGATGAAGACACCGCGCAACTTTGTATCCAAACGCAAGTCCTGGGCGTCACGACCCTGCCGGTTGCCGGATTCGATTCCCTTGCTCTGCTCATTCCGTTTGCAGGACTTGGACTAACCGGACTAGCGCTTATTAAAAAGCGAAGTTAAAGGTCGCGTATAAGCAACCTGCCGGTTAAACTTAGAAAGAATATACGAACCGGCAGAAGACTGCCGGTTTTTCTTTGGCTCTTTAAAAAGTTAATTATTTTGAGAAGATGCTTTGACTGTGTGTATTCGCTTCCAATTCTTCCTGTTTACGAAGCAGGAGACACAATATGTCGCGTCTTTCAAGACTGACCAGCTCATTATATCTATTCTCTTGGCACGATCTATTTCTTTCATACAAATATCGCAGAAATTCTTCGTCATAGGAAATCGATAATACACCTATGAAATGAGCATCGGTCAAGAGGCCTAAAATCGATCAAATAGGATCAAAAAAAAGTAGTTTATTGAGAAGACCGAGGGACAAGAAACGGCGGAGGTTTTACATTTGCTATTCCCTCGAGTTGCTCAAGACGACGGTGGTGATGGTTGAGTTGCTTATCAAATATTCGAATGATTGTATTAAGTTTGCTTTTAACTGGTGCAAGTTCTTCTCGAACTGTCTGACGGAGATCGTCTTTCGTGGCGAAAGTTTCCTTAAGAAATTCTTTATCTTGTTTACTTAACATACTTCCAATTTACGTCGATAGGTAACTAGTGTCAATACATATATTTTGATATCGGAAGATATATATTAAGATGGTTTTGATATATTTTTTCCGAAATCAATTGATGGCGGAAGAGAGGGTGTCCGTACGGCAGGATGGGCACCTTCTTTCCCGATATCAATCGGGATTCTTTGAAGGAATTTCTCTCTGCGTTTGCGCAGAGGCGGAAGTTCCCAAAGGAATGCACTTTAACATAGGCATACAGGAAAGAGTTTCCAATTCGATTCTTATCGAAGTGGAAATACTCTAAACTGTCCGCCGAAGTGAGTATTCGTCTGCATGGCTGTAAGCCTTGAGACGAATTCGAACGGAGGTGGGCAGGGAAAATTATGCGTTCATGTGGACGAAGGAGATTTCTCCGGGATTCAGGTAGTAGTTTGAGCCGCCGCGGCGGCTCAGGCTCATACCTGAATCCAAAAAAACAAAGGAGAATTTTTCTATTGCGGCGCGCAAGCCGCACCCTATCAACCGGCAAAAAGCCGGAACTACAAGTTTTTTCAGGCCATAGGAGGGCCTAAAAAACCATGAACGCCAAACAACGGCAGTTCAATTTTCGCGCCTACGCACTCGTAGGCAGCATTTTTATTCTTGCGCTCGTCCTGAGCGCATGCGCACGGGGCGCAACGCCGAAGGACGTCGTCGAGGATTGCAAGAAGAATCCCGACCTCGTCATCGCGATCGGTGAAAACAGCCAGATCGCGTGCAAAGACGTCTTGGCCCAACTGGGCATCGTTGCGATCACCCAAGTGGTGAACGCCACCGAGGCGCCCGCCGAACCGACGGCACTCGGCCTGACTAACTGCGCTGAGGCCGAAAAGGTCACGACTGGCACGGGCACCGTGGCTGACCCGCTGATTTACCCAGACGGGTACGCCCACGATTTATGCTGGGCTTCCGCGGGGAATGGGACCGGAGCGAAGTACATCCGCGTGCGCGGGCCGGCGGCCTTGCAAATGGGCGAGTTCACGGGCCCGGCCCGGATGGTCTACGTCCCCAGCGGGACAACCTTCACCGGGTGGACCCAAGGGGGCTGGGCCTACGTCTCTGATGAGGCTCTGCTCGCCCAGTGGAAGGTCGAAGACCTCAACGTCGGACGGTTGGGCCTCATTTGCGGGTACATCAAAAATACCCGCCTGTGGGCGCCCGCTTTCCGTTGGGATGGAAACAAGGAGGTGCGTGACACCACCTTGGACTGCCCCTACACGGTGCAGCAATTGCTTTCGGGCAACTACGGCGGCGTCAGCGTGACCCCCGCGCCGGCCAGCGCCAATGTCACCGAGATCTTCAAGATCGAAGTGAACGGCTCGTTCTACTGCGGCGCACGCCTCGAGGGGGCTGTCTACCCGGCTGGGTATCGCCATATCGAAACGTACCCGGCCGAGAATAGCTGGTTGACCAACGTCGGCGACAATAGTCTGACGACGTCGGGCTTCTGCAAGGGCCAACCGGTCCGCGCAGACGGCCAACCCGCCAGTCAGACGGCTTGGAAAACCGCTCTCGTGGACGCCTCCGGGCTCCATGAAACCCAGTTTCCCATGCCGTAAGGCACATCCTGTATTGCCTCGCATGGGGCGTTTTTGTCTTTACGACTCAAACGCCCCATGCAAGTTTTTTTTATGAAAAAATTTATAGCATCAGATCAACCACTTGTATCCGTTATCATGACGGCATTTTGTGCTGCTCCCTTTATCGATGAGGCAATAACGAGTATCCTCAACCAAACCTACACCAACTTTGAACTTTTGATCGTAGACGATGGATCTACAGACGAAACATGGAAACATATCAAACTACTTAGTAAAGGTGATAAACGTATCAAAGCATTCCGTCTTACAAAAAATCTGGGTCCAAGCGGTGCATCCAACTTTGCCATAGCTAAAGCCCACGGTACGTATATCGCCCGCATGGATGCGGACGACATTGCTACTGCCGACCGTATTGAAAAACAAGTTGCCTACCTTAAAACCCACCCCAAGGTTATTCTCATAGGCGGCCAATGCGACCTTATTGATGAAAACGGTGAGTATATCGGTAAAAAAAGGTTTCCAGAGAGTCACGATAAAATTGTCGAATCGCTCTTCATGATTAATCCGATCCAGCACCCTACCTGGATGTTTCGCAAAAGCGTATTTGACAAAGCCGGCATCACATATGAGCGCGAGTACCTGGTGAGTCACGACCTAAAAATACTCTTTCGGCTCCTTGGGCATGGAACATTTGCAAACATTCCTGATACCATACTCCAGTATCGCTTCCGCCCCAACTCGATTACGCACAAAAATCCAAAACGCTCATTTGGAGAAACGATCTCAGTTCGCCATTGGGCTCTAGCGATGGGATACCGACCGACTCTCAAGGCCCTGGGAATTCATGGTCTTGAACTAGCTCTGGTAAGTATCCTGCCCGCAGCCATTATTAACAAACTGTTTACGCTTTGGCGCATTAAGTCGACGAAAACGACAAAGGCTCTCGTGGAATATCAGTACAATCTCGCCTATGAACAACCATGAAAAAAATCCTGCTCACATCACTTGTCCCAGCGTCTTCTATTACCATTTTGCTCTTCTTGGCAACATTTGTCAGTCGACTTCGATTTTTTGTCGATGACTTTCCCTACGCTCTAGATACGCCATCACTAACGCGCGACTTTTTTACCTTTTTTGCCTCCTATATTACTGTCCACGGCTTATTTCGACCGCTTGCCCTTGTCTATTACTGGTTTCTCTACTCCTTTTATTTCCTGTCTGACTCCATGGCCCATCTCTTGCCTTTTGCTATCCATGCGGCAACTGGCTACATCCTTTATCGAATTCTCAAGCGTCACGGGATGAATGGAGCATTTGCCCTTCTCGGAGGCTTTTTATATCTCCTCCACCCATTCGCCACCGAACAATACATGTGGCTCTCGGCTGGACCCGGAACCATAGTTAACGGATTATTCTTAATTCAGCTTGTACTGATAGAAAAAATGAGCAATCGGCCCTCTATGCCTGTTGCCATTGCCGTACTTTCAACCATATCTGTCCTTCTCTATGAGTCCACGTTTTTCTTTTTTATCCCGCTTATCTATCTTATCTGGACAAAAACGAAAAGGGTCTCACTCGTACAAATCGCCCCTATCATTGTATATATCATCACAAAACTCCTGCTAAAAGGGACCGACCCCCGACCGCTTGTCGATAGCTTCCCGCTCATTGCCGAAAATGCAGGCAATCTTGCCAATAACCTGAGTAAGGTCTATATGGATCCCTACTACGTGGATCGCTTCTGGAATGCCTACCGGAGCTTCGGCCTTGAGATCGTTCTATCGACTCCCCTCCTTATGGGTGGCATGATTCTGTTTGTTGCAACCGCGCTTGGGGGGCTTTTTATCACGAGACATGAAGTTTATCCGGTTCAGAAATCAAAGTTTATATTCTGGACGCTCGTGTTTCTGGCAACGCTTCCGCCGCTTGTTGCCAATAAAATATTCTTTTTCGGATTCCGAAGCTTGTTTTTACCCTCGATTGCTGCAATCGTCACTGGTTTATGGGCCGGACAGATGCTCCTTGGGAAAAATGGTCGGATCGCCCTCGGGCTACTGGGTCTTTGGACCGTGATTTCTTTTTTTATGATTGATATAACGATCGCCGATAAATACCGGGTTCTCTATGACCAGGATATGAAACTTGCGCAAGCAATTAGTCAGCGCATTAAGGAACAAAATCTCGATCGAGTGTCTCTCATCTTAAAAAGCGACGTACCTTTCGACAGCCGCGAGAGTTTTCTCCATGCCGACCATCTGTTGAGCTGTTTTTTCTATGAATGGAGTTCGTTATCCTGTTTGAAAATGACGACGGGCAGTGTGCACTCACTGACGATCGAACACGTCGATGGCCGTGTGACGAGACAGGCACCGGAGGAACTTCCCATCGTTACACTGCGCCTTGATAAAAACAGAGACCTTACCGTCGAAAAAATTGATCGATAAGTATGAAAAAATATAGCTATCCAATAATCCTTATAGTCTTTGCTGTGATTATTTTTGCCACCAATTACCAAGCGGGAACCTATCTTTTAGGTTGGGATAATTTTAACTCCGAACTTAACCCGGGCCTTGCAGTAAGCCAGGCCTTATCTGCCGGATGGAGTGATTTTCGAAGCTTTGGCCTGGTAGCAGGCATGGGCTACGGGACCGATCTTATTCATGCCGTCTTTGTATGGCTCGTGAGTTTTATACTGCCATCCAATACCATACGGTATCTCTTTCATACGGTCCTCCTTGCCATCGGAGCCTTGGGGAGCTATGCACTGTTCACCCGTTTGCGGATCGGCCGACCTTTCGCCTTTTTGGGCAGTCTCTCCTATATGCTTAACTTTGGCACGATCCAGATGTTCAACCTTCCCTACGAACCATTCTCAATGTTCTTCGGATTTCTCCCATGGGCACTTTTTGCCGGGTTTGGACTCATGGAACAGGTAAACAAAAAAACCCTTCTGGCCTGGGCTATCGCCAATATACTCCTCTCGGGAGCGTTTTATGTGCAAACGATGTTTGTCGTCTACGTACTCCTGTTGGGATCAATGAACATTCTTTATTTCCTCGAGCATCGCGATCAATGGAGCGACGTACTCAAAAAAACCCTTCTCCTCTGGTCGACACTAATTCTGGTCAATGCCTACTGGATATTCACACAGTTATACTTCCTGACTGACACAGTCTCCTTCGTCCGGGAAGCAAAACAAACGCTTCTGGGCTGGCGCATTCCCTTTTTCCAGAATAAAGCACACGGCACGATCCTCGACTTTTTCACCCAAAAGGGCTATTACAGCGATTTCGAGGGCAAAAACGGTTTGATTTTTGCCCCCTGGCTGGCCTATTTATCTCAACCGCTTATTCGACTTGGTCAACTCTTCATCATAGGCCTCGTGTTTATTGGTATTCTTGATGGAACCAATCGATACAAACGGTATTTTCTCCTAATCCTTTTTGTGTGCACCGTTGCTCTCCTTATGGACATGCCAATACTACGAGAAATGAACGCCTTTGTTCGACAGTCAGGTTTTATAGATCAGGTCTTCCGGAGCCCGTTTTCTAAATTCGCCAGTGTCACCTCGCTTGCACTGGGCTATTTCCTGGCTCTGGGTAGCAACGCAATCTGGGAACGCATGCGCCAAAAAAAACTGATCGGGTACTCCCTCGTTCCTCTTGTCGGTACTGTCATAATCGTTCTGAGTTTTCCGATATTCCAAGGACAGTTTTTTTCTCCGGAAGTCAAAGTTACACTTCCGAGTCAGTACAGCGAACTTTTTGATTTCTTCCGTCATCAAGACAGGCACGCGCGAATTGCCCTGCTTCCTGAAATGAACGTATGGGGATGGTACGTATACAAATGGGGCTACATCGGATCAGGATTTTTGTGGCATGGGATAGAGCAGCCAATCATTTCTCGAAGCTATGACGTCTGGAACAGAACGAGTGAAAACTACTACTTGGAACTCACCAATGCAGTCAGTCGTGAGAACGTTAATGATCTTATCAGGGTATTTCAAAAATATAACATAACCTATCTTATTGTTGATTACTCTATCACTATTAACCCGGAGTCAGTGTTTAAATTACAAAAAATGGTCCAATTGCTGGAGGAAGATTCCCGAATTCGCAAGGCGTCTCATATGGACACCATCGATGTATATAAACTCACCGATTCATCCTACACCGCACCTTTTGCAACATCCGAACCTTTACCAAATATTGGACCACGGGCCTTGAGGCTCAATAACGACATTGCATTCAAAAACAACGGATGGTATGAAACCAAAGAAACGTCAGCTTTTGATCTCTATTATCCCTTCCTTGACCTTCAAACCGCGACGTTTGATCCAAAAAAAACTTGGGGCATTGTTGAACATGCAAACTCCTTTGAGATAACCGCAGCTATTCCGGCAGACGCCGAGGGCGTTCCGACTGATGCCCGTGAAATGTTTGTTCTTGAAAAACAAGACGATGTAAAAATGATAGAAATGAATATCTTAATACGAAGAGTTGGAAATACCCTCACGGTGCAGTTTCCCAAAATTACCATCGATAAAACCAACGAAACGCAACCAGAAGACTGCTCCATCGAACAAAACCAAAATCCGTCCCGTATGATGACGGATAAAACGGCCGATGGAACTGTCAAAGTATGGACATCTGATGGAACCAAAGCATGCTGGGGGTATCATTTTGACACCGCCCCTGAGCGTTATGCCTATCTCCTGCGGGTTATTTCGGAAAACATATCCGGCCTACCGGCAACGATGCATGGAATTGAGCATACGCATCAACAGGTCGTACTTGAGCATCAACTCAATACCCAAAGTGGCCCGTATTTCATTCTCCCGATAGGA
>ERZ1292629.1405-Hain-H43-01um-R1-1405-length-23479-cov-6_pt1 | contig 23479 bp, 17 predicted proteins | sample MGYA00564399_ERZ1292629 | MGnify/ENA primary metagenome ERZ1292629 (study PRJEB36523, sample SAMEA6512636) | groundwater metagenome | collected 2019-01-08 | study: AquaDiva: Metagenomics assemblies of 32 groundwater samples | reverse complement strand
TACTTCTTCCAAACTCGTAATCCCCTCGGCGGCTTTCAAAATTCCGTCCTGTGCCATGGTCACCATGCCCTGTTTTACCGCCAAATCCTGAATATCGTATTCGGAAACCTTCTCGCCCAGAATGGACTTCTCAATATCTTTATTCATAATGAGCACCTCATAGACACCGACGCGCCCCTTGTAGCCGTTGTTGCACGCCTCGCATCCTCCCGGGCCGAACCACGTTGCTTTGGCGATATCAAAAGTAGTGCCTGACGCGGGCGAGAGCGCGCTCATCGTTTCCTGCACTTTTTTCGCGGCGGCCTCATCCAGCTGAAGCGGCTTTCGGCATTTCTCGCACAGTTTGCGGAGCAGACGCTGTCCGATGACGGCGTTGAGCGCCGGCGCCAGCATGAACGGCTTCACGCCCATCGCGAGGAATCGCGGAATGGCGCCGGCCGCGCTGTTCGTGTGAATCGTGGAAATGAGCAGATGCCCGGTGAGCGCGGCCTGAATGGCGATTTCCGCCGTTTCCAAGTCGCGGATTTCACCCACCATACAAATATCCGGGTCTTGCCGCAACAATGATTTCAACCCCTTCGCAAACGTGTAATCCTTTGACGGGTCCACCTGACTCTGGTTGATGCCTTCCATTTTATATTCCACCGGGTCTTCCAAGGTAATAATTTTCACGCCAGGTTTGTTCAGTTTCGTCAAAATGGAATACAACGTGGTCGTTTTGCCGGAACCCGTAGGACCCGTGGCGATAATCATGCCGTTCGGCCGCGTGACTTGTTCTTTCAGCTGCTCAAACGCGCGGCCGCGGATGCCGAGCCCCTCAAACTCCACATTCGCGAGCGGTTTCAAAATACGCATGACCACGCTCTCGCCGTACACTGTGGGAAGCGTGGACAAACGCACGTCAATCTTTTTCCCTTCCTCTACAATGGTGAACCGTCCATCCTGCGGCACGCTGTCCACATTAATCTTAAGTCCGCCCACCAGTTTGAACCGCGCAATCATCTGCTTCCATCGTTCCTTGGGAATGGTAGCCGCTTCCTGCAAAATGCCGTCAACGCGCAATCGCACGACGATACCCTTCTCCTCGGCCTCCACGTGAATGTCCGATGATTTCATCTGCAACGCCGCGGCGGTGACAATCGCCACCACGTCGGTGATAGTCGCCTCGGCCAACAGTTTCTGCAGCGCCGCCTTGTCTTGAATCGCCGCGCGGAATTGCTTCAATCCCTCTTCGGAAATCGTCACCTGGTCTTTGAATTCCAAAATCTTCGGCAATGTTTTGTACCGTTCCATGACCACCTTAAAACTCTCTTCTGAAATCTGGTACACCGACCCATGCGCATGCGTGCGCTCTTCAATATGATGCAACAAATCTCCCACGCCAACATCCGCCGGATTCAGCGACGCCAGCCGAAATTCCTCCGACGTGCTGAAAAAACAAAACGTTTTCAGTTTCGTTGCCTGCTCCTCCGGCACCACCAGCAGCGCTTCCTGCGTAATCGGAAAATGCGTGAGGTCAATGTACGGAAATCCGCCCTGCGCCGCCTGTGTCGCGGTTGCCTGTTCGCGCTGTTTGACTCCCACCTGCTGTAATTTTTTCTGCAGCGCCGCGGCGGCACCCGATGACGCAATATTCAATGTTGACTCTGACATACCGTTACTTCAGATGCGATTTAATCCAATGAAGCATACGGCTTGAAAATCCATGACGAGACATTTGTATAAAGAGCACCGTCCACGCGCTCATCGCAAACGTGGTGTACACGGCCGCGAGCCACAGCACCCAGAGCAAAAGCAACGTGAATCCGACCGCGATGCCAAACACCACGATACTCGCCTTCCCGACAATAATAGATGTCACGAGCCCCGCAAACACCGGCGTAGCAAGCAGCAACAAACCCGCAACCGCCAACAGGCTCACCCCAATTCCCAACACAAACAAAATCACCGCCATCTCAAGCGACACGAGCCAGTGGTCAACAAACAGAGCCCACGCATCCAAAAACGCCGCCTTCAACGATTTGTTGTGCAACGATACATAACACACCGCGTAAATGGCGAGGAGCGACACCGTCAATCCCGCCACGATAATCACGATGCTGCCGAGCAAAAATAGCGCATCGTACCACCACGGCGCATCCGGCACGCGGAGCGACCGCGCCATGAAGCCGGAAAGATACAAAAGCGCCACCACGAGAATCGCTTTCAAAAAATTGAACGCAAACAGTCGCCACAATCGCGCGCGGCCGTGATGAAAAAGTTCGGCGATGTTGAGTGTGTGCTGCGTCTCCGCCTGTTCCACGGCATACACCAATCCTCCCTGCGCGCTCACGAAAATCGCAATCAGCAATGCAAAAACCGCCAGCGTCACCAACACAACCACCGCCGCCACCACCCAGCCCGCGGTGGTCACATCAATCTGCACCGCAGCTTTCAGACTGTCGCTCAACACCTCGCTTCGTTCGCCGAGCACGGTCCGATAAAACTTCGCCACAAACTCAAACGCGCCGGCGGACCCGATGAACGCGGCAAGCAATCCCAGCGCCCACAGCCGCTTATGGTGCCACGTCATGCGCCATGCGTGCTGCAGGGCCTCGGTATAGGTTTCGGCTTTCATACGTTCCTCCTAAAGTAATGTGATACCAGTATATCACACTCCCTCACGCAGCAGCCAGCTCATGCGGGGCGAGCCCCGCCTCGCCATCAATCAAAACACGAAACTCCTCTTGTTCCAACGTCTCTTTTTCCAGGAGCGCACGAACCACGCGCTCCATTACGTCGCGTTTATCTTTGAGCAATTTTTCCGCGCGCTGTTTCGCCTCTTTGATGAGTTTCGTTATCTCCACATCTATATGCTCGGCCGTCTTTTCGCTATAGTCGCGCTGTTCGTGAATTTCCTTGCCGAGAAAAATGAGTTCGTCCTGCTCGCCGAACGTGCGCGGCCCCAGCGCCTCGCTCATGCCGTACTGCGTAACCATGGTACGCGCTAGTTGCGTTGCCTGCCGCAGGTCGTTTGACGGGCCGGTGGACACCGCATCCTTGCCGAAAATCGTTTCCTCGGCCACATAGCCGCCGAGCGCCACCACGAGGTCATCCAAAAATTCAGCGCGCGAATGATAGTGCTTGTCTTCCGTCGGCATTTTGAGCGTGTATCCACCGGCGCGGCCGCGGGCGATGATGGATACCTTGCGCACCGGGTCAGCATTCGGCAAAAAATGGGCGCAGAGCGCATGGCCGGCTTCGTGATATGCCGTAATCGCGCGCTCTTTTTCCGAAATAACCCGGCTCTTGCGTTCCGGCCCCAACAGCACTTTTTCAACGCTTTCAAACACGTCAATTTCTTCAATCGTTTTCTTGCCGCGCCGCACCGCGAGAATCGCGGCTTCGTTCAACAGGTTCGCCAAATCCGCGCCAGTAAATCCCGGCGTCCGCTCGGCTGCCTTGCGCAACGACACTTCTTTCCCGAGATGCTTATTCTTGGCGTGAATCTTCAAAATTTCCTCGCGCTCCTTGATATCCGGATAATCAATGGTCACGCGGCGGTCAAAGCGGCCCGGACGCAACAGCGCCGGGTCCAGCACATCCGGCCGGTTTGTCGCCGCAATCACAATGACACCGATGTTCGGGTCAAATCCGTCCATTTCAACAAGTATCTGGTTCAACGTTTGTTCGCGCTCGTCGTGCGACCCGCCCAAACCGCTTCCGCGCCGTCGCCCGACTGCGTCAATTTCATCTATAAACACAATGGCCGGCGCCGCCTTTTTCGCTTTGGTAAACAAATCGCGCACGCGCGAAGCGCCCACGCCGACAAACATCTCCACAAATTCCGAACCGGACATGTGAAAAAACGGCACCTCGGCCTCGCCCGCCACCGCGCGCGCCAGCAGCGTCTTGCCGGTGCCCGGCGGCCCAAGCAGCAGCACGCCCTTTGGAATCCGCGCGCCGGCATCGGCAAATTTTTTCGGTTGCTTCAAAAACTCCACCACCTCTTCCAGCTCCTGCTTCGCTTCGCGCAATCCCGCCACTTCCGCAAACGTGGTGCGTTGCTTGGTATCATCTTTCATGACGCGCGCGGCGCTCTGGCCGAACATAAACGCGCGGTTGCTCGCTCCCTGCATCTGCCGCGCCATGTACCACATAACGAGCAAAATGATGATGAGCGGAATGGCGAACGGCAAAATGAGCGAAATGACGTACCGGAATCCCTTCTGTCCTTCCACGCGTACGTCCGTCAACGCGAGCTGTTCTGCGGTAACACCGTAATTCTTCAGCAATTCCACCACTGAATCATCGGGTTCCTTGCGCATCTTTTGCAGTTTGTCGTCTTTAAGAACCACGTCCACCGTGGAACCGCGCACAATCAGTTGCTTCACCTCCCCCGCCTGCACCTCCTGCACCACTTTCGTGATGCCAACCTCCTCGGGTTTGTCGCCGAAGAAACGGCCGGAGCTTATAATCGCCGCCACCACGAGCAGACCAAAAAACACCAAAAGAAAATTCTTGATGAACTGCTTCAGTCCCTCCTCGTCTTTGCGTTCTTTGTCTGCCATAGGTTATGCCGCTGGTTCTTCGGGTTGTTCCACCGGCTGTTCCTCCACCGGCTGCTCCACCGTTGGCTGCTCCTCTTCCGTCGCTTCCGCCTCCTCCGCCGCCGCGCGCGGTTTCAACCCGACTTTCCGCAACCCCAACCGATGCGCCGCCGGCTCAATGGATACAATCTCAAAGTCCATCTGGTCGCCGACGCTCGCGATTTCATTAATATCCTTCACGGGCTCGTCGGAGATGTCGGAAATGTGCGCGAGGCCGTGAATTTCCGGGTCAAGCTCCACGAACAACCCAAACGGATTCACCTTGATAATGCGACCGCGCACCGTCTGTCCGGTTTGATACCGGTCTTTCACAATCTTCCACGGGTCGTCAACAAGGCGCTTCAGGGACAAGAAAATTTTTGACCCGTCAATCTGGATAATTTGCGCCTTCACCGGGTCGCCCGCTTTCACGACATCGCGCGGATGGTCAATGCGCTGCCACGCCAGCTCCGAAATGTGAATCAGCCCTTCCAAATTCTCGCCGAATTCCATAAACGCGCCAAACGAGGTAATCGCGGAAATTTTTCCTTCAATCACATCGCCCACCTTATACTTCCCGAGCACGTCTTTCTGCTCGTCTTCCCACACGAGCTTCTCCGAAAAAATGAGTTTCTCGTCTTTTTCCGCCGCGTCCATCACCTTGACCCGCATGGTCTTTCCCATAAACTTGCGGAGGTGCTCAAGAATTTTTGCCTTGTCGCCGCCCGGAATGCGCGGATAATTTTCAGGCGAGAGCTGCGACACCGGCAAAAAACCGCCGAGCGGCCCAAACAACGCCATCAACCCGCCCTTATTGGCATCGGTAATTTTTACCTCAATGATTTCCTGCGAACGCATGAGCGCCGCCGCGCGGTCCCACGCCCGTGTGAATCCGGCGGCGCGGAACGAAAGTTCCACTTCGCCGTTTTCGTTTTCTTCATCAACCACGGTTGCTTCAATGGTGTCGCCGACTTTCAAATCTGCCGGCACGCCGCTCGTGATTTCGCGGCCGCGCACCACGCCAACCGCAACACCGCCGAGCTCAAGACGAACCTCGGAATTAGAAATAGAGAGCACCGTCCCCTGCACCACTTCGCCCGCCTTCGGGGCGCCTTTGAAGTACTCTTGCAATAGTTGTTTAAACACCGACCCCTCGGTCTCTTTTTCGGTTATGGTGGTCATAGGTTTAAGAATGAATGTTATCCTCCCCTGACCCGGGAGGGCCAGCCTAAATGCTGGTTATATAAGTATGCGTATAGTATAGGAAGGCCTAAAAAAAATCAAGAGGCAACGATGGTCTGTCACCTCTTGATGATGCTGACTACTTCGTGAGCTTCGGGGACTTCTTCGGAGCCTTCTTGACGGCGGGCTTCTTGCCGCCGCCCTTGGCCTTCGCCTTCCCCTTCGGGCTGGCCGGCTTCTTGGCCACCTTCTTCTCGGGCGCCGCGGCCTCCTCCTCCGGCCGCTCGGGCACCGACAGCTCCAGATGTTTGAAGAGGTCCTTGAGGTTATCCTCCTCGTCGGAGTCCTCCTCGGTGGCGAGGTACGCCTTGTTGAGCTCCTTCTGGATCTGCTTGAGGCCCTTCTTGCCGGGCATGAAGTGCGTGAGGGCGAACGCAACCGCCTTGTTCACCTCACCGTCATCGCATTCACCCAACTTCTGCGCAGCTGCGATGAGCGCCGGCACGACGCGCGGCTGCTCCTTCTCCGGCACGATGCACCGCGTCAGGAGAAACGCGACGGTGACCGCCGCGTCCTGACCGGCCGAGCCGATCCATTCGTTGAGCTTCCGGTACGCCTCCGACTTCTCCCCCTGCTCTAGAACATCAAACGCCACCTCGTGAAACGGCCTCGGAACCACCACCTTTTTCCTCGACATGACCATCCTCCAGTGTGAGTTGATGCTGTCTCGTATACTACATGAAAGCACAAAAACCGTCAAGTTGACGCCGCCCCTCTTTTCCCGTATACTAAAACCACAATTATGCACGTCTACTACCTCGGCGGCACGGCCGTGAAACTCCAAACGAAAGACAACAAAGGCGATGTGACCATCGTCATTGACCCCTACAAACCGGAAGATAAAGGAGGCACGTTCCCGCCCACCCTCGCGCCGGACATCGCGCTTTACAGCCGCGGGCAGGAGGGCTCCATCACGCTCCAACAGCATCCGTTTGTGATTGATACTCCGGGCGAATTTGAGGTGCGCGGAGTGATGATATACGGCATCCCCACCGCCGACGGCCTTGTGTATCAGCTCTCCATAGAAAACATGCTTGTGCTCCACACCGGCGCGCTCAAAAATCTGCCTGACGATAAAACCGTGGAGCGATTATCCTCCGTTGACGTCCTGCTCGTGCCGGTGGGCGGCCACGAAACACTGGACGCCAAAAAGGCAGGCACGCTCACTACCGAATTGGAACCGCGGGCCGTCATTCCGATTGCCTTCCGCCACGGCAAAAACGACCCTAAACAGGCGCCGGTTGACCCGTTCCTGAAAGAAATAGGCCATGTCAACGGCGCGCCGCAGTCCAAAGCAATCCTCGTTGAAGCGAAATTGCCGAACGAAGACATGGAAGTCATCGTGCTCGCCAGCGAGTAATCCTATGAACCACACTCCAGCCCATCATCATGTCATCCTCTGGACCGGCGTCATCGTGTTCACGCTGCTGATTGGCGCGTTTTGGGTTATGGGACTGCCGGACATGTTCAAAAACGCGCCGACAAAAACGAGTTTCAGCGATACCGCGAATGCGTGGGAGCGCGTGCGGGCGCAAGCGGACGACATGATTGAGCTCGTGACTAAACAAAATCAAGCGGCAACAGCGCGCGATGCGCAAACGAGTCAGGCGCTCAAGGAGCAATTAAAACAGATGCTTTCAACAACTACCGTCGCGGCGCCCATTGAACCCGAGACTGCGGCGACATCAACCGCCACCACAACCATTGAATAATGTATGCCCAAAAAACCCGCGCCATCGGAACGAGAGGAACAGCCCATCGCGCCGTCAAACATCGGCACGGTGAATCCGCAACCCATTGTTGATGAAATGCGCACATCGTATTTGGATTACGCGATGTCCGTGATTGTTTCTCGTGCGTTGCCGGATGTGCGCGACGGTTTGAAACCGGTGCATCGGCGCATTTTGTATGCGTTGTCGCAGATGGGGCTGAAACACACCGCCAAATTCCGCAAATCCGCGGCTATCGTCGGTGAAATTTTGGGAAAGTATCACCCGCACGGCGATGCGGCTGTTTACGATTCCATGGTGCGCATGGCGCAGGATTTTTCGTTGCGCTATCCGCTCGTGCACGGTCAGGGGAACTGGGGTTGTTTTACCAAAGATACTAAAGTGAAATTAACCGACGGACGCGACCTTTCGTTCGAAGAATTGGTGGAAGAATATAAAGCGGGTAAAAAGAATTACACTTTCACCGTCAACGCGCTCGGACTAATAAACATTGCCAAAATCACACATCCGCGCATGACCATCCCAAACGCGGAACTTTTGCAGGTAACGTTGGATAATGGCGCAGAAATTCGCTGTACACCCAACCATCGTTTCATGTTGCGTGATGGTTCTTACAAAGAAGCGCGGGATTTGCGAGCCGGAGAGTCGCTCATGCCTCTTTATGAACGGGTATCAACCAATGAAGACCGCCTAAAACGGGAAGGATACCGGTTAATTTATCAGAATAAAAAAGACGAATGGGTTCCCGTTCATCATTTAGCGGATAATTATAATTTGACGCACAAAAAATACCGCGTACAGAATGGCCGCGTGCGCCACCACAAGGATTTTAATAAGCAAAACAACAACCCCGACAACATTGTACGCGTACAGTGGGGTGAGCATTGGAAAATCCACTACACCCAGGCCTCCGAACAACACAAGAATCCAGAATATCGCGCCAAGATAGCGGCGGGACGCAAAGCGTATTGGTCAAATCCAGAAAATAAAGCCAGCCAATCTCAACAATTAGCAGAACGCAATCGAAGGAATTGGCAGAATGCCGAATATCGCGAAAAAATGCGCGGCACGTTAAGCCGTGTCAATAAAGAATACATTCAGAGACATCCGGAAAAACGTCTTGAGTATGCCATAACTGGATCAAAAAACATGAAACGGATGTGGCAAGACCCAAAATATCGCGCGCTGTTTCATGAAAAAATTGTCGCCGCAAATAAAAAACGAGTAACCAACAATACCGGCAAATTAAAATTCTTGACTATTTGCCGCGCGGTGCTTGATAAATACCAGCGCGTTTCTCAAGACCTCTATGAAGAGTTGCGGCATGCCTTATATAGTTACGGCAAGGCAACTACATGGGAAACCGGCATTCGGAAATACTACCAAAACAATCCGGAACTTGTTTTACACGAATTAAATAAAAATCATAAAGTCATTGGCGTCAAACCGCTTTCTGACCGTGAGGATGTTTATGACATCACTGTTGATGACAGCCATAACTTCGCGCTTGCTGCAGGAATTTTTGTGCACAACTCACTCGACGGTGACGCCGCCGCGGCCATGCGGTACACAGAAGCGAAAATGACGCCGCTGGCGGAAGAGCTGCTCGCGGATATTGAAAAAGATACCGTGAATTTTGTGCCGAACTACGATGGCGTGCACAAAGAACCGGTGGTGCTTCCCAGCAAAGTGCCGCATCTCTTGCTGAACGGCACAGTCGGCATCGCCGTGGGCATGGCCACCAACATACCGCCGCACAACTTGGGAGAATTGGTGGACGCGACCATACGTCTTATTGCTGAACCAGACGCTTCCGTGCCTGACTTGCTTGAGTATGTGCATGGACCGGACTTCCCCACCGGCGGCATCATCTACGGCAAAAAAGACATTGAGGCCGCGTACTCCACCGGCCGCGGCGGCATCGTCGTGCGCGCCAAAACCGACATGACGGAAGCGAAAGACGGCTCGTATCACATCATCGTGACGGAAATTCCGTTTCAGGTGAACAAGGCGACGCTACTGGAAAAAATCGCGGAGCTCGTGCACGAGAAAAAAATAGAAGGCATCAAAGATTTACGCGATGAATCCAGCAAAGGCGAGGTGCGCATCGTGATAGAACTCAAAAAAGACGCGTATCCGCGCAAGGTGCTGAACAGTCTCTTCAAGATGACGCAGCTGCAGGAGACGTTCCACTTCAACACGCTTGCGCTTGTGGACGGCATCCAGCCGCGCGTACTGAACCTCAAGATGATGCTGGAGGAATTCTTGAAGCATCGCGAGGTGGTGGTGCGCCGCCGCACCGAATTTGATTTGAAAAAAGCGCGCGAGCGGGCGCACATTTTAGAAGGATTGAAACGCGCCATTGACAAGATTGACGCCGTCATCGCCACCATCAAAAAATCCAAAGACCGCGACCAAGCGAAGGTGAACCTGATGGCGAAATTCAAATTCACCGAAGTACAGGCGGTGGCCATTTTGGAAATGCGGCTGCAGCAGCTCGCAAACTTGGAACGGCAAAAAGTGGAAGACGAACTGAAAGAAAAACGCGTGCTCATTAAAGAATTGGAATCCACCCTCGCCTCGCGTCAAAAAATGCTCGGGATTATTAAGGACGAGTTGCTACTCCTCAAGAAAAACTACGGCGATGAGCGGCGCACCGACGTGGTGGCGCGCGGCATCAAAGAATTTTCCATTGAGGATTTGGTGCCAAACGAGCAGGTTATTGTGCTTATGACCAAAGACGGCTACCTGAAACGCGTTCCCGAGGACACGTTCCGCACGCAGGCGCGCGGCGGCAAGGGCGTCATGGGCCTCACCACGAAAGAAGAAGACGAAGTGGAATTCATGCGTTCCACCAATACGCACGATGACGTGTTTTTCTTCACGAATCGCGGCCGCGTGTTCCAATTGAAAGTCTACGATATCCCGCAAGCATCGCGCACGGCCAAGGGTCAGGCCGCGATTAACTTCTTACAGCTCGCGCCGAATGAAAAAGTAACGGCGCTGTTCACCTCGGACAAATTAACGGACCAAAAGTATCTCGTGATGGCCACACGCCACGGGCTCATCAAAAAAACGTCCATTGACGATTTCGCCAACGTGCGGCGCTCAGGCCTCATTGCGCTGCGCATCAAAGAAGGCGATAATTTGGAATGGGTGCGGCCGTCAAGCGGCACGGATGACGTCATGATTGCCACCGCGCGAGGCTTGGCAATCCGATTTGCAGAAAAGGATGTGCGCCCTATGGGCCGCACCGCCGCCGGCGTGCGCGGCATCCGCCTCCACGAAAAAGACGAGGTAATCGGTATGGATGTGGTGGGTACCAAAGAAAAGGGAGCGCGTTATGATGTGTTTGTTGTGTCGGAACACGGACTCGGCAAACGCACGCCGCTCGGCGAATATAAAGTGCAAGGCCGCGGCGGTTCCGGCATTAAAACCATGAACGTCACGGCAAAAACGGGCATGATTGTGAACATGAAAATTACCGAAAAAGAAACCGCTGATGACGTCATCATCATCTCCACAAAGGGCCAGGTCATCCGCGTGCCCTTTACCTCCGTGCCGCGCCTCGGCCGCGCCACGCAAGGTGTGCGCATCATGCGGTTCAAAGAGGAGGGCGACAGCGTCGCGAGCGTGACGTTGCTCTAACACTTGCCAAGTCATACTGCTCGTGCTACACTACCCCCGCTATGCCACTACCTAACCAACGACGAAGTAAATCATCAGTGCGCCGGCGCGCATCGCATTTTGCGCTCTCGGCCACCTCTACGACAAAATGCGCCAAGTGCGGTAAGGCCGTGCGGCCGCATCGCGTCTGCGCATTCTGCGGCACCTACAAAGGCCGCGCGCATGTGAAGGTATAACCTTTTCATCGGTTTCCCTTTTAGCTCTTTCCGGTATGTCCAATCGTCACGCAGCCCGCTCGGTCGTCGTACAGACACTCTACGAGTGGGACCTGCGCGGTCTTAAAAATGACGACGTGCCCGCGGCGCTGGACACGTTGCTCAAAGAATTCGCGCCCGGCTCCAAAGAGGCTGAATTCGCACACGGTCTCTTGCGCGGCGTGTTTGATAATCAAACGGAGATTGACGCGCTCATCACCCGCTACGCGCCGGACTGGCCGCTGGAGCAGATTATGATTGTTGACCGTAACATCCTGCGCCTTGGCATCTACGAATTAAAATTTGATGCCGCCATGCCGGCGAAAGTGGCTATCAACGAGGCGATTGAAATTGCGAAAACATACGGAGGGACGTCATCGGGAAAATTCATAAACGGCGTGCTCGGCGCAATCTACCGCGACATGGTGGCGCAGGGGGAGAAGGCGGCACCCGAAGAACACTAACTATGCGTAAAGACGTTGAAAAACTCGCAGCGAAAATCGGCATTGAGTTCAAACACATGGACCTTTTGCATAAGTCCATGGTGCATCGTTCGTATCTGAACGAACACAAAGATTTTGAGCTCGGCCACAACGAACGGCTGGAATTCTTGGGCGATGCGGTGTTGGAACTGGTCATCACGGAACTGCTGTTTCACACCTACGGCAATCCGGAAGGCGAACTCACCAACTGGCGCGCGGCGCTGGTCAACGCCAAGATGCTCGCAAGCATCGCAAAGAAAATCGGCATTGAACCGTACCTCCATTTGAGCAAGGGAGAATCACAGGAAACCGGCACCAAAGCGCGCGACTACATTCTGGCGAACGCGTTTGAGGCGCTCATCGGCGCAATTTATCTTGATAGAGGCTACAAAGGCGCGAAAGAATTCATAGAGGAGTGGGTGTGGTCAAACATGGGCCGCGTGCTGGATGATGGATTGTATCTTGACCCGAAATCGCGGTTCCAGGAATCCTCGCAGGAGCACGTGGGCGTCACGCCGACGTACAAAGTGATGAAAGAAGAAGGGCCGGACCACAACAAACATTTCGTCGTGGGAGTTTTCTTGGATAAAGAACTGGTGGCGGAGGGCGATGGTACCAGCAAACAAGAGGGACAAGAGGCCGCGGCAGAAAACGCGCTTCGCATAAAGCGCTGGAAAGGCCCGACTATCAACATCTTGAAACAACGATAACGCGCCGGAGGGGATGCGCCCGTAGCTCAGTGGAAGAGCATCTGACTTCGGATCAGAGGGTCGGGGGTTCGAATCCCTCCGGGCGCACGAATGGGTCGGTAGCTCAGTTGGTAGAGCAGGGGACTCTTAATCCCAAGGTCCCGGGTTCGACCCCCGGCCGACCCACAAAAATAAAATTCCATTGTGCAATGGAATTTTATTTTTTTGTTAATGTCACTTATCCACAGTTACAAAAATTTTTCATTCTATTCATTTGCAAAACACGATATACTATACATGCAGGAAATTTATTGTCCATGCTTGTCACAACAAATTTCCTGCACCATTAAGAAACAAATCATTGTTTCACTGAATTTTAGTGAAGGGAGGTGGGCACTATGGCAGCACGACGACGCCGAAAGGCAGCAAAGAAGCGCCCGGTACGCAGCCGCGCGCGAAAGCGCGCAGCGCCGCGCCGACGAAAGCGCGCAGCGCCGCGCAAACGCAAGTCATCACGCAAACGCCGCAAGTAATTGTGCGTGATGCACAAACATAAAAGCCCGTGATACGGGCTTTTATGTTTCAGAGCAACGCTTGCTGCGCTTGTTTCTTTCGTTCTTCATCATCAAATATTTTTACTTTTCCGTACACGCCGTCATATCCGGGCTCAACGGTGATACGCCCCTCACGCACGCGCATAATCGCATCAGCGATGACTGGTCCGGCGCATCGTGCAACCGCGTCAATCGGCGCATCAAGCAAGAGATAAAATTCATTGCCGACGTCGCGCAGCAAACGATTACACTGTTCACGCACGCGCTTGCTTCCCGCGCCAACCGATTCAATGTCCGCGATAATCGCCGCAAGCGGCACTATTTTTTTATACCCGACAAATCGCTCCATCGGCGCCGCATCCTCCGCACGGTCAGCCAGCTCCTCCACGCGATTCATTACGCCGATGGTCAACGGTTTTTTACACCGAGGGCACACCCATCCCGCGCGCTGCGATTCGCGCGGATGAAGCGACACGCCGCAATCGCGATGTCCGTCATAGTGGTACTTTCCCTCTTCCGGAAAAAAATCAATCGTGTACAAAAATTTCGCGCGGTCGCCGGTGGCGATTGCGTCCATCAGCGCGCGCTGCGTTATGGTCTCAAGCTCAAACACGTTCGCTTCGCGGCCAAGATTATCCAAACTGTGCGCATCGGAATTAGACACGAGCGTGATACCATCAAGTTTTGACAGCCGCCGATTCATCAACGGGTCGCTGGACAATCCCGTTTCAATCGCGCGAATGTGCGGCGTCAATTCTTCAAAACATTCCTCAAGCGAATCGTAGCCGGATTTTGAACCGAACACCGCGAACCACGGCGTCCACGCGTGCGCCGGTATCATCACAAACCGCTGGTCAACATCCAGTATCGTCTGCAATAACGCTTTCGCAGACAGTCCGAGAATCGGCCGGCCGTCCGAGTGCAGATTGCATCCGCGTTTCTCTAATGTTTCGTTCAGTTGCGCAACGGCAGCGATGGACGGCGCGAACACGCACAGATGCAATCGCCGCACCGCATCGCGATGCGTGTAAATGCACGCCAACTCCGTTCCAAGCAAAAATTTCGTGCGGCTCGAACCGTCGCGCAAAACAAAAATGCCCTCCCCTTCTTCGCGCAGTTGTTCCTGAATCGCGGCAAACCATGCGGGATGCGTGAAGTCTCCCGTTGAAACAACATTAATGCCTTTTCGTTCGCACGCCTTCGCAATCTTCGGCAATTCAAGTTCTTTAGAACACGCGCGCGAATACTTGGAATGTATGTGCAAATCGGCAACCACCTTCATAGGAGCGCCTCAATCCGTTTCAAATCCGATAGTGTATTCACCCCAAGCGCGGCCCGCGGATCAATCGATACGGTTTCAACGCGCTCGCCCTCACGCATCGCCATACCAACCAAATCAGTGAGATAATACTCGCCTTGCGCATTGACGTTCTGCAACTGTTCAAGATGCGGCCAGAGCCATGATGCGCGAAAACAATAGTAACCCGGATTCACCTCAAGCGCCGCGCGCTCGGCATCGATTGCATCTTTATACTCAACAATCTTTTCTAAATTGCCGTCTGCATCGCGCACCATGCGCCCGTAGTTCATCAATCCGACGCGCCAATCGTCAAAATTATCCACCGTTACCGTGGCAAGCGTCACCGTATTATTATGCGCGAGATGTGTCGTAGCAATGGTATTCGCCACCGCCACCGGCACGAGTGGATGGTCGCCGTACAATACCAATACGTGTTCGGCTTTCCCTTCCAACACCAACCGCGCCTGCAGCGTCGCATGGCCAGTGCCCAACTGCTCCTTTTGCCGCACATACTGATACTCCGACCCCAACTCTTTTTGCACCAGCTCGCCGCCGTAACCAATAACAATCACCGGCGGCCACGCAATGCTCGCATCAACCGCACGAAGACCGTCAAGCAAATGGCGAATCAGCGGCTTGCCGCGAAACGGCTGAAGCACTTTCGGCAGGTCATCCCCCGTCTCCTCCTGCATCCGTTTTCCTTTGCCGCCGGCTAAAATAACGAGCGCAACGCTCATACGATGGTATGTAAAGTCGCAATAACGGTTGCCGGGTCAACATTCAACGGATATACCGCCTTCAAACTGGCGCCAACCGGCACAATGGAGCGCGCCTCAACAAACGTTTGCTCTTTGCTCAACCCCTTCACAAACCACACATCTTCATTGACAAACTCAACCGTCGGCGTCCCGGCCGCCACGCCCAAAAATGCGGGGAGTGAATCAATTGTGAGAAGCAGTTTTGCATGACGCATAATTGTGGCGAGTTCCGGCAATGAAAACGCGGTTGTGATGACGATGTCGGCATATCCCGCGCGCTGTTTAATCTCCTCGGCGTACGATGCGTGCGAAGGGAGCGCAGAAATAACGATGCGCAATTGTTTTTCTTCAATCAAATACCGAATGAGCCGCGCCCATGTTTCTATTGACACACACCGTTCCACATCAAAGGTGACTGGACTCACCACCGCATAGCGTTCTTGCGTTAGGTCAGGGCCGCCGAGCGCCAGCAATTTTTCGCGCGTTGCATCGCTATCAGCAAAATTGTGAAACTCAACCGCGCGTTGCGCGCGAGCAGAGGCCGGCATCGGCAACGCTTCAACGAGCCGCGCGACATTTTCTTCCTCGCTCCCAAGCAAATCGTACCGCGCCCACGTGTTCGCCAAAAAACTCAAGAGGGAAATGTCAAAGGAAATGAGATGCCGCGGCCGCGCGAGCCGCAAAAACCAGTTGTTGCTCGGCGGATACGCGCGCGCATTAATAATAATATCATATTGCTCGTTCCGAAGCGCGCGGAGCGTCTGCCATCCGAGCCGCACATTACTCCGCACCGTCTCCGCAAATGAATGCTTCCCGCGCCCGAGTACAATGCCGATGGAAAAATAATCCATGAGATGCAGCTTGGCGATGCGCGGATTGTTTTCCAAAATCGGCCGCGTGCGTTCGGTGACGAGATAATGGATTTCCGCATCCGAATACGCCGCCTTAATCTGCGGCAACAAAAAGGTGGTAAAAAGCACATCGCCCATCTGGTCCGGTTTAGCGATGAGGATTTTCCGCGCCGCGGCAGGCGGCGAGAGCGGCGCTAAACGCCGCAACACAAACAACGCATCGCCAATGAACTCAATCGGAAGCGTAATCAAGAAAAATAACGTCTTTACCGCATTAATCCATTGCTTTTCCCTCCGCTTGCGCACAGCCGCGCCAATCATGCGGCGTACGAGCGATGTATACTTTGCGCGGAAAGATGGCCGCGCAGACGCCACCGCGTTGTCATCCTGAGCCGTCTCGGCGAAGGACCCCGTTGCCCCAACGGAAGGCGCAATAATCTCCACCGCCTCCCACAAATCCGCCACCTCATGATGCGCGCCCACTTTAGACGCCGGGTCCATCAGGCCGGCAACTTTAATCGTACGCGCATTCACCTCGCGCCCGGTCAGTACGTCTCTGTCGCTGTCACCAATCACCCAGCTGTCATTCAAACTCAATCCCAATTCATCCGCCGCTTGCAACAACATGCCCGGCTTCGGTTTGCGGCATGCGCAATCGCCGGTAAAATCCGGATGATGCGGACAATAATAAATCTTGTCAATCCGCGCGCCGTGCCGCGCCAGTTCCGCGCACATCCATTCGTGAAGCGTATGCACATCCGCTTCCGTGTAGAACCCGCGCGCAACGCCCGATTGGATGGTGAAGATGACAATTTTATAATCCGTCTGCGCGAGCCGTTGTAAGGCCTCAATCACGCGCGGCAAAAAAACAAAATCTTCTTTTTTGTGCGTATAGCCGTCGCCGTTGTCGTTAATCACGCCGTCACGGTCCAAAAATACCGCGCGCGCCACCGGCTTGTTGTGCGTCTCTGCAATTTTCTTGAGCAAATGCGAGGTGGACAAATTGCCGCGCATCGGAAGTTCCACCACCTGCCCGCCGTATGCCTCAATCACCGGCCGCTCAATGCAATCCTTGCCCCAGCTTGGGCCGCTACAATAAATATCCGGTTGTAATTCGCCAAGCAATTTTTTAGGCGTCAGCTCGTCAAACAGTGTCACATAATCCACGCAACGCAACGCCGCCACCAGCTCCGCGCGCTCCGCTTCCGGCACGAGCGGCCGCAGCGGCCCCTTATACCGTTTCACCGACACATCGCTGTTCACGAACACCATGAGCACATCGCCGCATGCCTTCGCCCGCTCCAAACTCTCGGCATGTCCGGCGTGGAGTACATCAAAACTGCCGTTGTAGGCAACCACCTTTTTCCCTTGCGCGCGCAACTGCTCCGCCAGCGCAATCAGTTCCGCCTGTGTTTTGATGTTATCCCGCATACTTCGTGATTTCCTCAATCACCGGTTTGGCGTTTTCAATGCGGTGCGAATCTTCTTCGCGATGCGTTGTGCTTACCTCAACAATCACCGCATCTTCAATGCCGGTAAATCGATGCACCGTACCAGGCTCCAAACGCACATAATTCCCTTCGTACATGTGAATAACCTTTTCCCCCATCTCCAAACGCACATGGCCCTTCGTAACCAAAAACATTTCGTCCTTATCTTCATGATAATGCAAACTGCATTGGTATCCCTTGTGCAATACCAACAACTTGCAACAATACTTGTCGTTATTTTCCAGCCATTTTTCATACCCCCACACTTTCGGCACCACGCCCACTTCCTCAACATGGTGCTGCATATGGCCGAGCGCCGAGCCAAGTTCTTCCGGCGCCACCGCCGCCACACCCGCTTTCTGCACCACAATCGCCGCGGCCGCATTCGCGATGCGAGCCGTCTCAACCAAATCAAAACCGCTTGCGAGCGCCACGGCCGCAACTGCGATGACCGTGTCACCAGCGCCCGTCACATCATACACCTGCACTTTGCGGCCGTGGATATGCGTATGGTCGCCAGTCTTCGTAAACGCGCTGATGCCGTCGCCGCCGCGCGTCATAATGAGCGCCGCTCCCATATCCGCAACCATCAGTTGTCCCACCTTTTCGGCATCAACATCATCATCTGCGCCCGCCATCTCGCGCGCTTCTTTTACATTTGGACACAGCACATCCGTACCGCGGAAAAATTCCTTTGTTTTTGGTTTAATATCCGCAATGACCAATTTCCCAAGCTCGTGCGCGCGCACGATTAGCCGCTGCGCCAAATGTTCGTTCAGCGTCCCCTTCGCGTAATCCGACAATACAATAATATCGCTTGCCGCCAACAACGGTTCAATACGCGTCATCAGTTGCTCGGCGGCGCGGTCATCCAAAAAATGCGCGTCCTCTTCATCAACGCGCAACAGCTGATGAAAGCTCCCTGCCACCATGCGATGTTTAATAATGGTGGGTTTTTCACGGTGAATCAAGAGACATGCGCCGATACGGTGTTCGCGCAGAAGCGAAAAAACCGTCTCCTTGTGGACGTCATCACCGACGGTTCCCGCAAGCGTCACTCTCGCGCCCAGTTTCGCCGCGTTGTACGCCACGTTGCCCGCGCCTCCCAACAAAAACTTCTCGCCGGTTTTGTGCAGCACCGGCACCGGCGCCTCGGGAGAAACGCGGTTCACAGAACCGTAGGTGTACCAGTCAACCATAATGTCGCCCACCACCAGCACACGGCGGTTCGGCAAACCCTCAAAAAAAGCATGGAGTTGGTCCATAAATAAGTGGGTGATGCAGCCTCCATCTAACCACAACAAAAAAGCGCCGTCAATGGGCATCCCACGACATCCGCGCCGCGCCAATAATCCCCGCATCATTCCCCAGCGCCGCCGGCACAACCTTCACGTGCTCGCGCATCACGGCAAAAGCACGCGCATTCACCTCCTCCATCATACGCCGCTCAAACAACGGCCACGCCGCGGCAATCGCGCCGCCGATAATCACGACATCGGGATTAAAAATGTTGAGGTAGTTCGCAATCGCGATGCCGAGCCATTTGCCCTCGTCCTCCCAAATCGCGCGCGCCGCCTCGTTGCCATCCTGCGCCAACTTCGCCACAGCTTCAGCGTTATCAATTTTCGGGCTGATTTCCTCCTGCGCCGCGCGTATAATCGCGGTGCCGGACGCCAGCGCCTCAAAACATCCGTACAGCGCGCCGCATCCGCATGCCGGGCCGTCGCTGGCGATGGTGATATGTCCCAATTCCGCGCCAAACCCGCCACTCCCCATGAACAATTTCCCTTCAATAATCAATCCGCCGCCGATGCCGGTGCCGAGCGTCAACATCACGGCATTCCGCGCACCCGCGGCTGCGCCCTTCCACCATTCGCCGAACGCGGCGAGATTCGCATCGTTATTAACTAACACGCGCAAACTGGTTTCCTTCTCCAACGTCTCTTTCATCGGAAACGGCTCCTTGAACGGCAGATTCGGCGTGATGTGAACCACGCCGGAAAACGGGTCAAGTGGCCCCGGCATGCCGAGGCCGACACCCGCCACCTCGCCGCCGGCCGCCTGCAATTTTTTCACCATCTCCGCAATCGCGCGCACGATACCATCCCTATCCGCGCCAACCGTAGACTGCTGTTCGCGAACACCTATCGCGCCATTCTCATCCACCAGCGCGCCCTTGAGCGACGTGCCTCCTAAATCCAATGCAATGACGTGTAACATAGTACCTTTCAGAATACCGCACCTTCACAAAATAAAAAAGGGGGCGGACAGAGCTCTCTGCATCCACCCCCAGGAGACCGCCTCGCGTCCCAGCGCCTACGCCGGAATGCCTGCGGATTCGCCATCCACTCCCAAACGGTCCCACGAAAGCACCTGCCGAATCGCCTCCATCGTGCCGGCGCCGTACTGCGCCTGCGCGATGACGCCGCCCGCGTGCCACACCGCATCCCGAACTTCCGGGACGGCGTTCGCCGGACACACGGACACCACGTTGCCCACCTGCAGCATGGAGAGGTCATTCAGACCATCTCCCGCCACGATGAACCGCGCCTCGGGATACCGCGCACGCAGGAGCTTGATGACCAGTCCCTTGCGCACGTTCTTCGGGTCCACGACGAGGTCTACGGCATCGTCGCACTGGTAGGTGTAGACCTCAATCGGCCGACCACGGAATGCGCGAAGGCGGCTCACGTGAGCGCGCCACTGCTCGGCCTTCTCCAGCGCGCGAGCGTGGGTGCCGAACCGTCGCGTGATGATGGTCCGCTTCGTTTCCTCGGCAACCCACGAGTTGCACTTGGGACAGCGGTCGAGGTGCTCCCGTGCTTCGCGCAACTCCTCTTGGTCAACCGGACACACCTCGTTCTTCGCAGAACCGCGCGGGTCGTACACGATGTGCCCGCCGTTCTCGGCGCCGATTGCGAGAACCGGCACCTCAAGCATCCGGAAGAGCTCGCCCAGCACCTCTGCGCTCTTGCCGGAACAGGGAACGATACCGACGCCCTGCCGCGCCTGCTCGCGGAGAAACTCCGCGACCCCATCGCCGATCAGTTCCCCCGGCCCGCGAAGCGTTCCATCCACGTCCAGGACGAGGATGGTGTAGGCCGGGGGGTGCGCGTGCGCCTCCATCATTCCCCCTCCTGCTCGTCATCGTCCCAGCGCTCACGCGGCTCCGGCCAGTAGTCCGGGTCCATCACCAACCCGTCATCGGCGGTCATCTCGCTGTTCACGACCGGATTCCCGTCCCTATCCAGAATGAGGACGCCACGCGAGACTGACGTCCCCAGCCTCGAACGAACAACCCCTTCCGTTGCCATGGTCTTTCTCCCCTTCCCTTGTTGGCCTCGATGATTGCATCACCCCGCAAACACCCTGTTTGCGAGGCAATTTTACTCATCGAGCGCGCCACTCCTTGAGCGCCCGCTCATACACGGCGGGCGTGGACACATCAAACCATTTACCAGAAAAATGATAACCGTGCAACTCCCCCTTGGCCGCCAGTGTTGGAAACAGCTCCTCCTCCAAACTCCGCATGCGCGGCGTAATCATGGCGAGCACGTCTGGATGCATCACGTACAATCCCGCATTAATCAGGTGCGATTTGGTTGCGCCGCCATTCGGTTTCTCCACAAACCGCGTCACGCGCGTGCCGTCCATCGCAACAACGCCCCACGTCTTCGGCTCGCGCACATTCGTAACCGCCATCGTGGCAAGCCCGCCATGCGCATGGTGAAAATGAATAAAATCCATCCAATCAATGTCGGCGAGCACGTCGCCGTACACGAGGAGAAACGGTTCCGCGCCCACCTTCCCGCGCACCGCCGCGAGCGCCTGCGCCGTGCCGTTTTCTTTTTTGTCTTCAACGTACGCAGTCTGCACCGAGTAAGGCGCTCCGTCGCCGAAATGCTCCCGAATTTTTTTGCCGAGCGTTCCGATAACCATCGTCATATCTTCCAATCCCGCGGCCTCAAGCGCGCGCACGGTGTGTCCGAGGAGCGGCTCGCCGTGCACCGGCACCAGGGCCTTCGGCATTTCATACGTGAGCGGCCGCATGTGCACGCCAGCGCCGCCCGCGAGAACCACCACCTTCGTGGCGCGCGGCAAGAAAAATCGGCCCAGCGCGTACTCAATGGCATGCGACCGATTGCGAATCGTTTGATTATCAATGATAGAGTCTATCTTTCGCAGAATTGCATCGGCGAGCGTTATGGTCAATCGTTCACGATTCATAAAATAGCTCAATATAGCACTTATCATACTATATCATACTTCTCGCCGTTCACCAAGCACGGGCTGTGGATAACAAAAAACCGCCCTGACGGACGATTCTCTGTTCATTGAGTGCAGTATTCTCGGCACTGACCTACTCTTGCCATGCGGCTACCATCGGCGCTGGCGGGCTTAACTGCCGAGTTCGGAATGGGATCGGGTGTACCCCCACCGCAAAGAGCACCGAGAATACTGTACTCAATTCTTTTCCAGCACCACTTTGTGCTTCTGTGATACGCTTGACCTATTAGTACGCCTCGGCTCAACCCCTTGCGGGGCTTACACCTGGCGCCTATCAACCCGGTAGTCTTCCGGGGGTCTGTAACGAAGAGCAATCTTGAGGACGGCTTCGCGCTTATATGCTTTCAGCGCTTATCCAAACCAGACGTCGCTACCCAGCGATGCCCCTGGTGGGACAACTGGTACACAAGAGGTCTGTCACCCTCGGTCCTCTCGTACTAGAGGGTGGCCCTCTCACTCTTCAATGCCCATAGCGGATAGGAGACCGAACTGTCTTACGACGTTCTGAACCCAGCTCGCGTGCCGCTTTAACCGGCGAACAGCCGGACCCTTGGAACCTTCTCCAGCTCCAGGATGCGACGGGCCGACATCGAGGTGCCGAACCTGGTCGTCGATGTGGCTTCGTAATTTCTTACGAAATAGACTATACCTTCATCTCTTTCGAGATGGTGACATATTACCCATCTTACATGATGGGTCTCGAGCCTCTTGCGCGTTCAAGAAATACTCGAAGTCGTTACGGGGATAGTTTGTATTGCATACTTGGTAGTATAAAACGCGAGACAAGTTGCCGCACGCGCGGCATACTCACCTCTTTAACACGTAATCGAAACTGTTTCTTGTCTCGATTAAGTGTTGCGCTGATGCCAAGTTTAGCTTCTAGGATATGTATCAATGTTTGATTCTCTTCTTGAGAGAAGCATTGAGTGTTTAATCGCAACTGACCCTTTAATGACCTCCTGCTGTCGTTGAGTCAGCTGACGAAGTCGAGCGTTGCGCGCTCGTATGGTTTCCATAGAAACAAACTATCTTACCCTCGTGATTATCCTTTGTAATGATAGTATATCATCACAAGAGGACTTCCACGATTTGAGTCACAGTTTACCTTGACCTTGCGATCAAGGGGAGCCCAATTGACTCTTGGACCAGACTAGCCTGTTATCCCCGGGGTAACTTTTATCCGATGAGCTTCCGCCGTCCTATTTCGTACGGTCGGATCACTAACTTCCACTTTCGTGACTGCGCGACTTGTAGGTCTTGCAGTAAAGCAGGCTTATGCGTTTGCACGTCCAGCGCGATTTCCATCCGCGCCAAGCCTACCTTGGTAAACTCCTCCGTTACATTTTAGGAGGAGTCCGCCCCAGACAAACTGCCCACCAGGCGCTGTCTCGCCCTCCGGATTCACGGAGTTCGATTAGAATCAAAACGCGAGAAGGGTGGTATTTCACTGGTGTCCTGCCTTGCGGCAGGACTCCCACCTATTCTAAACATCTCATGCTTTGACCCAACGCCAAGATACAGTAAAGCTCCACGGGGTCTTTTCGTCCAGCTATGGGTAATCCGCATCTTCACGGATATTGCAATTTCGCCGAGTCCCTTGGTGAGACAGTCATCAGACCGTTATGCCATTCGTGCGCGTCGGAACTT
>ERZ1292629.313-Hain-H43-01um-R1-313-length-51586-cov-12_pt1 | contig 23493 bp, 30 predicted proteins | sample MGYA00564399_ERZ1292629 | MGnify/ENA primary metagenome ERZ1292629 (study PRJEB36523, sample SAMEA6512636) | groundwater metagenome | collected 2019-01-08 | study: AquaDiva: Metagenomics assemblies of 32 groundwater samples | reverse complement strand
TTTAAGTCCATCAGCATCAGAATCGGCTAGTACCAGCGCCTCTCTCTCGCCTAGCGCTTCGTTATCCCCCTCTGCCTCCCTAAGTCCGTCTGCGTCCTTGTCTCCCTCTGCTTCACTAAGCCCCAGCGCATCGCTATCTCCCTCTGCCTCTCTTTCACCCTCGGCCTCATTATCACCGAGTGCGTCGTTATCCCCGTCAGCGTCTTTGAGTCCAAGCGCAAGTCTAAGCCCTTCTGCTTCCCTTAGCCCGAGCGCTTCACAAAGCGCCAGCTTGAGTCCATCGGCCTCGGTTTCCCCGTCGATTAGTCCAAGTGCATCCCTTTCCCCATCAGCGTCATTGTCCCCCAGTGCTAGTCTTTCCCCGTCGGCTAGCCTTTCCCCATCGGCATCACTTAGTCCCTCCGCTTCGGTTAGTCCGTCGGCCAGTGCCAGTCCGTCAATCAGCCCATCGGCTAGTGTGTCCCCCTCAATTTCTCCGTCGGCCAGTCTTTCTCCTTCGGCCTCAGCGTCTCCATCTGCCGCCCCTGTCGAGGAAGTGCCAATTCGCCATTACATAATGAACCGCGCTAGGACACGGCGAATTAAATAGTCCCTTAAGCATAGGTGGTATAATTAAGGTCAGTTAATTCCCAAGGGAAAAACCCAGGGCAACGCAAGTTGCTCGTTTTTTATGGCTAAAGTAATTGCAGATTTACGTGGACAGGTCAGAACTTACCTTGATGAAAGTTCGGCCGCGGATTGGACGACCGCCGAAGTTGACCGGGAAATAAACGTTTGCTATCACACTGTTTACGGTGCGGTTGTTGAAGTATTCGAGGACTACTACCTGACCACAACGACCATGAACGTGGTGGTGAACCAACAAGAGTACGGATCCTCAGACAGTTTCCCCTCCGACTTTTTCAAGATGCGCCGGGTGGAGATAAATTACAATGTCCCAGACTCCAGTTCTAAACCCTACCGCGCCTTACCTGTGATCATGGACGAGGTTCGCCGAGATTTAGGAAATACAGTCATCGCCACCTCCGTTTCTAGGAACGCGGCGTATTACCTCTACGGAACGGGGACTAGTGCAAAGATTGGTTTTATCCCCATCCCCACGATTGCGGGCAGTGCCGGAATCAAACTCTGGTACGTAAAAGTCCTGACCGATCTTTCTGGTTCAAATACAACAGTCGACATCCCCTATCCCGACAGATTCTCTTGGATTATTTCTCTTGGCGCCGCGGCCAACCTACTTAGAAAGGGCCAGCAGGAAGAGACCGCTGCTGCCAGATACCGCCAGGAGTTTGAAGTGGAGATTGAGAAAATGAAACAAGCCTTAGAAGATCGGGTGGCAGAGGAGAGTAAGACAATAATTGAAGTAACGGGCGACATAACAGACTTTTCTCAGTCGTTCTTATAGTTTATGGCACAAAACCTGCTTCCAATAAGAGAGGCTTTCTTCTCAAAAGGAATGAACGACCGGGTAAAGCCGGAATTGCTTGAGAGGGGCCAGTGCGCCGATGCCCTCAACTGTTTTTTTGAGAAAGAGAAGATAGAGAAACGTACCGGATACACTCGTGTGGGAGATGATGAGAACATCGACAAACCTGCCCTGGGTGGAGGTTTTATAGAGTTGGCAAATGGTAACAAGTATATTTACAAGATTCGGGACGACGCAACCTCAACCAATGCCCATGTAAGATACTGGACTGGGTCTGGAAATTGGACCGCTCTCACTTCACCCACGGTTTTAACTGCCAGTCTAAAATGTGAACTCGAACCCGCAAACAATGCGCTTTATATTTTCAACGGTACCGACACTGTACACAAAGTTACTGGCGGCACAACCGACTCTACCGTGGCCGCTATTCCGGTCGGTAAATATGCCAAGTGGTTCCACCAATTCTTCTTTGTAGCTGGGGTTTCTACTAATCCCTCTCGTCTTTATTTTTCCAACATTAACGCCCCCGACACCTGGACGGCGGCTGACTACATCGACGTAAACGCCGACGATGGAGACTTGATTACCGGCCTCGCCGTCCTTAAAGACGAACTCCTAGTTTTCAAGAAGAACCGCGTCTGGTCCCTCACTGGGTTTGGCACGGGAACTTTTACGCTCGCTAACTTAAACGAGAGGCTAACCGGCTACGGATCTCTTTCCCACCGCAGCCTTGTAAATACGGGTAATGATGTGTACTACCTTTCATTCTTGGGCGGTGTCCCCCACATAAGGTCTATTCAAAGAACCCGGTACGGTACTCTTGTAGATGGTGGCGTCCAGTCGTTTGATATGGAAACCACTCTTGATGGGGTTAGTAAAACAGCCCTGAACAACGTGGCCGCCGGATTTGATGGAAAGAGGGTGTGGTTTGCCTTTACAAACTCTGGTGGAGCAAATAATAACCTCTGTCTGACTCAGGACATAATCACTGGGGCGTGGTCGAGGCACACCGGCATAAATGCAAGTCTGTTCTTTACCTTTGCCATTGCTTCACAGCAACACTTGTACTTTGGGGAGGCTGGGAACGACGCCCAAATTTACCGATTCGACGGTGCTACCAACGACAACGGGGCTGCTATTAGTTTCCAGTTCATCTCCCGAAAACACACACCCCTCGTCGAAAGAAAGAGTAAGTGGAAATATCTTTACTTGGATGTGGACGCAAACTCCACGGGTTATAACATAACAATCTCCCTTTCTCCCGATGGGTATACCTATAATTCCCTTGGTACGACCAGCAATTCGGCCACTGGCTCTGTGTGGGGAACGGCCGTGTGGGGGACTGATATTTGGGGGTCTCCCAACGTTGTCCGCGACCGGAAAAATATAGCCGAAACGGTTACCAATGGAGTTCAGATCAAATTTACCGACTCGACTCTAAATAGTTCTATTGCTATCAGAAACTACGAACTTTTTTACAAGCCCAAGGGTCTTCGAGACGCCTGACTTGTGGTATAATTCTCTTAGTTAAACCCAAGGAAAGTATCCAGGGTCGCCAATAAGCGACCCGTTTTTTATGGCTACAATATCTCTCACTCACACAATCACCAACGGTACCACCACCGACGCCTCTAAGGTGATGGACAACCTGAACGATATTGTCGACGACTACAACGGAGGAATAACCAATGTCAATATCTCCGCTTCCGCCGCAATTGTCTACTCCAAACTGAGTCTAGGCACAAGCATCGTAAACGGCGATATTTCTGCCACTGCGGCCATTGACTCAACCAAAATTTCAGGAACCGCCGTCACCCTGTCCAGCTCACAAACTCTTACTGGTGCAAAAACACTGGCTAAGACTGTCCAGACGATTACTGCGGGTACGGATGGCGCAACCATTACTTTTGACTTATCTCTTGGAAATATTCACACCGTTACGCTCGGAGGAAACAGAACCCTAGCCTTGTCTAATGGATCCACTGGGCAAAGTTTTGTAATAAGACTTCTTCAAGACGGGACGGGGTCCAGAACGGTTACTTGGTTCACCACAATTAAGTGGGCGGGGGGTACGGCTCCGACTCTAACTACAACAGCCAGTAAGGCAGACGCCTTTGGATTTATTACTACCGGATCGGGAACCTACGATGGATTCATTATTGGCCAGAACTTGTAAACATGGCACAGTTATCGACCACCCCCTCATTATTAAATGATGCTAATTTACTAGCTTATTACAAACTGGAGGATGTCAATGATAGCAAGGCCTCTTTTAACCTCACTAACAATGGCACGGTAGTTTTTAATTCTGCCAAATATGGTAATGGGGCCGATTTCGGCTCGGCAAACAGTAGCAAATATCTAAGCATTGCTAACGACCTGGGTATTACTGGTGGAGCTTGTTCTTTTTCGTTTTGGATTAAATTAAGTTCCGAAATAGCATCCGGGGAATGGGTTTTCTTTATCCAGGCAGACGCTGGGACAAATGTTGCCTTTTTTGTGCGGTACGCATACAATGCGGGCTCTCAACAGTTGCAATACGCGAGGAGAAAAACGGGAGGGGCAGATACTGTTATTACTATAGCTGGGGCATTGGGTACAACAGCCTGGCACCATATCGTCTTAACTTACGATGGGGCAACTTTGTCAAATTATAAGAATGGAGTGGTTAGTGAAAACGTAGCAGTAACGGGCAATGGAGTAAGCGGAGCGGCCGATGGTTTCCAAATTGGAGCAACACAAGTACCAGATTCTTACACTTCGGCAATTATCGATGACTTCTCGATTTTTAGTCGTGCCCTTACCGCCACTGAAGTATTGACGTTATATAACGATCCTGGGGGGTCTTTTATTTTTAACCTAATCTAATATGGGATTTATAAGCGACATTATTGCTCGGGGATATGGAGGATACGCTGGATGGAATAACGATGCCGCTGCCGAAGCCGATTTCAAAGCTACTAATGGGTCGGGAAAATGGACGGGGGGGGCAACAGGAACTTCGGGATCCACCACTACAACAACTACTAAAAGCGGCCCCAGCAAGGAGGAGATTGCAAGAATCGTCACTCAATTTAACCCGGCCGCAATTAAATACCAACCATATGAACAAGCCGCTCTAGCGGAACTGGCTCCCTACTACCAGAAGATTCTCGACCAAGAGGGTGGAGATGTAGAAAGGGCCAAGAAACGCATGGAGGAGGACTACTCACGGGGAGTCCGGTATTCAACAGAAGACCTCCAGCGAGGAACAGTCCAACGAGGCGAAGATCTATCCTCTTTCCAGAAATACGAAGAGTCTCAATTCCCCCAGGAGGATCGTCAGTTACTGGAGTCTATGAACGCTAGGGGTATACTTAATAGCGGTATAACTGGTAATGAAATGGGTCGCCTCAAACTCTCTCAAGAGAAGCGCAAAGAGGCTATTACTCGCGCTCTCAAGAGACAGGAAGACGAACAGACCATCGGCCACGCCCGGACGCTTGAGACCTCTGCTTTGACTAAAGCCCGAGGAACTGAAGATCTTTCAACGGCGTTCGAGCGATACACCAAGGAACAGGAGCAGACCAAGAGGCGAGAAGCCACGTCCTTAGGGGCTGAAAGGTTTGGCCGGGCAGTTAGCCTCAAGCAACTGGAGCAGCAACAGGCATTACAGCCAGTTTTATACGGAACTTAATATGGCATTAACACCAGCACAAATAAGATCAAGGTACAGCGGCTACGCAGGCTGGAAAGATCCAGAGATGATGGCCGACTACGCAGCCACTAGTGGTGCGGGTAAGGCCGGAGCCAGCCCGGCAGTTAACGCTTCCACAGTCTCTCCAACGTACTCTCCCCCCGCCGGAACTACCGCAGAACAATCTAGGGTAGATGAGCTGACACGTGCATTGGCTGGCAATATCCGAAACTTGCCCCAAACGGCTGATGCAATTCGATCTAGTACGATACAGAATGATCCTGTTAATCCGGCACTTTATGGGCAGTATTCGGACGCCATAATGCAACTCTACCAGCACGATCAACAACTAGGGGAGAGATACTCCCAGCCGGGGGGCGAGATGTATCTGGAAGACCCGGTCGCCCGCGAGCGCGCCATTCAGGCCTCCAGAGGGCCGATGGTTGGTAATTTGGGAGCTATAAGCCAGATGATTGGAACCCGCAGGCAAGTTCTTGGTGATGCCGCAACTCGGGGCTTGGAAATCTATAAATCTGGACTCGAGGCTCAGAAGCTAGAACTGGACGCCGCCGAGAGGGCTTTGCAACGCAAACTAGATTTTGACGCAAAACAGACAACCAAGACCACTTCGGCCAACAAAGACACCGCCGATATTTGGATGAAGATCCTTGCCTCTCCCGGCGTGGACACCGAGGATGATGTCTGGAACCTCATTAACAACAACGACGCCGCTTGGAGAGCTGCTGGGATAGATGTCGACCAATTGTGGAAGTGGCACAAAGAACTGGTAGACAAAGCAACAACATCCCAATATGGCCCTGGTCCAGTTCCCCCCGAGGCCAGAAAGGGCATCGCTATTCCGGGGGTTAAGATCGGTCAAGCTACCACTGGGCAGAGGCAACTCACCGCAGACGAGATATCCGCCGGAGTTCTAACTACCGACACCGATGATGTGAGAAATAAGAAAGTCGCAGAATATCTACCTAAAAAGCAAATCAAAGAGGTTGTAGCTGCTAAAATAAAGGAGTTAATCAAGGACGGGTGGACACGGGAGGAAATCGAAAAGAACTTAAGCGAAGCCGAATACAATCCTAAAGATTATGAAGTTGAACTCTCTCTCGCACCCACGGGTGGTAAGAAAGGAGTTATCCCCGATTGGATACCCTTCGTGGGTAAATACTAAAATTATGTATGACAAATCCATTCTTGAATCTAAGTCAGAATCCATTTACATCACCCCCCAGCTTTCAAGATAGACCCCTTTCCCAGCTGGGGCTTTACGGTAAATTAGCTAGAGCCTCTTCTGATATCAACTCCTGGCTTGGTCTTTCCAAGCCACTCTCTGGCGACTACTCCCTCCGCCAGGCAAATCAGAGTATCGACACTTCCCCTATGGGTAGCGTGCGTGCCGTGCAGAACATACTAAATGTTCCAGTCGGGTTCACGGCGGGATCCCTTAAGGCCATCCAAACAGAGATGCAGACTCCAGAGGCCCAGGCTCTCGTGCGAAGACCTGGCGAGAACCCATTTGCCACAATCTCAAGACTTCCCCAGTATTTATCCAAAGTTATTAAGCCCAAAAAGATTCTTGAGGGTGGGGTAAAAGGAATTGTAGAAAAACAACAACCCTCCCAAGTGGGGCTTCCCGAACCCATCGGCATGGCTGGTGAATTAGTCGGTAGGATTCCCCAGTTGACCCTAGCCCAATTGGTGGCAGGAGCTACCGTGGGGAAAATCCCATTTCCTGGGTCAGCCATAAACCCAGCAATCAAAAACGTTGTTTACGCCAGTCCCCTAAAAAAATGGCTTGTCAACCAGGGGGCCAGGATCGCCGGACTTGCTACGGAGGGAACCGCCGGGGCCATCTTCGGGGCCATGCAACCCTCTGAAACTGGGGAACAACTCGCCAAAAACGTGGGAGCCAATGCGCTAGGCTTTCTACCGTTTGGCTTGGTAACCCCAGGAATGAACTTTCCATCTAAAGTGGCCACATTGACCACGGGGTTGGCGGCGGCTGAGCTGGCCCCAGAACTTTTGAAAGGGCAACTTACTCAACAGAAAGCAGAGGAGGTCATCAAGCGATCTGGCCTATTCGCCCTCATGGGGTCACTGGGTGGCCCCAAGCGCAAGGGTAAAGGCAGGGTTGAGGAACCGCGCGGTCCAATCCAAGAGGGTGAAATCGTAGGCGAAGCTCCCAGACTCCCCGCACCCGGTCGAGAGATTGTCCCAGGAGTTCCTCTTAAATCCCAACCAGCACCAGTAATTCCCGGTGTACCAATTAGGCCAGTGGCCCCCATAAACAAACCACCACAGGGGGTAATGTATAGGGGGGAGGATGTCAGATCTGATCGGCGTGTGGGCGAAGTAATTAAAGGAAAGTCGGAATTTGGAGAAGCCCCGTTTGTTTCTTTTTCTGATAATAAAGAACTGGCGCAAAGATTTGGGACAGAGGTAAAAGAATACCCATCGGAGGGACTTAAAATCCTTGACCTTGAGGCCACTGGGGACAAACGAGCCTTGGACATTGTTGGCAATGAAATAGACTTAAGTAACGATCAAGTTTCCCAACTTTCTAAACTGGGGTATCGGGGAATTTCTTTTAACAACTTAGAGCCGGGTTTCGAGGGCGGTGGTAAAGAGATACGTATCTTTGGGGACTTTGGAATTACTCCTAAAACTGAAGTTGCCTCCCCCACCCAAGTCACCAAAGAACCCCCCCCCACCCAACCTAAAGGAGTTCCAACCGATATTGATAGATACGAATATAGTAAGTTGAGTGGCCGCGACTACGGGGCGGAGGGTGAGAAAGAATTTGCGGAAGTGTTAGGCAAAGTTCAGAAAGAATCTGGGGCCGAAATGGTTCGTTCGGTTGTGGATATAGATACCTTGACTCCTAAGCGCACAGCTGTCGATCCAGCAGACCTAATTGGTATTAGAGAGGAAATATCTTCTGGGGCCAGACCACCATTAGTAGTAGATGAAAACAGAGTTATTCGTGATGGAAACCATAGGTATATCGTCTACAAAGAACTTGGGGTTAAGGAGGTTCCCGTCATCTCCCCCACCCAACCTAAAGGAGTGGAGGGAGTACCAAATAAGGTTTATAGAGTTACAAACGAAAATGCCCCAGACCAAGGTAGGGGAAATTATTACTGGGAAAGTAAAGAATTGGCAGAAGACTGGGCTAAAACGCCCGCTACTGGAATGGGGCCAGCTTTTGGTAAAAAAATTGTCAAAGAGTTTAATACGTCAGAATTACCCAAACTAGAGGTCGATCCAAACCACAAAGGGGCATTGAGGGTTGTATCTAAAGATATTCCTAAGCTACCCACTTTTCAGGAAATAGGCAAAAAAACCTCAGTCTCAAAATTAGAAGAAATGGACACCGAGGATTCTGTCCGCTCATTCCTTGGGTCGTCCAAAGGCCAGGACGATTTTGTTAAAAGAGTGAAGACTCTCGAAGACCAACTCGACAAGCCAGAGAATGCCCAAAATACCAAAAAGGTAGAGTCCGTGGGGAAAGTGATAACCAAGGAACTCCACTCTCTTGTTGGGGCGGAGGGATCTGACAACTGGAAGCGTGACTATTATCTCTTCCAGACCTTAAAAGAAGACCCGGCAATCAAGCCCTCCGTGGACGCAATGGAGCGCCTCCTAGATAAGATCAATTCCATCTCCCCCAAGGCCGTCCGCGAGGCCCAGGACAAGGCTATGAGGGTAATGCCAGAGGTGTCCGAATTGGTTAGCGACAACGCCTATCTACCAAGAGATAAATACATCAAGGCCAACACCCAAAATGACAACTGGGTCAAGGGTAATATCGCCTTTTACCGCATGGGGAACAAGCGGGGAATGTTGGGGTACATATTTAATGCGCTTGGGGTCGAAAATAAAGACGTTCAAAGTGTCACCCCTGAGCAGATCCAGCACCTAAGTGGAATAAGCAACGTCGAAGACTTGTTTGGGGGGTCGGGACTCCTCTCTGTCCTCTCGCGCTCCCTGTTCCCGAGTGCCAAGATTACCTACAACGAATTTTCGCCCGAGGGACGCTCTATTATCACTGCCGTCAAAGATTCCTCCCAAGAATTAGAGGGCTTTTTGAGCGTAATTCATCAGTATATTAGGTACAATCCCACCGCCGACTGGTTCGCTCATTTCCGTACCGCCGATCCCGAGTTATACAAAAACCCGACCTTTAAGGCGGCCATGCTTCTTGTTGAAGCAAACAGGGGTCGGAGCCTAAAACAGTTCGTTGAAAGGACATTGTCCGCAATCCCCGGCGACCCCATAACAAACACCATCCGGTCTCTTCCCAAATACTCCGAACACATGAATTATTTCGGGGTTACTTTTGATGACGCTTTCAGAAAGATTGATAATTATATAAACTCCGGCACCACGGCGGACTTCCTTTGGATCGACCCCCCCTACCTCTGGGCGACAGGGTACGGCACTGGAGCGGAACTTGAATCGGCTCAGGGATTTGTAACCATCGTCAAGAAACTGGAAAAGCTAAGCGACCGGGGGGTTAAGTTTGTTTTTTTCAACACCGATCCCCAATCCAAATTAGACGACATAACAAAGATTCCCCAGTCAGAACTAGACAAATTACCCGGAATCGAGAAATTACTAGACGAAATGACGCAGAAGATGGTGGTGGTCAGAAACATCCATCCCATAGGCGCGCAGGGCGGGCGAACCGAGCTAATGATCACCAACATCACCTTCGGGGTGGATAAGGGGTCGCTAGTGGCCGTAGGAGCCGTCAGGAAGCGTTTAGCGCAGATCCGTGAGGTTTCACCCGCTGGGGAGGCATTTGTGGCCGAAGACGTCCCCCTTACAACTCAAGTCAAAGTGGGTGAGAAGAGGGCGGCCAAAGAAGCCATCGCCGAAGAGAAGCGTAAATTAACCGAAGAGAAGACCCAAGAGAGAGCCAAAGCCAAAGAAGAGGGGCGTGCCGTTACCCTGTCCGAACAAATCAACGCCATCACCAGAATGATTCGTGAATCCTCTCTTGCCGCCGAGAAAGCCAACAAGGCCACGGATCAACAGATCAGAACCATTCGATCCCTCCGAAGCCGGGCCAGTGTTCGAAGCGCCGAACTCACCAGAATAATGGATGGAATCCTAGAGGTAGACAGTCTCGCCCGGTTAACTAAACCTCAGGCAGACCAACTCATCGACCTGCTCCAACCCCGGAACTGGGACAAACTCGACGAAGAATTGAAAACGGTCAGGAAAGAAATTGAGGAGGAGAAACTCATCGCTCTTTCCGAACCCCCCAGGGCCGACAACCCGGCAATTAAGGAACTCGAGGACAAGTATGGAGTAGTCAACGACATTCACCGGACGCGGTCCGAAATCAAAGACCTGGCCGACCGAATCAGAAAACTCCCTGAATACCAGAAGCGCAAGGAGGCTCCCCTGGCCGCGATTCTTCCATTATTACCCGAGTCGGCGGCGTCAAAGATTGCGGGGATGCAAAGAGAATTCCAAATTCCGATGCGGAATGTTATCAATATATCCAACCTCTTAACCCACCGTCTAAATCTGGGACTTAAGGCCGTGTTTAAAGACTTAACTCCCGAAGAGTTGGAAATGGTTCTTAAAATTCAAGCCGAGGCTTCGCGTTTTAGTGCGGGATCCGATAAAGAGAAGAAGTACGCGAATTATCTGCAAGCGATATTTGGTTCCCACCTCGCCCTGGTTAACAATGTCCGTCAGGCCGCTGGACTACAGCCACTCCATCCAAAGGAAAGATACCTGCCGTACATAATAGACGAAAATCTGAAAGAGGCGGTAGGGTCGTTTGATAAAAACCAATTCGTTAAACAAAGGCTTAAGACGGCCAAAGACTTCCTGGCTGGGATGTTCACCCACGACCCCGAAAGAATCGCGGATGTGTTTTCTGGATCTGCCGGGGATTATCTTAAAAGAGACCTATATAAAGCCCTATTGTCTAACCGGCTAGACCAGCTCAAGGAAATTTCAGAAACCGCCTACACCTACGGCAAGGCCATTGTGGACAAAGATGTCTACAGTCTGGCCGACGCAAACCGCAAATTCGCCTCAATTTCAGGTGACGCACTCAACGACGCAGTTGGCCGTATTTTTCCCAAGAAAGTGAAAGTGACCCAAGAGTTCGCCGACGCCGTTATGAATACCCACTGGGCGGAAGAGCTTAAAGACTCTATTTCAAAAGGATATCTAGAAGTCCCCCGAGTAAGTATTCCCAGCATAATGGACATGGCAATTTCAGTAATCTACCCCCTCAAGCTTTCCTGGAATTTGGGATTCGGATTGCTTAACAGAACCCAACCAGCTCACGGCATCCCATTTGTGGGTACTCGAAATTTCGTCCGGTCCCGGCTCAAGTTGTACTCAATGGCATTTCCTTGGAATAAAAGTGTGAGAAAGAGATATTTCAGAATTCTGGCGGAGGGGGGATATGAATACGGTAGATTCGTCGGGGGCGACGAGTTGGAGTTTCACAACAAGGCCATCAACTTTGTAAGCGACCTAACCGAACTCATGAACCGCACCGAGTCTATGGTGGGAGCAGAAACGTATCTAGGTCAGATGGAGAAGAAACTTGGGATGTCTCTGTCTGAATCTGACAAACAAAGGGTCATGGCTGCTTTCTCCAACTTCATAAACTACCTGTCTGGCAAGGGATACTCCCCCTTGGCCCAAAGATCCTCGATGGGTAAGGCGTTCTACGTCTTCAACCAATACCCCCTAAACATGATGGTTACCTATACCGAAATGGCAAAAATGGCCATGAAAGACAAAGGGGCTAGAGAATTTTGGAAGCTTATGGGCGAAGAGGGGGGAGCCTCTGAGAAAGCGTATGAGTTTTTTGATAAGTTACCCAAGGGAAGCAAGGCCAATGTTTTCAGAATCTTCTTGGCGCTGGCTATTCCAGTTGCGATTTTGTTTGCATTCAGCCAATCGTGGGAAGTGGCTAAGCGAGGTCTTCCGGGGTGGCCCAAAGTCACCTCCCCGTTGATAGACTTTGCTAAAGCGTTCGCCGACTTTGTCGAAGACCCGGAACGAAACGCCGACGCCCTGGTTAATCAGTTTCAGCAAACATTTTCTTCCGCAGCTTGGGGGAGACTCGAAACTGCTCTCGGTGGGTCTTTTAAAATTGGTCGAAAAGAAATCCGCTTCTCGCCCGACCAAGCGTGGAAAGTTCTCATCTGGGGTAAGTCTGCCACCCAAGAGTACGCCCGTGATAAAGAACTACAAGAACGCCGCGACAAAATGAAACGCCGGAAAGGAAACACTAATCCATTCCTGGGTCTGTGACCTAGGTCTGATATAATTACCTAGTTAATTCCCGGTATACAGCAACCTAAGGGAAACACCCAGGGCTATCGCAAGGTAGCCCTTTTTTATGCTAAATACTAAAAATCTATCAACCCAGGAAATGCTCCATTTATTAGCTCAGAATAGTGGTATGGGCGGGGGGAAGCCGTTTTCTCGTGGCGACACCCAATGGGAAAACCATATTAAATCCTTGATCCATAAATTTTTTCCACCAGAGGAATGGGACAACGCATGGATGGTTCTAGTTGGTGGGGAAGGCGCATCGGGGGAAAACACAACTCTTGATGCATCCGCCATAGGAGAACATGAACAGAAGGACGGAACTTTACAGAAAGATTATGGGTTGTTTCAAATAAACGAGGCCGCTAATAGTGAGGCTATAATGAAAAAGTACGGCTACACAATGGAGGACTTGCTGGATCCAGAGAAGAACATTCAAGTGGCCGCCGACCTTTTCTTAGGTCGAATTCCAGGTAATCGGCCAGGGTGGTGGAGGTGGTATGGTGCTCCAGATAGGCTTACAAAGCGCCAGGAGCCAGACTACTCTCAATATGTTACGGGGGCGCAGGTTTCTGCTCCAACCCCAACCCCTACTCCAACACCTAGTCCGACAGTCTCTCCTACCCCTGGATTTACAATGACGGTTAACGGCAAACCGTTTACTGAACCCAAGCCCCTTATAAGCCCAGATTATGTAAATCGTGTCAAATCAGCCTGGAAAGATCTCCAGACCCCAGATCTGATAGATCCCACCAAACTCGGACCCCAATCTCCCCCCAGGGGCTTTGGTCAAGAAGTTGTGGATTTTTTCAAAACCCTGTTTGGAGGACAACCCACCAAAGTTACTCAGGCGTTTGGGGTGAAGAACCCAAAGATTGAAAAATTTACCAAGGGCGGAGTTAACACCGGCACTGATTTGGCAGCGGCTATAGGCACCCCAGTCAATCTTCCCCCAGGAAATTGGAAAGTCGTCGAGGCTTTTCGGGGCGACAAGGGGCGAGGATTTATTGGCAACAAAACTAACCGTGGGTATGGTAACAGTATTTTGGTTCAAAACTCCGACACCGGAGAGAAAATAAGACTGTCTCATTTATCGGAAGTTTATGTGACTCCCGGCCAGGTGCTTCGGGGAGGTACGGTTGCCAAAACCGGAGCCACAGGTAATGTCACCGGCCCCCACCTAGACCTTGAGTACTATGACGCCAGGGGGCAGTTGGGTGATATAAATAGAGCCACCTTTAATCGAGCTGCCACCACCCAGCCCCTAAAGGCCCAACCTTTGTCTATGAACGTGCCTAGACAACCACAAACAACGGTCCAAACAGCTCTACAACGTACTCCCATGCCATCCAGGTCACAAACGGCCGTTTCCCAACCGTACACGGCCGTCCGTAGCGTTCCCTCACCCCAGGCTGCCCAGTACACCGTCCAGCGTGGGGACACCCTTTCTTCCATTGCCTCCAGGTCGGGAACTACGGTTGCTAAGCTTGCTGCCGCCAACAGGATTTCAAATCCAAATTTAATTAGATCGGGGGCTTCGTTGAAACTCGCTTAATATGTCAAATGTATCTCTCAAAGATGTTCTGGAAATAAGTCGGAGGATAGAGGACAAGATCGACAAGATGGACGAGAAGTTCGAGATCCGGATTGGGTCTCTCGAGAAATGGAGAGCGGAAGTGAAAGGCCAAATAGTTTTAATTACCGGGGCGTTTGCCATTGGTCTCAACCTGGCCGTAGACTACGTCAAAAAGAGACTCGGCTGGTCCTAGTGATATAATACTTTTAGCCTATGAACATTGTTTTCAAAGGATGTGCTGTGGGAAATTACGAGCAGGGTAGACGGGGAAAGACTATCAACAAAGTTATCCTCCACTGGTTTGGAATTGGTACCCTAGAAAGCGCCAACGCCAGATTCCAAAAGGTGGGGGAACAAGCCTCCGCTCACTACGGAATTTCGGGGGGTCGTATTTGGCAGTGGGTGAAAGAAGAAGATACTAGTTACGGAGCAGGAAATCTCGCCGCAAACCTAGAGGGTATAAATATCGAACACGACGCTACCGTCCCCACAGAGTCAGATCCGGGTCACAACGCGTCAGAAGAAACAATACAAAACTCAATCACCCTCGTAACCGAGATTTGCAGGAAATATAACATCCCCGCCGATAGCAACCACATTTATCGCCACTCATTTTTCAAGGCGACTCAATGCCCCGGCACTCTTCAGGTGGAGAGGATAATCGAAGAGGTTGCCAAAAATCTTCTTCCCCCGCCCCCAGTAATAACCGACCAAACCAAGATACCTCAAATAATTGACGAGGGGGGAAACGTCATGGAAGTCCAGGCAATTCGGTCTAAACTAGCTGAGTTAAACCAGAGGGTCAAGTCGTCCGAGGGGCAACTCACGGGATTTATTGAGAAATGGTTCACAGAGTGGCAACTAAAAGACGATCCAAACAAAAGCCATCAGGTTATTTTGGAAGAAGATATGGGCAAACACCTCGCCCTAGAGGACGAACTTAACAAATACATAGATGCCATCGAGGCGTTGGTGGGCAGTTTTGACAAACCCGAACCTCGCCTGGCGGCGCTAGCGGCCGCCGCCAGCGACAAAGAGGCTTTGGTTAAAGAGCGGGATGGATTACTTAAAAAGTTGGAGGAGGCAAAAACCCCAGTGGGGTATAAGTTTATTAAGTCGTGGGATTTATATTCTTTAAGATTCAAGCTATACAAAAAGAACGGGGGGTGAGTTTATGGCAGTAAAAAAAGAATTTCCTGAATGGGCGAAAATTTTATATAGAGGGTTGCGGGCAGCAATTGGAGCTGGAATAGCCCAGATTGTTCTCATTCCCGATTGGCAATCCGTTCCCGAGAGAACTTTGATGTTATCTTTCCTGGCGGGTTTCCTTCCCGCTTTGGGGATGTACTTGCGCGATCAGGTAGATAAATGGTTTGACTGGGATGAGAAGTCTTTATTTCAGCGGTTAATGCCCATATGATAGTCCGAGTTGAAAGATCGTCCGACCATGAGGGGATGGAAGTCTTTTGCCATTCCTGTTTTGAGAAGCGGCCGAATCGGTTGCTTACCGTAGAGGCGAAGATAGACCAGGCTCAGCCTGGAGCCGAGGCAGTGGCCCTGATGCACGAAAAACACTTTCCCAAGCACTTAATCTCAATTGCCCTTATTCGATTAGCCAAGGAGTAACATGCCCATCAAATATGCCACCTCACCCCAAAGAATCGGGTACGAGGTGGATATCTTGCCTGAGGACATAATCATGGAGGTCGGCAAACAAGTGGGAATCCGGGGGAAGAGACTAATTTACGAAACGAATGATAATGCCATCGCCCACGACTGGATGGCAGCGGGGATAATCAAAGCCCTGGATGAATCGACGAAGGGAATGGCTAACATCTTGATTTTGGTGTCGCCCGGCATTTTGAAACAAGAGCAGGAGGAAGGTGTCTAAGGAGTAATATGAGCGTAGAGCTTCTGCAATATTCAAACGAGGCTCTACTGATTTTGGCCCCAGTCTTCTTGGGAATGTTTTCCCGACTCCAAAAAGAATGGCTAAAAAGACGGGATACAAATGGCCACGGAGTACCAGAGTGTCAGTTTCCGGGATGTGGGAGAGACAAGAACCACTTGCCAAAGGGGGGCCTACATTGTCACCACATAATCCCAGCTGGCTACTACAAAACCAACCTGGTTGGTTTATCGGACGATCCTCACGAAAAAACTGAAAACTTTCCTGAAAATGGGATCATGCTCTGTGCCGACAAACACCATAACGGAGCGCATGGAATACACCCCGACTACGCACAAGCCCTCCAACACTATCGCGACGGCGACAAAGATGCTTTTAAGAAGGTTGCCCAAGAACACGCCGAGAAAGAAGCGCAGGGAGAAATATACTGGAATCCCGAATATGACCATCTCCTCTACGGAGTTGCTGTCGAGAGAACCGAAGAATATCTCGAAAAGCATCCTGAAGATAAATTTCCCTTTGACAAATGAGACACCTACTTGCAATGGAGGAGCATAATTACTTATGGAGCGATTGAGCCGTAGGGACTTCTTGAAAGGTAGTTTTGGGTTGGGGGTAGAGGGATTTTTATTGGCGGCAGGGCTGAAATATGCGAGGCGAGGAAAAGAGAATCAAGTATTTAAGATAATCTTTGATGGGGATGAAGAGAGTCTTAGTTTTTCTGAAGCGACACAATTAGCAAAGAGGTTTGATCGCGTTTACGACACTCTCCCTGAAATGAAATATCCCACTTCCAAAGAAGATGTCGTAGGTTGGGCGATTGAGATGTTACCACAATTTGAGTACAACGGGATTACTCCCAAAACCGTTTGGCCCGACCGGGATGGAATTGCCTTCGTGCTTTTTCCCGACGGGGATAGTTTTAATCATGTGGCAGGAAGGTCTAATTGTGAGAACTACGCAGTTATGAGTATCAGATACGAGAATCCGGTAAGCTCCTGGTATCAGGACGAAGACTGGCCGTTTACCCTAGCCCACGAGCTTGCCCATGTCCAACAGGGCGTGTTGTGTGGAACCGCCCCCACCGACTTAGTTGAGAACTCGGCCCAAATAGCAGCGATTGAGATTTGTGCCTCGTTAGTAAACGGTGGCAATAAATTACTTATGCGCCCCCTGGTGGGGGAATTAAGGGGAATGGCCCTGAGTTCGGCCTATGCAATTGCCCTCAAGGAATCCAAAATGCCGGAGTATTTAGGGTTGAGATCCGAACTGTCTCCAGGCGCTTTTCTCGAAGCTAGATTTGAACGATCCAGGCGAAGATTCAGTACCGACCCGTTTAAGTTGCAAGAGATTTTGTCCAGGTATAACCTTACTCCCATGGGGATGATTACCAAGTCCATAAATACAAATGGGGCCAATATCGAAGGGCTTGCTTTCCCCCCGGTGTATCCGGAAATGTATGGCGGGTATTCAATTGTAAGTAGGCAACCTAAACCGATTAAGTTGGACGACACGGAATACTTTATCCAAAACCTTGAGGCGTTGGCCGCTGAGGTATAACTATGCCCGAAAGATTATCACCCAATGACAAGAGGTTCCCCGTCATGGACGGGTTATCCCAGATGTTGGCCGTCCTCAAAAACCCCCACCTCCATCTCCTTGGGTACGGGGGGGGCAGACACCGATTGAAATAACCATGAACAAGTTTACTAATGACGCCAATCTGGCCGAGATCGAGGCCGCGATCAAAAAAGCCCAACAAAAAATCATAGATTCATAAGTGGTAAAATATCCCTGCTTTACAGTTCTATTCTGGGGAGTAACCACCAACCTTGCTCTTGCATTGTTTGGGGAACGCTCAATCCGCTCACCACGGGTATGACAGCGATGGTGATGCACGCCAGAGTCCTCACTCTACTAGTCAATCGGTGTTGGCCGTCGAGTCTCCCTAGAATAAAGTTGTAAAGCAATTTAGTGAAAACTGTGTCGGTCAGAGAATATATGCCCAGAGAAAGAACATACCCAGATTTTGACCCAGACGATAACCGTGTTGTGATACGGATGGATAAAGAGGCTTTTCTGAAGAAGAAACCAGAGGCCAGGACTGGACAAGTTACACTGGGAGGCATCTTCCACCAAGTGAACTTTACGGAAGACGGGCTTTTTGTTGTCTTGACTCCAGTGAAACAGATTGAGAAACTGAATTAAGATCGGATTTAATGGAGGATTTGTTAATGTGGGTGGGTAACAAAAAACTCCTCGCAAGTCTTTGCTGTGGTGGCTTTTGCCACACTTTGATACAGTAAGTTCTAGTTGAGGAGTAATTTGGGGTATGGTATACATACCCTAGAATGACCTGCCTACAGGGTACCACAAGTTGCACAAGGTGTCAAATCCCGCTATAACCGGCGGGTTTTTTCGTGGCATGACCGCCTTAGGGGAACTGTGAGAGTGGGGGACTGGCGGACCTCCCGACTAACGAGACCCAGAGCCGTACTGGTACACCATCGGCAGGGAGAGTTAGCAGCAGAAAGGTCACCTGCACCTTTGAACGATAGGAGGGAGTGGCCCCCGAAATGAAAAATTTCGGCTGAAGCAATCGTTTATAAAAACCCTGGGGGAGGGGGGAACCGTTCCTCCTCAACTAACAGGGACAGTTTAACTTATGAATTCCCAAACTAAAATCTACTACACGGACGCAGGAACTAAAAACAACGGCAAGTTCGGCTACCAGGAGACCCGGATTGTTATTTGTAACGATACTGGTACGGTTATTCACGAAGAAGAGATTGGAGACAAAACTTGTAATGAGGGCGAGGTCACTGCTTTAATCTGGGCGATGGATAATCTCCCCCGGCCACTCCATTTAATGTGTGACAGCCAACTTGCTGTTAATTGGGCCAAGGGAAGTTATAAGACAAAAATCGAGCGACTCAAACCGTTAATTAAAAAGTTGCGACTGGCACTTGCTGAAAGCGAGGCCGATCTGGAATGGATTCCTCGTGAGTTTAATTTAGCTGGACACTACATTGAGGAGAAATATGGACTCTGATGTTACCAGAAACAATGAGGGAGAGGTTCTTCCGTGGGAGGTTGATTTAGTTAGTGATCTGAAACTCACCCCCAATAAGATTAAAGAATTATATGAACGGCGCGAAAAATCTTTCGACGAAGTCGCCCAGCTTGAAAACGATGCCCGGCGGAAATCAACTAGTGACAGTAGTGACGGTCTTTCAAGTACGCGTAAATGCTCCGGGCTTGACTGCCCCAATGCCTTAACCGGCGACTCCGGCTTCTGTTCGGACGCCTGTCGGGATAAGTACTGGGGCAATGCTAAGATCCCGAGTCGGATGTTCTCCTTGAAAGAGATGCAAGCCAAAGTTATGGAGTGGGCTAAGGAAAGACAACTCACCGCTCAAAATGTCAATCGAGGACCGGCTCCAGCTGTTGCGTGAGGAGTGGCGGCAACGCCCCGACAAGCGCGCATTCATTGAGAAACAGGCCGCACTATTAAAGAAAGCGGCGGTGCGCCTGGTTCCAGACCCGGAATTCGAGAAAACCATTCAGTTTGCTAGAGATCTGTTCTCTGGAAAAGTGGGCGCAATTCCACTAGAGCAAAATGCTACGGGATAACAGTTAGCCTCAAACTGCTCCCAAACTGCCCCCTTGACACACTTTTTTGGGTGTGCTTTAATGGAGGCAACATGAAAGACACTTCCGAGAAAGCACGCCGGGTTCACCACTTCCTTTATCCCCACCAGATTCAATACCTCGACCGCTTCGCCGAGGTTCGCAAAACCGACCGCTCCAAGGTTATCCGGGACATGATTGAAGACCACGTTAGAGGTAAATTTTTCAGGGATACTAGTATATGAAATGCCAACTTTGTAAATTCGCGAGGACCATTAGTAGCAAATTGTGCGAGGGCTGTGCGCTCGAACTCGTTCGAGAACATAACGCCGAGGATGGGGCGGCAGACCTCCGCGCAGAGATCAAAGAGTTAACTGGCGAAGACCCCGTTGATATATTTGGCCACGGGGGTTTCGAAGAAGTTTCGAGGTACTATGCCTAATAAGATAGCAAAATTAGAAGAAGCTAAACAGGGCTGGATTCAGGACTTACATTTTACCGACAGGCAGAAAGCTCTAATTAAGCAGTTGGTGGCCAAAGACTTAAATGAAGATGAGTTCAACCTCTTTGTTTACCGATGCCTGGGCCTGGGGCTGGATCCTCTCAAGAATGAAATCTCCTGCCAGATTAGGTCCGGTCAAGATGGCCGCCAGTTGGTGGTTATCGTCCAAAGGGATGGATATTTAACCATTGCACACAAGTCTGGTTTCTTTGGGGGGATGGAATCCGGGACTAGGGAGGACGACAAGAATAGGATTATCGGCTGGGCCAAGGTTTGGAATAAGTCTTTTTATGAACACCCAGTTGCAATAGAAGTCTACTTGGATGAGTACAACGCCAAAGTAAACGTTTGGAATACTAAACCCCGGACCATGATTCAGAAAGTGGCTGAGTCCCAAGCACTTAGGAGAGCGTTCAACATCTCCGGTGTCTATTCCGAAGAGGAAGTAGACAGTTGGGAGAAGCCCCAGGCTCAACTTCCCACGAGGTCAGATGACGATGCTCCGGCAGACGATGCTCAAAAGAAAGCCATTCTACAACTAGCGGAGTCTCTGGGGATGATCAAAGAGGGAAACCCCACCAATAACATCCCAAGTGTTCTAACCAAACGCCAAGCCCGAGAGAGAATCCAAGAATTAGTTGCCATGAAATCACAAGCAAAATGACCACACACCGCGACTTGCTCAGAGATTTTGCTATAGACATAGTTACATATGTCGACGATCACATAAACAAACTTGATTCTGCCCCGGTTAAGGGCGTACTGGACAAGCAGGGGTTCATGGATTTTGCTGAAGACAAGATCGAGGGACTGCTTGAGGAATTAACTTTATGGTTTAAGAATGGGGTCGGATCATGAGGGACGGCTCTTTCCAATTTACAGATGAGGAGTACCGCGAAGATTTAATGAGGTGGGCCGTTAAATTTGCCGTGGGTGTCCTTTTGGTAATTGCAGGAATTATTTTCCTAATCAAAAAGTATGTCTGACCTACCAAGCACCAAAGAACTAGTTGAATCCTATGCCAAGCTTCAATTCCAAAAAGAGGAAATGGAGGCGGCGGAGAAAGTGATCAAAGAAGCTCTCTTGGAACACCTCGACAAAATGAAACTCGACTCCCAACTGGTCAGTAACTGGTCAATCTCTCGCGCCAGGAGGGTCTCTTTCAAGACCGACATCGAAATTGCCAGGTCATTGGGTGCTATCAAGGAAGCGGTGGACGACACCAAACTCCGTCAGCTGGACAAGTCTGGTGTGGAAATCCCCGGAAAGCAAGTCACTGTTTATTTACTAATTCGGGACATGTCCCAAAAAGATGAGCAAATTAAATAGGGTCATATTTTTGTGGTCGGTGGCGGTTGTATATCTCATTGTTGGTTTTGGGCTGATTGGGAGTGACAAAGGTGCTTATCAGATGGCTGGGGCGATGTGGTTTTTTATTGGATGGGTCGTTCCGTTGTTACTCTACGTCGAGACGGTTGACACTCTTAGCAAATTCAGATGACCAAGCTATCTTTCTCTACTCTATCTGAACTCTACAACTGCCGGATGAGCTGGTTGAATAAGTTGATGGGCCTCCCCAAACACGAACCCCACTATTTTGAAGAGGGACGTTTGGCCCACCGGGTGATACAGGATCACATGTCGGGTAAGAAGAAAGACTCCCGGCTACTCCGAGACGGGGTAGATATTCTGCCGGAATTCTCAATTGTGGAAGAAGAAGACTTTGACCCCCGACTTAAATTCGAGTCTCCGATAACATGGAGAGACCTGCCGAGCTATTACCTATTCGGTTATATGGACGGAAAGAACAAGGACTCTGGGAGGATTTTGGAGATCAAGACCTCTAACACCCCTTGGTCCCCCAAAAGGTTCGAGGACTCAATGCAGTGGAGATTTTATGCTTTGTGCAACGACTGGGTCAGGGAGATTTATCTGGTTACCTGTACGCGGGGACTTGCGGATCTCAAGGTCATGCGGCGGGAGGTTAATCCTGCGGATCTGGACCAAGCCCGGACTTGGGTGGATAGGGCCATCTCCATTATTGAATCAGGTAACTTCAATCCCCCAGAGGGAGAAACCTGCAAATCCTGCTATTACATAAACTGTCCCTGTCCAGGCTGTAAGGACATGAAAATATATGGAAGATGATCTGAAAACCCGGACCTCAAAAAGATTCTTCGCACTTTGCCGCGAGGCGGGGTTTGAAGCCGAAGAATCCAAAGAGAAAGTCAAAAAGAAGTACGGACTTGAGCATTTTACCGACATCACAATGGACCAGCTAAATGAGGTTATCAAGTCTTTACTGTCTTACATTGACCGGAAGATTCTGGGATTAGATAAGGCTACCCCAATTAAACCCAGTGTCCCCCAGACCCCCATATCCCCACCGAAAGTCCAAACCATTACTTCCCAATTTGGTAGTTTTTGAGAGGGGGTGAGTGTATGAGAATCTACGAAACAACTGATTACAAAATCTTCAAGAAATCCACAGGTAATCGCTTGGTAAAGAAAAGGATGGTCGAGAGGTTGGTAAATTCGATCACCCACAACAATCTTCTTCACGCAAATCCGGTGATAGTAAATAAATCAATGGAGGTTATAGACGGCCAGCACCGGGTTCAAGCGGCTAAAGATATGGCCCGCCCAGTTTTTTATGTAGTAGTAGAGGACGCTGATATTGAAACGGTCCGGCTTCTTAATGCCAACGCCAAGGCGTGGCTTCCGGCCGACTTCGTTAATAGTTATGCCGATCTGGGGAATAAGGACTACATCACTCTTCGGACGTTGATGAATGATTACGAAATGGCCGTATCCACAATTCTTCCTCTTTTTTATCCATCTCTCCGTCACTCTGAACAATTAGACCACGTCAGGGGCGGGACATTTAAGGCGACCAACTTAGAGTTGGCAACCACCATTCTTAACATGGTCGTGAAGTGGGGCAAGTACGCCGAGAAGAACGTCTACAAAGACAGATCATTTGTAACCGCAGTCTTTAAGATGGCGGGAATGGGGGACAGATTCGATGTAGATCGAATGGATACAAAGTTAAGGGAAACTCACCAAGGCCAACCTATTATCCTGCGGGGTAACACGGTCCAAGACTATCTCAGGCAGCTAGAAGAAATATACAACCACGGGCTTCATAACGAGAACAGAGTGAGGTTCTTTTAAATCGCGCGAAGCGCAGGAGTGGCATCTGCGCTTCCCAGGATTTAAAATTAGACTATGAAACCTACTAACAGTAAATTGTGGAATATCCGGGGGCGGGTCATCGAAGTTCCACCCCAAGACGAGGTTACCTACCTGCGTAGGGGGTATCTCAGACTCACCCCAGAAGAGGGGGCCAGATATAAACTCGGAGACTACAGCCCCATCTATGACAAAGGTGCAGATGTAAAGATTACTTATTCACCCCCCCCACCCCCAATTCCCGACAAGAGAA
>ERZ1292629.1402-Hain-H43-01um-R1-1402-length-23560-cov-13_pt1 | contig 23560 bp, 21 predicted proteins | sample MGYA00564399_ERZ1292629 | MGnify/ENA primary metagenome ERZ1292629 (study PRJEB36523, sample SAMEA6512636) | groundwater metagenome | collected 2019-01-08 | study: AquaDiva: Metagenomics assemblies of 32 groundwater samples | reverse complement strand
AAAGCCATGTCCAGCCGTCTTCGTCTAAATGTTTGCCTGTTTCTTCAAAGTATTTTCTTTGAAATATAATGTAGTCTTCAAGGGAAAGGGCTTGGTCTAATTTAACATCTTGACCTTTGATGTTTAGGGTTTGTTTAAGTTCTGGACGGTCTTTGAGGTTTTGGGAGTCGTGGACGAGAATGAGACGGGGTTTGTCTCTATTTGGGCTGACGACGGAGGCAAAACCTCCTTCTTTGTTAAAATCTGGAGTAGTATAATAACCTTTTTCCATGGTCATTTTATCCTTAAGCTCTTCTATGTTTTGAGTGGCTGGAATAACGAGGATATCGTTGAAGCCGTTTTGTTCAATGGCTTCTTCTATTTCGGTTTGATTTGTGTCCCAAATATCCCTAATGGCATCTTCAAAGTCCGGGGGCAGGTCTATGCCGGTTTTTTTGTAAAAAGAAAGAAACTCTTCAAGGTTTGCTTCTAATTCTATGGTAATGGTTTCTTTCTTGCCGTCAGGGTGGGTGTAGGAAGCGGAGATTTCGGGGGAGGAGGATTTCTTTTCCTTGCCAAAAATATTTTTCATTCTTTTATTTAAACTGCTTAGGAATGGATCTTTCCCCGCGCTTTCGTTGCCCAAAAGAGCTTCCGCTTGACCCTTTAATAATTCCGCTCTTTTGTGAAAGGGGTCAAGCTCGGCAATTTCTTTAAGGGTTAAATGTTTAACCGCCCCAGATTCTTTTTGCAGTTCTTCTATTGCTTCATCCCCTCGCATCGCTTTAATGGTATTCAATTTAAAAATCTCTTCCGGCAAGTCTAAATCTTTGGCGGTTAGAGTAAGCAAAAATCCTTTTGAAGCCAAAATTTTAGCGACCAAAATTCTATCTTCCTTGGAATATTCTTTAAAGGTCAGGGCTGTTTTAAATCTTTCGTCTAAAAATTCCGCGAAAGACCTCTCCTGTTTTCCGGTTTGTTTTTCAATCAAGTAGGCGGACAAAATCGACTCCACAGAGCCCTGGGTCATTACAAATTTTTTTAAAGAATACACTTTTCCCGACGCATCCATTGCTCCAGCCCTTTTTGCCACTTCTTTATCCGTTTCATTGGTATAAGATTCTTGAATTTCAGCCATTACTTTGCAAAGATTTGGCAAAGTAGTATTTAGGTCATAAAAAGACATATCCAAAGAACCATCGCGGTTTAAAAGACGAGAAAGCATGATGTCGTAAGCTTCGTCTGGCGGTGTATATTTTACTTCAAGATTATTTTGTTCAAATTCACGGGTGATTTCTGGCGGTAAATCTTGTCTTTCAGGATTTTTCTCGGACTTTAAATTGGCGGTAAAAATCATTTGAAAACCTGGTTTGATTTCTACAATACCATTCCCAACAATATTTATTGTATCCCCTACTTTGGCGTTAAAAACTCCTTTAATAAAAACCATTTGCTCTTTTGGCAAAGCGGTAAATTCATCAAAAATTACCGTTTTCCCCTCGGCCATTGCTTTAGCCAGGGGTCCGTAAATTTCCACGGTCTCTATCGCTCCACCCTTAGCTGGCCTAATACCAGTTTTTCCCCAAACATTTGATTCCTTGGTTTGCGGATTACAAAAAATCATTTCTGGATCCTTGCCGGTAAAATGAGTAGCGGAAAATCTGGCTAAAGAAGTTTTACCAGTTCCCGTCGGTCCGTGTAAAAACATTGGTTTGGCGGTAAACATCCGGTCACCAATCATCTCCAGATCTTTTTCTACGGATGGGGTAATACAAATATGCCCGCTCTGAGATAAATTTTCCTTGTATAGAAGAAGCTCTGCTTGGCGTAAAACTAATGCATCAGCTTGTCCTAATTCTTTTTCTCCTGCCGCAATCTCTTCTTTAATGGTTTTTAGAACTCCTTCATTTCTCTTTTTGGCGGAAAGTGAAGTCTCCGGATTTAAAATTTCAAACATTCTACGCATACGAAAATCCTTGAGGTCGGTAATATTTTTCATTATTCCTTGCGCCTCACCAACTTCCGGAGCTTCTTTTAAAATTGCTTCGTAGTCAATACCAACACTATCTTCCAAAATTTCCGTTTTGTATTCCGCTTTTTGTTTTTTTAAGGATTCTTTTGCTTCTTTTAAACTGCCAAAATCTACTACCTTGAATTGAGACGCTTGCTCGTCCGTTTCCTCCAGCGGTTTTTTATAATGCTCATCAAAAATAGCGCCTTTATTATCACCGAGTTCATTTACGGCTTTTCTGAGTTCCTTCCTCCTTTCTGATACTTCGTGAAAATTAGGCGTATTTTCCGCGTTATTCCCCGGTATTTGATCGGGACTTTTTTCCATAACAATACAATAGCACAATTCAAAATATTTTAAAGAAAATACCGATACTCAAAATTCGTCTGAATTAGCGGGTGGAAATCAGTGGGACGCGCTTCGCGCGTCCCACGCTCTTGGAACTTCTCAATCTTTTTCTACAAAACTGGAGCCGTTGGCCAGAATTGAACTGGCGACCTACTCCTTCACTTACACCTTTGTTTAATATGAACACTTATCAAAGGGTTAGACTGTATTTTGAGCTTGCTTTTTAAGCTTAGCTTCCCTTGTCAGTCGTTCGGGTGTTCGAATAATATAACGAACGCCACGGTCTTAACCTTGTGTTATGGTTTTTAACCGTAATTCGAGATTCAATATCAAGTTTCCTTGATAAGGGGCAGTATTTTTGTGGACAACCATGGAGTTGCTCTACCAACTGAGCTACAACGGCTTATTTATTTTTAAAAAGAACGCCAACACTATAACATATCTATTAATAAATTTCTAAGTTTTTTATTGTGATAATAAACCGTCAAAACCCCAAAAAGAGCCTTTCTTTTATATGTTCCCTTAGACTGAGACGGGCTTATTGTTGTTTTGTAAAATTGAGATTTGTTTATATTAAGTTTCTTAGTCCAAAAATTAAGCGCTAATTTTTCAGAAATATCATTAAAAATTTGTAAACTAAATTTCATATCATTTTTATTTATATGAAAAATATTTATTAAAAATTCAATAAATTTGTTAATTAATTTTGGGTCGGTGTTTCCAAGGCGCACCGAAGAAGTATCCGCCTTAGTTCCCTCTCCCCAATAAAGACCTAAGCCAATACCTAAAAGCTGTGCTTCTGAAAAAGTCCTGGGTTTTTTAAAAGAAAACGGGTCACCATTGGGATTATATTTAAGATAAACTGCATCACTTATAGACCTTTTCTTTATTTTATATTTTTTGAGCCAATAATTTATTTTACCAGTCGAAAACCCCAATAATACTGATATTTCTTTTGATGATTTTCCTTTCTTGTATAGGTTTTTTAATTTAAAACGTGATAACATGATTATACAGTAACTATATATTAGTATACCACTATACAATATGTCTAATAAAAAATAAAAGCATAATTCGCGGTAATGAAAAACTCCCGCCAATAAAGAACGGGAGTTCTATATTATCTGCCCTTAAGTTGTAAAATTTCTTGATTTGCTCTCGAATATCACGTATGTACTCTGACGGAGCGGGGCTAAGACAATTGATTACTCTTCTGTATTTATCGAAAATTTTTGTTTCCTCCTTCTGATTGTTTATAGAATCTTTTGCATAGTTTAAATAATTTGCCTTGGATTTCTCTCTGGCAAAAAATTCCAAGAATCGTCCTTCTGAATTTACTATAGCAAAAATTAAGTCATCAACATCGTCTACGGTTTCTAAGTGCCGCTCTTCAAAATTACGCAAAATGACAATCTTAATCAGGCCTGTGGTTAGAATAGAAACCCTACAACCGCAATCGTCAAACCCTATCTCTTTCCATACTCGTTGATAGGCTGATATTTCATCTTTACTCGTTTGAATATTTAACCAATCGACAGGATTTTTCTTTCCTATGGTAGGCGACATGATAGCCATAGTAGGCGACATAATAGCCGCAAGAAAAAATAAAATGAACAATTTTGGCATTTCTCACCCCCTAAAATAAGTAGTGATTCTTCCTTACTTATAAAGCCATATGAAAATTATGTCAAGGTTTTATATGATTGCCCAATTTATAGCTTATGTGTATAATTCTCCATACGCTTTCAAAAGCGTTTTTTGTTGTTTCTAAATATCGCGGGATAGACCTGCCGGCAGGCAGGGAAGTGGTATCTCCGAAAAAGACCAATAGCGCGAATAACCGAGGTTATGAGCTTATTGCAAGGTTAATTGTTGAAAAATTTGAAAATATATATCGCGGGGTAGAGAAGTGGTATCTCACAAGGCTCATAACCTTGAGACGCCCGTTCGAGTCGGGCCCCCGCAACAAGTAATCGTGGGTGACAGGCACGAAATTAACCTAACTTCACCGAGCGATTATGCCCTAATCCCCTCGGGACGGGCGAATAATTTTAGAAAAATTATTTTAGCCGATGTAGTTCAATGGTAGAACGAAGGACTCATAAGCCTTAGACAATGGTTCGATTCCATTCATCGGCACCCGATTAAAAACCGGATGTATTTGTTTTGCGGTCGTAGCTTAGCTGGTCGAAAGCGCCTCCCTGTCACGGAGGAGAACGTGGGTTCAAATCCCATCGACCGCGCATATATAATCAAATAAAATCAAACTCTCTAAAAACTTGTTCGTATAAACCAACAATGCGTTTTGCCTCGCGCTGGGAAAGAAAAAATTCTGAACCCTCGTGAGCTATTTTATTTCGTATTTTGTGCGCCTCCCAAGCGTTCTGAATGCTTGAAAAATCGGATGGTTCAATGGCTTTTAATCTTTCTCCTAAATTTTCTCCGCTATATCCCATACGGCGTATCATCTCATCGAGTATATTATCCGCTTCAAGAATCGCCAACTTCCACTCCGAAGGATTGGTGGAATCTATATGATCCATAACTACCTGCCACTTTTCGTGCTTAGGCAAAGGATCGGGATTGTAAGGAACAATCTCCTCCGATTCTTCTTTTTCTGCTTTTCGCACCTCACGAATACGGATAAGAGAATAAATAATTATGGTAATTAGAAAAATTGAAAGTATGGGAAGGATGGCTTTAATCAATGAAAAAAGGAGAGGCGGATCGTAAAAACCGCTTCCGTCAGCGCCCACGCCGCCATTTATATAATTTTGCGATCCATCGGGCGAATAATAGTAAAACTCGCTTCCGTCAGCGCCCGTACTACTATTTCCCTCGCCACCACCCGATGAATTTGGCGACCCGCCAAAAACCCAACGAAAAAAAACATACACTTGGTTGAATAAAAAATCTATATTTAAAAAACGCGGCTCAAAAAGTGGCGCAGGCATGCTTAATAATTAGTATACAGTATTAAGTATTGTGTATTAAGAGTAAAAACTATTGTTCGAGAAATCTGCCGATTTCAAAAAGCGATGCTTCCCCCCACCAAGGAGCAATAAGTTGAAATCCGAGAGGAAGGCCTGACTCTGTTTTGCCGGAAGGAATAGATATTGCGGGAACGCCTGCGAGATTCACCGGCACGGTAAAAATATCCGCCAAATACATTTCTAGGGGATTTCCTGTTTTTTCGCCGATTTTAAACGCGGGCGTCGGCGTAGTGGGAGTAGCTATGGCGTCAACTTTTTCAAAAGCGTCGCGAAAATCTTTTTCTAAAAGCACTCGTACGGATGTCGCTTTATTATAGTAAGCGTCATAATAGCCGGAAGATAAAACGTAAGTTCCTAACATTATGCGACGCCTTGTTTCTTTCCCAAAACCTTCCCCGCGGGTTTTTTTATATGAATCAAGAAGTGTTTTTCCTTCTTTGCGCACCCCATACCGAACACCGTCAAAACGCGCCAAATTGGTGGAAACTTCCGCAGGCATTATTATGTAATAAACCGCCAAGGAATATTTAAGATGCGGTAATTCAATATCTTTTATTTCGTATCCGTTTTTCTTTAATTTTTCAATTGTTTCTTTAAAATTGGAAAGTACTTCTTTATCAATTCCTTCGCGTTCTATAAAAGAGTGAGGAACTCCTATTGTTTTTTTTGACTTTGCGGACGCGTTGCGTTGATTTTCCGGCACCGAAGTGCTGTCAAACTTATCGTGTCCGGAAATGGCGTTAAAAATAATTTCGGCGTCGCAAACTGTTTTGGTTATTGGGCCGACTTGGTCAAGTGAAGAGCCCATAGACATTAGTCCGAAACGAGACACCGCCCCATAGGTCGTTTTTAGCCCCACAACACCGCAAAAGGCCGATGGTTGCCTGATTGAACCGCCTGTATCAGACCCTAATGAAGCTAAGGTTCCACCCATAGCAAGAGCTGCTGCCGACCCGCCAGAAGAGCCCCCAGCCACACGTTTTTCATCATGGGGATTTTTAGTAACACCATAAGCGGAATTTTCCGTAGAACTCCCCATGGCGAATTCATCCATATTAGTACGACCCAAAAAAACCACTCCCTCATTTTTTAATTTAGATATAACAGTCGCATCGTATGTCGCCGTGTAATTAGAAAGAATTTTTGATGAAGCGCTTGCAATTTCACCTTTTATTAAAATATTGTCCTTAACAGCAATCGGAATTCCTGTGAGCGCTCCGCCTTTACCGCTTTTTAAAGCCGCGTCCGCGGTATCGGCTTGGGATGTTGCGTCTTTAAAAATCTCCAAATAGGCATTAATGGAGGAATTTTTTTCTTTAATTTCTTTTAAATACGCTTCTGTTAATTCACGAGCGGTAAAATCTCCATTTTTTAAATGAATACTCGCTTTAGTTATTGTTAAATTTTTTAAATCAATCAACATGACATTAGCCTAAAATATCTGTTTCACTTTTACATAATCTCCGTCACGGTCGGGAACATTTCTTAAAATTTCTTCTTTTGTGGCAAGCGGTTTTTCATAAAGCGTATCCCCGCGCATTACATTGCGAAGTTCCCCTACTTCTTTTTTAGGCGTTTTGTCTGCTACCTCTTTTATTTCATCCACATACGCCAAAATATTTTTGAGGTCAAAAAGAAAACTCTCTTTTTCTTCTTTACTTAGAGAAATACGCGAAAGTTCGGCTAATTTTTCTATATCATTTAATTGCATTAATCTTATCGTATCAAAGTTTAAGTAATTTGATAAATTCGTCTTCCGAGAGAATTTTCACCCCTAGTTTTTTTGCCTCATCTAATTTTGAACCCGGATTATCTCCAGCCACGACAAAACTTGTTTTTCCAGAAACGCTTCCGGGCACACTCCCTCCTCGTTTTAATATCTCTTCTTTAGCTACGTCCCGCGACATTTTGGAAAGCGTCCCCGTTAACACAAAAGTAAATCCCTTAAGTTCTAAATTTTTATTTTTCAATTTTTGGGGATTCTCTATTTTTAAATAAATCAGGAGTTCGCCTATTATCTTTTTATTTTGTGAATCCTTCAAATATTCTGTTATAGAACGCGCGGATTTTTCTCCAACACCTTCTATTCTGACAAAATCTTCTTCTTTTGCAGAAAGTATGGCTTTAATCGTACCAAAATTGTTGGCAATATCACGCGCGGTTTCCTCCCCCACATGGCGGATTCCAAGCGCATGTAAAAATTTAGCGAGGGCGACTTTTCTGGAAGTATTAATCGCGCTAATCAGATTTTCCGCTGATTTCTCGCCGAATCCCAGAAGTCCTTCAATATCCTCTTTTTTTAATTTAAAAATATCCGGAATATTCTGAACAAGGCCGATATCCAAGAATTCGTAAATAATTTTTTCGCCGAGCCCGTCAACATTCAAACCTTTTTTACCGACAAAATGAATGAATCCTTCGCGATGTTTTGCGGGGCAAGTTTTCGACGGACAATAAAATGCCACTGATTGCCCTTTTCCGGCCGTCTCTTTTACAAGCGTGGTTCTACAAACCGGACATTTTTCCGGCATTTTAAATTTTTTTTCTTTCCCAATACGTAACTCTTTGAGAACTCCGAAGATTTCAGGTATTACATCGCCTGCTTTGCGAAGCATTACAGTATCGCCTATCCTAATACCAAGTCTTTCAATTTCATCCATGTTGTGAAGTGTCGCTCTTTTAACAAGAGAACCCGCAATTCGCACTGGTCTTAGATGAGCCACGGGGGTAATTGCTCCAGTACGCCCTACTTGCACTTGTATATCTTCAAGAATAGTCGTTGCCTCTTCAGCTCTAAACTTATAGGCAATACTCCACCTTGGCGATTTGGCGGTATAACCAAGCGTATTGCATAATTCGCGCTCATTGATTTTTACAACCAAACCATCAATCCCATATTCTTCTTTATCGCGCTTTAAAGACCACTCTTTATACATTTTTTCTATCTCATCAAGCGATAGAGCGTGTCTATAAGCAGGATTTACTGAAAACCCTAATTGTTTAAGGAGAGCCAGTTCTTCAAACTGGTTTTTTGGCGTATTACCTCCCCAAAAACCATCAATATCGTATGCAAAAACTTGAATATTACGCGAGGCGACCACTTTCGGATCAAGTTGGCGAAGAGTGCCCGCGGCCAAATTACGGGTATTGGCATAAATAGCGAGGTTTTCTTTTTTTCGTTCTTTATTTATATAAACAAGTTCGCTTTTTTTCATCCAAGCCTCCCCCATAACGGTCATGGAAATTTTTTGCGAAAGTCTAAGCGGTATATTTTTTACGGTTTTTAAATTATTAGTTATGTCTTCGCCTATTTCTCCATCGCCACGGGTGGCGCCACGAATAAAAATTCCGTCTTTGTAAGTCAGCACAACCTTAAGTCCGTCTATTTTAAGTTCGGATACATAAGACGGTCTGCGCATTATTCCTTTCTTTCCCAAAAAACGAAAAGTTTTTTCTTCCCATCCTTTTAATTCTTCGAAATCAAATACATTGTCAAAAGACCATTGTTTTATGTCATGGCGAACCTTTATAAATTCTTTGCTTGGCGCTCCGCCAATGCGTAAAGTGAGACTATTGTTTGTTTTAAACTTCGGATATTTCTCTTCAAGCGAAATGAGCTCCTTAAAAAGCGCGTCGTAAGCTTCGTCGGAAATTTCCGGCCTATCCTCTTCGTGATAAAGCTTAATGTGGCGGGAAATTGATTCGCGAAGTTTTAAAATTCTTTTTTGGGCTTCTTTTTTGGGGGATTGAATTGGCATATTTATACAGTCAGTATAGTAAAATATCCCCTAAAAACAAAGGTTCTACAAAGATTTATGTATTTTCTATCAACTATAGACTGGGAACTATTAATTGGCCTCTAGTAGCTAAGGCGAATAGCGCGTTCCATGCGGATGGGGTCGGAAAGAACGCAAGTATTGTAACCTCTTGCTTCTATTGTCGTCCCCATAGTCTCTCCGTTTGAGTATTTGGCAACCGTCACGAGGGCGCAATAGTGAGCGCCATTGAAACTGAAAGTGCTTGTAGCGGCGGTTGGACTTTCGTCTATAACCTTAATTCCATCAGGATTTGAATCAGCATTGTAAATAATGCTTACCTCGTCGCAAGACGCAAGGCCACTTTTGCCGTACTCATCCACCTCATAGCCGTATAAAAGACTGTCGCTTGATGTCGGGAAAATTCCCTGTTTAACATCCCAAAACAGAGCGCACTCAACGGCGGTATCGGCGGCATAAAAAGCGAAATGCGATTCCCGTCCGGAAGACGCCAAAATAATCTCTTTACTGATGATGTTAAAAACCGAAAGGCCGATGGAAAGGACAATGGCGGAGAGTAAAACCGCAAGTGCTAAAACGAACCCGCCTTGGGTAGTTTTTAGTTCTCGCCCTCCTAAATTTTCTTTGAAAATTTTGGTGGGTAAATTTATAGTTTTTAGTTTCATAAATTCCTAATTCCTAATTCTTAACTCTTAACTCCTGCTCCATTACTGCCAGTTAAACAAACTCTCGTTAATGACAAAATTTTTAACAGTAACTCCGTTCACCCATTCCACTTTAACCTCAACGCGAAGTTCGTTGGCATCATAAGGGTCTTCGGTTCCTACTGTCGACTGGCTATAAACCTTCACAAAGCGCTTAAATTGCGATGTTTCCCAATCTGGATCAGTTCCATAACCGTAAGTACCGTCAATAATATTGCGGTTGAGATTCGGGCAACCTAAAAAATCACAGGGAATAATGTCTGCACGACTTATATCATCGGAATCGGAATCGGGAACGGTAACATCAATAGCGCATCCGTCAGGATTAGTAACAATCATGCACGGATTGATGATGTTTGTTTTATATTGGTTCCAAGTGCCGGATGTGATGATATTTGCATCGCGCCTATTGCGTAAATATTCAATCGCTTCTTGGGATAAATAAACGGCGGTAATTTGATCCTTAGCGTAATTTGAGAAAAAAACACCGCGAGAAACTATTGTAAGAGGCCCCACGATAGCGATCGTCAAAATAGATATAGCCACTAGCGTTTCAATGAGAGTGAAGCCATTTGGGTTAATTTTAAATTTTAAATTTTTAATTTTTAATTTGCTCATGAATCGATTTTTCTTTGCGATACCGTCGTTGTAACATTAAAAGCGGATTTGACTCCTTTTTTATAAAACACACTCCCTCTAACTACAATAATCACGCGGGGCTGTTTTGAATCCCCTGCTCCCGTGCCGATAACAAAAAAATCCATCGTATCAATAGAAAGTTCGGGAGCGGTTAGTCCTAAAAAGGTGGCACCAGAATCAACGGACCGCTCAATTTGATGCGTTGTGTCATTAAAGCGATAAACAATTTGATCTTCTGTGTTATTTGGATCTCCTTTGTACCCCTCAAACGCTATGGATGTTGCTCCGTTAGTGCAATCGTTTACAAGGATGATGGTTCCCGGTAACGCATTATCCGCATCACAATGATATTCCGAACCTATGCGCAAATTTCTGGACATGCTTTCCATGGCAAAATTCAAATTATCCATTACCGTTCGTGTAATCTGGGCTTTTTTATTTGAATCATTCATGGCAAAGATGGCGCCCAAGCTTATGGTCATCACAATCGTAAAAATCGAAACCGAAACCAGCATTTCAATGAGGGTAAATCCAGACACTAAGTTTGGCATAGCTTCCCCTATGGTTTTGTATGATTTGTTTCGCATATACAATGTTTTCTTTAAATAGGGAGGTTCTTTTACAAACAGTTTGCGCAAGAACCATAATGTCAAACTTAGTGCTTGGGTGAATCCTTTTTTAAAATTTTTAATTTTTAATTTTTTAGTTTTCATATAACTAATCCTGTATAGAAACTTGTCCCGTAGACCACACTACCACCGTCTTAGAAAAATCTTTTTTGGGGGACTCTACCGATATCTTTAAATTATCGTATACGGTATCGGTAGAACCTAATGTGCCGGTAATATCGGCTTCCGGGTCTGGTCTTGTAAAGACGGTGTTGGCAAAATCAAGGTTGCATTGCGTTGTCGCTCCCGTAGTGCCGCAAATGTCGCGAATATTATCGCCATTTGATATTAAAACATTTTCAAGACATTCAATGTTTGCGGGCGAAGAACAATCTTCGCCGGCATGATTGTATTTTTTGTCGCCATCAACATCCGCGTAGAGAATAAAAGATGTCGGGGTTGTCGCGGAAAAATAAACGCCATAACCCGGAAACACCCCGGAACTAATATCTGACTGTTTTGCCGAGAGGCCGTACACTTGGGCTTGCCTGATTTCAAGCGCTATCTGATGAGCAAGATTACTAACCGCTATTTTTTGATTGAATGACGAATAGTTCCCCAACGTAACCATGGAAATAAGCGTGAAAATGCCTATAACCACCAAAAGTTCAATCATGGAAAACCCAGACACTAAGTTTGGCATAACGCCACGCATGGTTTCGTTTGATTTGTTTCGCGTAGATAATGTTTTTTGAAAGTATGAAGTTCCACCCCTAAACAATCGGCGCAAAAACCACAATGCCAAACTTAGTGCTCGGGAAAAACCCTTTTGGGAAGTTAATAGTCTATAGTTTTTAGTTTTTAGTTTTTTCACGGATATTTTTTAAAAGCCGAGCATTCGCATTAAATAGGGAGTAGGAATAAACAGGGCAAGCGCAAAACCCAAAAGGAGAAACGGAGCAAATGGAATTTCACTTTTCATTGTAAATTGTCTGCTTCTTAAAAACAACAGAATAATGGAGAAAAGAGCGCCGATCCAAAAAGAAAAGAGAATGGCCAATCCCCCGCGAATCATCCCGAGAAACCATCCTATGCCTAGTACCAGTTTTGCGTCCCCAAACCCAATCCACTTCCCGCGGGAAATAAAAAAAATGAAAGCGAACGGAGCAAAAAAAAGCGGTCCGGAAAAAAGGGCTGATGACAAACTCTCGCCCGGCAAAAGAAACAGAGCCGGGCGGACAAGGGAAAGCAAAATGAAAAAAAACACCAATTTGTCGGGAATTATTTTGTGGCGAAGGTCATACACCACAATAATCAAAAGAATGCTTATAATTACAAAAATATAAGGTAGAAAATAAAAAAATTCGCTTGCTATATAATTTTTCGCATATATGAAAGAAAGTAAAAAAAGCGCTCCCGCCACGAACTCAACCAGAGGATATTGAAACGATAGTCGCGACTTGCAAGACGCGCATCGGCCTTTGAGCGCGAGAAAGCTCAAAAGCGGAACGAGCTCATACCACTTGAGAACTTTTCCGCAATACAGACACATAGACCTTCCCCCTAAAGAAAAATTAGTGTTGTAACGAAAAATTACGACATTAAGAAAACTGCCGATAATAGTTCCGAGTAGAAATACAAAAAGAAATACTGGATACATTCATTACTATTATAACTGGCAATGAGAGAAAAATGAAAGCTCGTTTTCATTTTAATCGAATGAGGAAGTTTATGTATTCATATACCAAGGAATATAAAAATCCCCCTCCCTAGTTTTGGAATTAGAAATTTCTAAAACCCAAAACTAGGGAGGGGGATTTTTATGAATTATATGATAAACGTTTTACGCTAACACTTAGGGCTTCACATCATACGCTGGATCGAGATAAGAAGGATTCGCATCACTACCGGTGCATATTGCCGGATCTCCACCCGCATCGCTACTAAGCGCTTCCGCATCGCTACTAAGCGCAGAGTGCGTACCAGACTCAAGCGTTGCCGATAAGTGATATGAGGAACACCCTGTATCAAGCCCGGCGTAGCTATAGACATACACACCACTATTTAGCGGGTCTTCTGGAATTGTCGAAATATAGCCAGGTGTCACTAAAGATGCAGTATCTAGAACCGCGGGATAAGCGCGATTTTCGTCATAGTAAAGCTCAAGAGCCAGCTGAATTTGTTTTAAGGTGGCAATACGGGTCGCATCGCGCGACTTCTGGCGAGCGGTATTCAAGCTAGCCAATACGACCGAGGAAAGCACACCGATAATGGCGATTACGACTAGAAGTTCAATCAAAGTGAACCCTTTTTGTTTGTTTTTTGTCATTTATTGGTAAAACTAATAATTTAAATAAAAAACGACCGTTTGTTTTAATAACTATATCATAGTATATGAGTATATATAATTGATTCGCTAGGTTGAAATGTAAACGAGTTTTCATTTCTCCCTCCCTGCCAATTATAACAAAACTAAACCTTTATGCTCCCGTACATGTGGATAACGGCGTGAGTTAAGGAGTTGGGATATAGGAGTTAGTTAGAGGGGAAAGGGATGTAAGATAGGTCCCTGGCTTGCTATCTCCTAACTCCTACCTCCTAACTCCTGCTCCTAGATTCCCCCCGCAATGTTGTAAATCGGTATCAATACCGCCGTGATGAGAAGCCCGACGCCGATTCCAAGGGCAATTATCATGGCCGGCTCAATCAGTTCAACTATGGTATCCACGGCAGTTTCTACTTCGCGCCGGTAGAATTTTGCAATCATCTTTAAGATATAGCCGAGATCGCCGGCTTCTTCACCGACTTTTATCATTTGAATCATAATTGATGGAATTTCGTTGGGATATTTACTGAAGGCATCCGATAAGGAACTTCCCCCTTTAATGGATTCTTGGGTGTCCAGCAAAATTTTTTCATAGACCTTGTTGCCAACCACGCTGGAAGTGATTTCAATGGCGCGCAACATGGAAATACCGGAGGAAAGCATTGTGTCCATGTTGTCGGCTATGCGGGAAAGATAAAGTTTTTGATACAACCCTCCCACAAGTGGTAGCGATATCTCAAGGCTGTCAAAATAAAACTTTCCACCTTCTTTGGAGTGAAGGCGAAAAAGATAAAGTACGCCCAAAACCAGGGATACTAAAATAAAAATTCCGTAGTCAAGAAGGAAATTACTTATTCCGATGACAAATTCCGTATAAAAAGGTATCCCTTGGCCGGATTCCAAAAGAATGGCGGAGAGCTTGGGAATAACCAGGGTAAGCATCATCGCCATCACGGCGATAAAAGTGAGAATGACAAAAGCCGGGTAAATAAGAGCATTTCTTGTCTTTATGGCCAGATCATAAGAACGGTCAAGATAATCGGCTAAATAAGTGAATGTTTCGTTTAATTTACCGGATTCTTCGCCGGCATGCACCATATTCACATAAAACGGGGAAAATATATCGGGGTGCTTCCCCATGGCGGTGGAAATCGGCACGCCGGTTTGGATATCATCCGCTATTTGAGTGATACTTTTGCGAAGAACTAGATTTTTTGATTCACCGCCTAAAAGACGAAAAGTTTTAACTGCCGACACATGCGCCCCGAAAAGCGTTGAGATTTGACGGGAAATAATCACAATATCTTTAAGCGCGACGCCACCGCTAAAAAAAGAAAAATTTTTCTCCAAAAACGGCCGGTGGTCTTCTTCTTTGACAGAAACAATGACGAGATTAAGACGTTGGAGGGCGGAAATCGCCAAATCCTTGTTGGGAGCGTCAATCACTCCTTCTTTTTGTGCCCCACCCGTCTCTATTACGATATATTTGAATACCATCCTGTTAGAGGCGGGTCGCGTTCGTAGCGTCCTCTGCGTAATTATTGTTAAAAATTTGCATTATTTCTATTATACTGCATTTATTATAAATAATTTAGCCGACCGTGGCCTCTAACGGGACTATACCAATTTTATTTTTTATAGTCGCTCCGCTCCTTAAAAATCTATCATATTAATCGCTCCAACACCTTCGGATTAAACGATACCGCATAGGCATCTTCAATACTTATTTCTCCTGCGCGGACAAGCCCGACAAGCGACCTATTCATGTCTATCATTCCAGATTCGGACCCTGTTTCAATCACTACATCAATCTCGTGGGCTTTCCTTTCCCGAATAAGATTGGAAACGGCATTATTATTTAAAAGAAGTTCATACGCCGGAATAAGACCGCCGGAAATTCTTTTAATGAGACGCTGTGAAAAAATACCGAGCAAGCTTCCCGCAAGCTGTAACCTGATCTGGTCTTGTTGGCCAACGGGGAATGAGTCTATTATGCGCTCAATCGTCTGTGAGGCGTTATTGGTATGAAGAGTTGAAAGCACCAAATGCCCTGTTTCTGCGGCTGTAACCGCGGTTGAAATTGTTTCCGGGCTTCGCATCTCCCCGACCATAATCACATTCACATCCTGTCTGAAAGACTGTTTCAGCGCTACATGGAAATCTTTGGTATCAAGGCCTACCTCGCGCTGGTCAATAATTGATTTATTATTCTCAAAAATATACTCAATCGGATCCTCAATAGTAACGATGTGCTCTCTTCGCTCATTGTTGATGAGGTTAATCAAAGAAGCCAAGGTGGTGGATTTACCTTGTCCGACCGGACCAACTATGAGAAAAAAACCTTGACGCTTTCTTGCTATTTCCTCAAGCGAGAGTGGCAGATTAAGTTCTTCCAGTTCTTTGACTTTGGGAATGAGGCGCATCGCAATCCCCACTACCCCGCCGTGAAAAAAGGCGTTGCCGCGCAAACGCGCTATGTTTTTAAAGTTGTAGGCGAAATCAACTTCCTGATCGCGCAAAAATTTTTCTAATTTGTCCTGCGATAAAAGTTCTTTCAAAATTCCAAGAGCATCTTCCTTTTGGTAGGGTGGGTGTTTAACAAGATTAATAAGTTCTCCTGAAATACGCACGGAGGGAGAGCGCCCGGCGGAAATATGAAGATCAGATCCGGCTTCGCGGACTACCGTATTGATAAGCTCTTCAATTTCTTTTTTGTAATCCATCATCCTGTTAGAAATAGACAACGACTGAATGTTGTCCATAATGATTTAATTGTTTATGAAATTGATTGTACTTTGAATTTTGATTTTTCATAATTATCGTTGTCGTTGACTTCTAGCGGGACTATAGTGATTCTTGTTTTAAAATTTCGCGTACTTGCGTAATAACCTCCGAAGGAGTGGCTGAAGCTTTTACAATGTAGCCCGCCGCGCCTAATTCCTTTCCGCGTTCAATATCGGATTTCTGACCACGATTTGAGAGAATAATCTTACGGGCATTCTGAGCTAAGTTAGATTTGTTTATTTTCTCCAAAAGTTCAAAGCCATCCATTTTTGGCATAACGATGTCAACCAGAATAATGTCTGGGTTAAGCCCGTTATTTAATTTATCAAGCGCCAAATCGGAGCCGAGCGCCGTTTCCACATCAAAATTAGATTCGCTGAATTTGAGCGCATACATATCAATTAAAAAACTATCGTCATCAATTATTAAAATTTTGTATTTTTTATCTTCAGCCATAGCTGTATTTATTGTAAATTATAACATAAGTTAAGTTTCGTTATATTGCACCCTTCTTTTTATAAAGTATTGACTTCCTGAAAAGGGACAATACCGGCGGCGCTCTTTAAAATTGCATCCTCCCGCATAGTGAGCATACCCTTAGCGCGAGATGCTTTCCAGATAGCGTCTTCTGTCGGATTAGTGAGAATAATGTTCTTAATATCCTCATTAATCTTAAGAACCTCGTACACGGCGATACGTCCGCGCAAACCGGACGGACAAGTCGGAGAAGGTTTGGCTCCATGAACGCTTGCAATAGACATTATCTCTTTTCGTTTTGGGTCAGGCAAATCATTAAACTGTTTTTCTATCATTATTTTAATGCTGCCTTCTATGGGAATGGCGTCTTCCGAGCCATGGCAAATGACGCGCACCAGCCGTTGAGCTAAAGCAAGAATAAGCGTGGGCGCGATAAGATATGGGTCAATCCCCATATCTATAAGCCGAGGGATTACGCCGATAGAATTGTTAGTGTGAAGCGTTGATAAAACAAGATGTCCGGTAAGCGCCGCTTGTATGGCGAGCTGGGCTGTTTCTTTGTCTCTTATTTCGCCGACCATAATTACATCGGGGTCCTGTCTTAAAATAGATCTTAAACCGCTCGCAAAAGTGTAGCCGATTTCCGGCAATATTTGCGATTGGCTCATGTTGGGAATATTGTATTCAATCGGATCTTCAAGTGAAACCACATTTTTCGTCTCGCGGTCAAGCTCGTTTAACATCGAATAAAGAGTTGTTGTCTTGCCGGAACCGGTTGGGCCAGAAAGAAGAATTAATCCGTAGGGGCGCTTGATTGCTTCGCGTACCGCTAAAACACCTTCTTTGGAAAGACCGAGGTCTTCAAGCGATTTTACGCCTTTTTGCGTGTCAAGAATTCTCATTTCCACTTTTTCGCCGTAGTAAGTCGGGAAAGTTGAAACGCGAAAATCAATTTTTCGATTGTCGATGCGCGCCGTAAAACGCCCGTCTTGGGGTTTTCTTTTTTCGTCAAGCTTTAGATTGGCTAAAATCTTGACACGGGCGACAACCGCGCTGTACACCTCGACCGGGAGAAACAAGCTCGTATGCAATATTCCGTCAACGCGGAATCTTACTTTTACTTTATCGCCGACATTTTCAATATGTATATCGGAAGATCCCCCTTCCGTGGCATGCCTTAGAATAACCGCCACAATTTTAGTCACAGGCGCGTCTTCGATTATTTTGGTGGCTTGAACGCTTTTTTTATTGCCTTCTTCCAATTCTATTCCCTCGTCGGCTTTTCCCAGAGTTATTCCGGCGATATCAACCAACTCTTTATCAAGGTCGGAAAGAGCTTTGGTAACCTCGCCAGAAAGGCCTTTATAGTTGCTGATGACAAGATCAAAATCGCTTTTAGAAATGAGAAAAATTTTATAAGGGATGCCTAATTTTGAAGAAATAAAAGCAAGGGCGTCTCGGGCTCCGATACTCTCCGGGTCGGTCATTCCAATTTCAAGCACGCCATTTGCTATGCCGAGAGGCACGAAGGCATAAAAAATGGCTGATTCTTCGGGAATATATTTAAGCGCTTCAAACGATATGCTCTTGTTATCAATCGCTCGCGTCGGGATTTTTAAATATTCGCTCCTTATGGCAAGAAGGTCTTTTTCCGACATTCCGCGCTTTTTGAGCACTTCATCAAGCGAAACGACACCAATATCGGCTTCTTTGGTAATGATATCTATTTCGCTTTTTTTTATAAAGCCCTTTTTGGTAAGTTCATCTAAAAAACTCATTCCATTAGAGGCAGACCCCGTTAGAAGCCGCCCTCGCGAAGCGAGTGCTGCGACCGCCATTAGGCGTACCTTTATTGTTGTTATTTAACATAAACATCAACCTTTAAATATTTACATTAGCGCAGCGAGGCGATCTGCTTCTAACGGGATTATATATTTTCTTAGTGCCCCATAAATTTAGGCGGGGTAAGTATCCCATAACCATCCTGCTCTTTGAGCTAATTATTTTCCCTATCTATCTGTCCTGTGCTTTTTCTTCAGGGACAGGGACGCTTTCAGGCTCAATTGGAGCGAAGGGGTTGGCGCGCCCGGCAGTTCCCGCACTGGGCAAGCTAACGGTAAAATCCTGAAGACTGGTAAAAAGCCTTGAGGAAAATAAGGCCTCGTCAAGTTTTATGTTATTTAAATTAAGAAGAACAACGAGAAGATCTTTGCCCTTAATATTGTCTTGGGAAAGAGCTGGAATCTCTTTTTTCAATACAACATTTTCACTTGAACTTTTGAAGAAAAAAGAATAGATAAAAAATGCCACTAAAAATATTACGACCGCAATTATAATATTTTTTCTTTTTTGGAGAGAATCTTTCATCCCGTTAGAGGCAGGTCGCGTTCGTAGCGTCCTCTGCGTAATTATTGTTAAAAATTTGTATTGCTTCTATTATACTGCATTTGTTATAAATAATTTAGCCGACCGGGACCTCTAACAGGATTAAACCCTGTTAGAAGTTGCTCTCGCTACCGAGCGAGTGCGTGAGCACCTTGGAGCAGTTTACTTCTAATAGGGTCATTTTATTTGAGCCAATAGGTTTTTAATCTTATGTTATAGCGGTAAATTCCCCCACTGGAAGCGGAAAACGATATGCTCTCAATGTCTACGATGCGGAGACTCCTTTCCAGGTCGGAAATAAACGATATAAAATTCGAATATGGACCTTCAACGGAGAACTCAAGGTTTATTGAGCCATAGGGTTTGTTGTCTTTGCCAATTAAATCCCTTTCTTTCTTACTGTCGGTATTACTTGAGATATTTATGCTTTTAGCCGGCATTCCGTATTTGGAAGACATTCTATCAATTTCTAGCACCAGCCGCACATTATCAACATTATTTGGGAGTATGCGCTCCAGGCGATCAATTTCTGTTGCGGGAAAAGAATTATACTTGGCAAGCAATTTATCTCGCGATTCCTGGAGTTTTCTGGAATTATCCAGCGCGTCTTCATAGGATTTTTTTTCGACTGTCAGCTTTTTAGTTTCCTGATATGTGGGGTTGGTGAAAAAATAAAATATCGCTACCGCCGTAATCAAAAGTAAAGTTGGAAATATTATTCTAATCATAGTTATTATTGATTCTCTAAATCATCGTCTGCGCGTTCAAGAAATGATTTGTATGATAACAGGGTTGGACTAACAACCGTAGACAAATTAAATGTGACATTGCCAGAACCATCAAGATTAAGGTCTGAAAAAATATGCTGGAGAAAATATTTATTTTTCCCTAATACATCAGACTGCAACGCCACATAAGCGTAATTACGCGCCTGCCCGCTCATATTAATCTCTATCTTTCTATTAGAAAAACTGTAGCTGAATGTATTAAAACGAACTGAAGGAATAGTTGAGGTTTCAAGTAATTTGAAAATCGGCGAAACGACGATATGGTTGGTAAGTATTCCCTTGGCTGATTCTATTCTTTTATCAATGCGCTCCAACTCAACTATAAGTGTGGGGTCAAAAGCTTTTTGGGCGCTCTGGAGTAACCCGCTATTTTGCTTTATTTGAGCATTTAGAAAATTTTTGTAGAAATAGACACCAATACCGCTAAAAAGACTGGCAAAGAAAAGTACTGTTGAAATCAGTGTGAAAAATCCAACCGGCACCTCGCGAACAATCGTGTCTTTGGCGAGAGATTTTTTTGGTATAAATGATGTTTGAGATTCCATGATACGAGTGATTACGAATTAAATTGAATGATACGAATGGTTACAAATAGTGACAAAATGAATGGTTTTATTTTATTTATGTAATTTGTGTATTTAATGTCAAGGTTAGATATCTTGTAGTTTTCTAAGAGCAAGCCCTATTGCTACAGCAAATTCAGGACCGGCTTCTTGCAGTAGATTTTCCAGAAACACCGGCGCTTCGACTTTGGAAAACGGGTCTCCATACACAATTTCCGCCTGGAGAACTTCTTTGGCTTTATCACGAAATCCCGGCAAAAGCACTCCGCCTCCCGTCAACACTACTTTCCCGATAGTTTTATTATACTTTCTTTCGTAGTTTAATAATACCCTATTTACTTCAGAAAAAATATAATCTGTGGATAGAGAGATTGTTTCTTTGATTTCATTGTTGTTTTTCTGCGGAAGCAATCCTTGCGTTCGTTTTAGTTTTTCCGCCTCTTCCATGCTGATGCCGAGTGATTTGGAAAGCGATAAAGTAATATCCTGGGATCCGCGACCGACGGAGTGCGAGCTTTTAACCACGCCATATTCAACAATAGAAAGCTTGGTTGTTCCCGCACCCATATCAAGCACCATTACCAGCTTCATGTCGTGGCCAAAAGTTGAACGAATAGTGGAAAACATCTCAATTTCAAAAAAAATATTTTCAAGTCCGACACGATTGACTATGTCTTGATATTTACTTACCGTTTCACTGTGTATAGCCGCGATTAAAACATCTATCTTTTCATTCTTGCCGTCTGGATTTTCCCCGTCCGTTTCCGTTTCATATTCCTCCGGACGCGGAACAACCCACCAGTCAATAGATACTTCTCCTATTGGCACGGGAATATATTTTCTCGCTTCAATGGGAATAATAGAATCAAGCTGGCTTAGGGAGAGCTTGGGAAGCTGAATCATTGAAATAAGGCTTGCCGAAAAAGGAATGGAAAGCGCCGCGTTTTTAGTGGAAATATTAGATTCTTTTAATATATCATTTATTGCCTCCGCCAATTTTTCGGCCGGAAGGTTGGTCATCTGCCCCACGGTAAGGTTCGCGTAAGGACCGAGGGCAAGTTCGCCGTATGTTTCAAGCACCGCCTTGCCTCCCTTTTTCTTGAGTTGAACCACTTTTATGAAAGACGAGCCGATATCAATGCCGATAGCGCTGACTTCTTTGGGTTTAAAAAAATCAGCGATTTTTGCAAACTGTTTTAAGGGGTTCTGCATGGAATATATTGCTTTAAATTATAACATGCCAAAAATCAAACGCGGTATATACCCAGAAGCAGTATGATTGCGAAAGCTTTTGAGTATGTATCCGAGTTACTCAAAAAACGAAAGATACTTTAGTTTTTTTGTTCACAGCCGAATATAGTGGCATAATATCGAGGTAATGCCCTTCTTAGAAAAAATTTTTAATTTTCTCTTTCCCCCCAGATGCGTCGGATGTGATAATTTTAGTTCTTATCTCTGCCAAAAATGCCGTGTCGCGCTTCCACGCGCAAAAACGCCGGGGCATAAAGAAATAGAAGCGCTGTTTGAATATCGCGCAAAGGCGATGCAGGGTCTGATTTGGAAACTAAAATATAAAAACGCGCGTGCAATTGCTAAAATTTTAGGAGAATCGCTTTACGAGCATATGCTTCTAAAAATATCGGATTTGACGCTATTTTCGGGCGCTAAACGATTTCTTCTAGTGCCGATTCCGCTTTCTCCTCAAAAATTGCGCTTGCGCGGATTCAATCAGATGGAACTTGTCGGCCGAGAAATGGAAAAGCTGGACCATAAAAAAACGCTTGAGTATACTCCCTATGTTCTAGTTAAAACCCGACATACAAAACCGCAAATGGAAATAAGAAAAAAAGAAGAACGACTGGCGAATGTGATTGGATCTTTCGCCGTTTCCGATATTGAGAAAGTGCGCGGACAAAATATAATACTTATTGATGATGTCACGACCACCGGCGCCACTCTTTTGGAAGCGCGTAAAGTACTCTTGGAAGCCGGCGCGCGAAATATATTTCCAATCGCTATTGCCCATTGATTAGAAAAGAAAATAAGCTTGTGTTAGAGTGTTCCCATATGGCTAATCCCACTTTTTAGTGGGACGCCCGATCCCGCTTAAGCGGGATTTAGGGAGACGTGGCTGAGTGGATGAAAAGTAAACTGCTTTGCTTTTCATCCGATTCCGAGTGAAACGAGGAAATGGCCGGTGCCGTAAGGCAGGCCATAGGAGGACGAACTTGTTCGAACACTCAGCTACTTTTTGTATAATATTCGCGCAAGCGAATACGAGGAGACGTGGCTGAGTGGTCGAAAGCGCCTCACTGCTAACGAGGTAGGGTGTAAAAACTCTCGACGGTTCGAATCCGTCCGTCTCCGCCAGATTACCAAGTTAGAACCGAGGTAAAATAAGGCGGGTATGCAATTATATTACGAAAAACCTAAATTCAAACTCTACCAAGCAAACTGCTTGGATGTGTTGGCGGAACTTCCCGAAAATTCGGTTGATATGATTTTTGCCGATCCGCCCTATCTCCTCTCAAACGGCGGCTTCACTGTCCACGCTGGACGGCGAGTTAGCGTAAATAAAGGCGACTGGGACAAGAGTAATGGACTAAAAAAAGATTTTGAATTTCATCTCGAATGGATAGAGGCCGCCAAACGTGTCCTGAAGCCGCACGGCACGATTTGGATTAGCGGAACATATCATTCCATCTATCAATGCGGCTTCGCACTCCAGGTCGCAAAATTTCATATTCTCAACGATATCGCATGGTTCAAACCGAACGCATCGCCGAATTTGAGTTGTCGTTATTTTACCGCAAGTCACGAAACTTTGCTTTGGGCGCGTAAAGATAAAAATGCAAAACATATTTTCAATTATGATCTTATGAAAAACGGAAACTGGCCAGAGGATCAGTTAAAGAAGCCCGGCTTACAAATGCGTTCGGTTTGGGCTATGGGAACGCCAAAAACTTTTGAAAAGAAATTCGGCAAGCACCCGACACAAAAGCCAGAAGATTTATTGAAAAGAATCGTGCTTGCTTCAACGAATAAGGGCGATCTTGTTGTCGATCCATTCACCGGAAGCTCAACAACCGGAATCGCCGCCTATCTTTTGGGACGACACTTCATTGGCGTTGATACTGAACCGAAGTATTTGGATGTATCAATAAAGCGATTTGAGGAAT
>ERZ1292629.911-Hain-H43-01um-R1-911-length-31525-cov-7_pt1 | contig 23574 bp, 19 predicted proteins | sample MGYA00564399_ERZ1292629 | MGnify/ENA primary metagenome ERZ1292629 (study PRJEB36523, sample SAMEA6512636) | groundwater metagenome | collected 2019-01-08 | study: AquaDiva: Metagenomics assemblies of 32 groundwater samples | reverse complement strand
CAAGGATACCATATTTTTCAATCGCTGAATAGGTGTAATCGCTACAGCGGGGCTGGAAACGACATGAAGTATGCAAGCTAGTTGGGAATTTCTGATACAGTTTTATTAATCTCAACACCAATCTCTTCATTGGTCAATTTTAACATTGACTGTTTGGGGAAAATTATGATGTCAAAATTGCCGCAAATTTTTTCAACAGTTTTATAAATATCTCTACGTAGTCTGTTGCGGGTGACGGCCGACTTAGAAAGTTTTGTAGAAGTGACAATGGCAAAACGGTTAAAGTCTAGGTTATTTGATAAAACTTTAATCCAAAAGAAATTGTTTCGAAGGGTTTTGCCATTATTGTTTGCTATCAAAAAGTTTACTCGAGACAGTCGTCTTATTTTGGGAAGCATGGCTATTTACTACTGGAAGTAACCGACAATTTTTTGCGGCCGGTAAGCCTGCGGCGCTTCATGACATCACGGCCGTGTTTCGTTGCATTTCTCTGCATAAAGCCGTGCTTTCGCAGACGTTTAAGTTTTTTTGGTTGCCAAGGTCTTTTAACCATATTATTTTTGTCTATATAAAATAACTGCCAAAACTATCCCCACGACCAAAACCGAAATCATAATAATTACACTAATCTGCAAGTCCTGGTTCATTTTTTCTTTTTAATGTGCATCATGGCAAAGATAACAATAATAATCGCCGCCAAACCCACCATGGTAAATCCTGTGTTTATTGCAATAATTGTATTAATATTATTCATATTTAGCCAAGAATACAGCAAGATGCAGGCAAAGTAAAGACCAGGCAAACCAAGTTATGGATATTAATATTCTATTATAAACTTCAATATTGACGATTGACCACTGACCAATCACAACTCCCAACATCAAACCTTTTGAGATATCTCCCAAAAATCCTGATAATATTTTTATTTGCGACTTCTTAAACGATTTCATTTCTGTATTTTAACACATTTTGCCACTTGACTGATTGTGGATAAGTGGTGTAAATGAAAGATGTATGGACAGACAAAAATTATGGTCGGCAGTTTTAGAAAATTTCAAACTTTCGGTCTCGGAAGGAAATTTCAATACCTACTTCAAATCAACTCAGCTATTAAACACTTCAGGGGCTGGGGGTAGATTGGTCTGTGAAGTCGGAATAAACAACGCGTTAATCAAAGATATTTTGGATCGGAGATACTATGGCCAAATTATTGCAGAACTCGAAAGGTTGACCGGCAACAAGTGTGAACTATCCTTTGTCATTAGGAGTCAGGAGCTAGGAGCTAGTAATAAAACCGTAAAAGCCTTACCTTTGTTTGAAGAAAAAAATAATATAAATAGTGATGTTTATAAAAAAACAGGATTAAGACCGGATTTTACATTTGACAATTATGCGGTCTCTGGGAGTAACCAAATGGCCTTTGCTGCGGCCACAGCCGTAGCCAAAAACCCCGGAACTTCTTATAACCCACTCTTTATATATGGTGGAGTGGGGGTAGGTAAGACCCATCTGATGCAAGGTATCGGCAATGTCTTGTTGGGACGGGGAGAAAATGCCCAATTATTTTGTGCCAGCGAAGAATTTACCAATGAGCTCGTAGAAGCCATCCGCACCAAATCTACCAACAATGTCCGGGCTAAATACCGGCGGGTGAAGCTTTTGATGATTGACGATGTCCAATTTATCGCCGGTAAACCAACGGTTCAAGAAGAATTTTTTCATACTTTCAATGCTATCCAAAAGGCCGGGGGTCAAATTGTCATGACTTCAGACAAACCCCCTCAGGAAATTCTCAAACTGGAAGACCGGCTCAAGAGCCGCTTTGGTGCCGGCATGATTGTAGATGTGGGGGCACCTGACTTTGAGCTCCGGAGTGCTATTTTGTTAATTAAAGCCAAAAATAGGGGAATGGAACTGGATCCTGAAATCTCTCAGCTGGCGGCCGAGCATATTGAAGGTATCCGTGAGTTGGAGGGTTTTTTGATGCAACTAAAATCCAAAACCGAGGTCTCGGGTCTTTTGAAACCCAACCTGGAAATTGCCTCGGAAATACTCAAGCTCCATCACGCAAAAGTGAGAAATAATCATGTCATTACTCCCCATGAAATTATAAATACGGTGGGAGAGTTTTTTAATGTCGGAGTCCAACAAATAAAAGGTGATCGTCGGTCTGCTCATATTGTCAGACCGCGACAAATATTGATGTATCTGTTACGTTTTGACGCCAAACTTCCGACTGAAGAGATAGGCCGGTTGTTGGGCGGGCGTGATCACACGACGGTTATGCACGGCTCAGAAAAAATGCAGTTATTGCTGGACACTGATACCAAACTTCAATCTGATATCCACACCCTAAAGATCAGATTGGGGATAGGGGGTGCATAAACACAATTTTTAATTTTTAATTTTTAATTTTTAATTAGTTACGAATTATTATAAACAGTTGTACACAGGGTTATACACAACTGGTCGAGGCTGTTGTCCACAAAAAGAAAACCCAAAACCCAAATTCAGTTCTTGCTTTTTTCCCACTTATCCTCTATATCTACTACTAAGACTACTAGTTTATCTGGATAAAAAAACAACTCTATGCACATCCATATCCTCCAAGAAAATTTGTCCAAAGGACTAACTCTGGTCTCCAGACATACTTCAAATAAGGGTCAATTACCAATACTGGCAAATGTTTTGATAAGTGCACAGACAGAGGGGGTGACTTTGCTCGCGACCAATCTGGAAATGGGTATAAGAGTAAATATCGGTGGTAAAACTGAAAAACCCGGCCAAATTACTGTCCCGGCCAAAAACCTGACGGAATTTATATCTTCGCTTCCGGTTGAAACTGTGGAACTTAGGTCGGAAGGAGAAAAACTGAAAATATCCTGTGGCAAGTCTAATGCCGTCTTTTCCACGACTGACGCTAAAGAGTTTCCCATAATACCGGTCCCTTCCGGCGGGCATCTGGAGATAGACAGCCATCTAATTAAACAAGTGGCATCTGAAGTTGCTTTTGCTTCGGCTACTGATGAATCCCGGCCGGTGTTGACAGGAGTAAGGTTTGAAAAACAAAATGAATATTTAGTAATTACCGCCACCGACGGATTTAGATTAAGTCGTAAAAACCTACTAGCTCCTAGCTCCTATCAACTAACGACAATCATTCTACCAGCCAGAACAATAATGGAATTAGCAAAGGTCGGGGACGAAGAAAAAATTTCAATGGAAGTGGTAAGCCAAAACAACCAGGTTATTTTTACCTCCGGTAAAACTCAAATTATTTCCCGGATTCTGGAAGGCAATTTTCCTGATGTCGATAAAATTATACCAAAAGAATTCAGAACGCAGGTGACAGTGGAAAGGGGAGAATTATTAAGAGCGGTCAGGGCGGCAGGGATATTCGCCCGTGATTCTAACAACATTGTTAAATTCGAAATTCGTCCCGCTGAGCGGGAGAAATTCGAAATTAAGGCATCAGGGGGACAGACGGGGGAGAGTGAAAGTCTTATGGACGCTGAAATTGACGGGGACGAGATCCAGATTTCATTTAATTATAAATATGTTCTGGATTTTTTAAATAGTGTAGGGGAGGAGAGAATTATTATGAAATTTAACGAATCCACCACCCCCGCGGTCTTTGTGCCGGAAAAAGACTCTTCTCTTGTTCACCTGATTATGCCAGTGAGAGTATAAAATTATTCCAAATACTCAACTTTAATAGTCAAAAGGTCAACTCCAATTTCTTTTAATTTATTTTTAATTTCTTCTTTAATTAATATTTTTTCTTTTGAAAGCAAACGGACTCTTATTAATTTTTTGTTGTAATCGTAAACAATTATATAGTTTGGGGTTTCTATTGGCAATTTTTGAAGGAAAGGTTGTTCTTTATATGCCTTTTCTATTGTGTTACTAAAAATCAAATCGTCTTTTGGCTGTTCATATGTTGTTTGATCCTTAACAATGTCTGGGATAACACTTTGTGGAGTTCTACCAGCCCGAGAAGAATAATAAAGAAAAACAACCGATAAAACAGAAGCTATTATTAATATAATAAACAAAGCTCGTTTTTTCATGGGTTTAGTTTACCAAATCCAATAACATTTAAACCAGGTAATCCTTGTATACTCCCATTAGAATCTACAGTATAGGAATGACTTTTTTGTGAAGCATTTGAATCCAAAGTACGAATATAATCTTGACCGACTTGGTATACAATTGCAGTATGGCCAGCATAATTGGGATTGTCTCTTGCTGTACTTAAAAAAATTGCATCGCCAGGAGCAACTCTTTTGAATACTTGAGAAGTGTTTGGGACAAACCTCCCCTGATTTATAAAAAACTCTTTCATCGCATTTGCCCCCAGAAGATTTACGCTTAGTGTTTGGCCCGCAGCCTTAAAAGCCTCAACGATTAGCCATGTACACCAAAATAAAGATTCCCCGCTCCCGATTGCACGATAATCTCCTTTACATTGTGGTGGGAAATTTGTCTCATAAACACAGTGGTTAGGAAATTTTTGATATTCTGAAAGATTAAATAGGTTAATATATTCGGGGTGTCTGTTCCAATAGCACCAAAATCCTTGTTTAAGATTACTGACAATATTGTATGCACGCTTGGCGACAGCATTGGTGGCCGTATCGGGAAAAGCAAGGGGGGAGGCAGTATCTGTACAAAAAACGTTTTCAGAGACAAATCCTATTTGACTATCAGATCCTGAAAATGGACTTGCGTTGGGAGGTACCACTAGGGCCGAGGTGTTGATGATAAAGAGCATTAGGGCAACGAGAATGGGGATAAACAGGAACACCACAAAGATAATAGCTAGAAAGCTGGTAAAAGACGCAATGGCGGCAGTCCCCACATGGCCAAGGGCCATATTTACCCGCATAGCGGTAGATGAAAGCGCGCTACCCGCTGAAGCCCCCGGAGAAGGAGTAATAAAATAGGTAATAATTCCGGCACCCAGACCAATCAAGGGGCCCATGACCAAAAATGTTCCGATGCCAACTACTGCCCCAAACAACAAATTCATCCCCACCCAGCGCTTGAAAGTTTTTTTAAGCCAAAGCATTAGTTGGCCCAGTCCGGACTTGTCAACCAAAAGCCAAAAGATTTTGTTTAACGGCCTAAGTAAATTTACCAATTTTTCTGCTTCCGGCCCCATGAATTTGGCAAAAACCGAAGCCATCCAATTTTGAAACTGGGCATATTGTAGATTATCTTTATCGGAAAAATGTTTATCCAAACCGGCATCTATTTTTTCCAAGTTTAGCCATTTATTGGCAAGCTCTGAAACATTTTCCAGCGAAAAATCATCTTTCAAACTAACTACATCAGATATAAAACCCTCAACTTCATGAGGTTGCGCTCCGGAGGATTTATTGGCCAGTTCTTGAGTAAGCTTAATTTCTTCCTGGGTAGAAACCTCAATTTGAAGTTCAACCTGATTAAAAAATTTATCTAACGGTGATTGCTCAATTAAAGATATGGCGCCGGGAGACAAATAAACCCCGTATTTTTTTGCATATTGAATAGCCATGGCTTTTAGAAATGCTTCAAATTGATTAAACTTCACAGGATCGGCAATTTTTTTACGGGCTTCGTGATACAAGGGAGTCAAAAGAGGAGAAGCAAACTTAAAAACCGCCATTGCTTGATTTACTACTTCTTCATCCTTAATATCACTTTTGGCAAAATCTTTTTTTAATGCTTCAGTTGTCGTCTGAGACTGAGAATAAACTCGTTGGGCATCAGAAATGACCCCCAAAATTTCAGTTGATTTTTCGTTAAAATTTCTAATTGCTTTTTGGGCTCCATCTTTTCCCACAATTTCTACTAAGGCGGCAGTAACTTCTGGAGTTACTTCAATCGCCGGAACAACGTCTCCCGCAAAACCCGCAATTGCCGTAGTCGTCACAACAACATCGCTTTTGGGAAGTTCTGTCTCTGTGGCGGTAAAATCTAAGATTGAGACATATTCATGGTTGGTCGTAAGTACACGGCCCAAAGTAGAAGTAACAACATAATTTACCAGTGCGTCCGGTTTCCGTTCGGTCAAGATATCAAGATTTTCCAAGACAGACACCACCTCTTGAATTGCTAATCTGGGATCGCTGTCAATTCTGGCGGTAGTCAAATCAACAAAAGTTCCAGCATCTTCTTTGGAAATTCCAAACCGGGAGCAAAAAGAAGCTATAAGTTTAATTCTTGCCTCAGAAAATGAAGGAATCTCACTATTTTTCATTTCAACTTCCTTCCGTCTTTTTTCTAAAGCAATTTCAGAAGCCTCCAACACTTCTTTGGAGGGCATATTTGATCCATTGAGTTTGTTTATCGTCTTCCCCAATTTTTTTAAAAATTCTTTTAATTCTTCTTTGGTGATAATACGAAGATCGATGTCTGACAAATCTATATCTAAATCAGCCGAATAATAAAAATCTTTGCAAATCAAGAGAATTTTACGCAGATCGGTTTCGTCTTTCTCGTTCCAACGTCCTTCACCGTCGTAATACTTTTGTTTCCTGTAGAGTAATTCACGCAACCACACGACCATTTGTATCTGGTAAGCTAAATCGGTGTTCATAAGTTATTTTTTTGACGATCTAATATTTCCTGGGGCTTGGTAGTTACCAATTTGTGTTCATCAGGAGAGGCCACGACCCGGACCGCCACATGATTGTTGCCGGCAAAAAACAAACCTTCGCCGATTTCGGCCGAAAGCAGGAGATGTTTTTCGCCCTCGGACAGATAAAAGACTTCGGCCACTTTGTCCACCGCTGCCGGAGACTGTTTCATCAAAAACTGAATTGAAGAATTGGTGACAATAGATTTGCCAAAATCGGTGTTCAGAAAATCTTCCACATCTTGGGTAATGGTTGTCAGTCCCAGGAAATATTTGCGGGCTCTCTTGGCAATACCATACAAAAATTCCGCCGAATCGGGCGAGCGCATCAGATACCAGGCTTCATCGACAATTAATAATCTTTTTTTAACTTCCCGGCGCAATTTGGTCCAAATGTGATCCAAGATTATAAAAATGGCGATGGGTTTTAAAGCGTCTTCCAAATCCCGGACCGAAAAAACTGTAAAGGGATTGGTAAATTGGACATTACTGGGCTGATCAATAATGCCCATAAAACTCCCCTTAACAAATTTTTCAATCCGGTCGGCCAGCGATCTAGACATAATATCTTCCATGCCAATCAGAGCCTTGTAAAGGTCTTCCATCAGGGGTGGAGTTTTCTTTTGGGTTTCAGGGTCTTGGGTAATCCCTTTCATCTTGTAGGTCATTACCAAGGCCCGGTCCAGAAGCGCTTCTTCGGAAGGGGATAGTTGGCCCATAATTACTTTAAATAGCGAATGCAATCCCAAAATCTTGAGATTAAGCTCGTTTTCATCGGAGTGTTCAGTCAAGTTGGATAAATCAAAGGGATTGATCCGGCAGGGAGAGTTGAAAGAAAAATTGACATACTCACCACCCACCGCTTCACATAAAGTTTTATATTCATTTTCCGGATCAATTATTATTATTTCCGTCCCAAACATCAGAGACCTTAATATTTCCAGCTTAACCATATATGAATTGTGAACAAACAATCCGCCTTCACCAGCCAGAAAAACTCCATTATCAACCTGTAAATCATAAACATATTTTTCGGTGTGTTTAATTCGTTCTATACTTACAATCGGATCCCAAAAGAGGTCTGAGTTTACCAGTTGTTTGAGTTCATAAAGTTTTTCTCTCGCATGGCGAATTTTTAGTTGGGTCGAGCGATACTGTTTACCGATAAATTTCGCCGCTTTAACCAAACTGGAGTATTTTGAATTTCCGGTTCTGTTTACGATAGAATTCCATAGAGATTTGTCATATTCTCCCAACGACACCCCCTGTTCTTTGAAAGATACATAGAGAGCTTCTGAGATTTGGGGGACAGTGACTTGATGACTGGTAATTGTTCTGTACAAAATTAAGGCATTTTGTGCCAACGGGGGATGAAGATACTGTTTCATAATCCTCCAAGATTGACCAAGCTGTTCCCAAAGTAAAGTGTTTAATCTTCGGCTTCTTTTCCCTATCTCAATTAGTTTGTTAATCGGAGGCAAGGATCTCAATAATTGAATGTGATTGTTCAACGAGTTTAGTTGAGAGATTCTTTCTTCACAAAGGTTTATTGCTACCAACAATTGATCGCGGGAGGGATTGTATTCTCCGTTTTTGATATCGATCAAAATTTGTGGGGTTTTTATTTCTGTGGATGGATAAAGGCAATTACACAGATACTTAAAAATAATAGACAATTCCGGAACAACATCAACATTGGTGTTCCCGGCGGGAAGAGACTCGATTAGAGTCTTGAGTTTTAAAATTTTAGTTTCAGTTAGAAATCCGATATTTTCGGAAAATTTTTCTAGCTGGTCCTTACCAGAAACGGAAACTTGATAATATGTATTTTTAGTTTGTTTTAAAGTGTTGGTTGCCGATTTTTGTTTTGGCTTGATTCTGGCAATAATGCCAAATCTCAAGAGTAGATAAGCTAAGTCGGAAGCTAAATCTTTGGATTTCGTTGTAGCACAAACCTGATGACCGTCAACCCCCCCATCGCCCTCATAATAAGCTTTCAAATATTGGGCGGCTTGTTCATTCGATAGAGAAAATATAATTGACGGCACTCTTTTTTCTCCAGATTTTCCCCCTGCACCAAGACTGATGATTTTTTGGGCAAAATCTTGACCAACAGCATATCCAATCTGTCTACCCCTTGAGTTAAGTGGGTGATATCTAATGTTCAAAACACTAAATGATTGTTCAATAATATTCAAAACATTTTTGTCGGTATTAAAAATACGAACGAATTTTGGATAAATTAATCCCTCGCTAGTGATTAATCCTAACAGTGTTAGTAATTCATGACTAAAATTTTGGGACATATTCGAATCGTGCACAAACCTAGGAAGAGGAAGCGATTCGCCTATCTTTACAGCTTCACTACGCATAACCCTAATTTTTCCTTGGCGCATAATTACTAAATTGTGATCGGCAGTAATGGTAATACTTCTGCCCGACTTAGTAGTAATGGTATAAAGATGATTTCTGGGTGAAAATTTCTTACGGGCTGCGATAGTGACATCTGACCATTGGCCCTTAAGGTTCTTGTCAAAAGTCCAAACTTTTAGTTTAGGGTCTACTACTCCTTCAATATCTTTCTCAATTGTTTGAGAACCATTTTTAGAAATAAGTCTTTCTATTAAATCTCCAACTTGCACAATTTCAGTTTTTGAATTATCATTAATTAGTACTTTTTCGGCTTTATATAGGCTTTTACCAGCGCCCGCTTTAGCGAAGACCACCGTATTCGCGTTCTCTAAAGTGAACCGGTCAAAAATTACCAAACTTCCGTTGTGCTCGTTGATTCCATACAAGATTCCCTCGTTGCTGGTCAGTTCAGACGAGGTAAAAGGAAAAGTCGTGGCCAGAGAAGTAGTGTCCATATTGCGGGTAACCCCAAGATGATCCATAGCAGAAGGCAAAGTAGTTTTAAATCCTTCTGCTTGCTGAAGCAGGGCAGTTGTTGTGGATATCAAAAGAGAACTTAAAGTACTGGCCACCTGCTTGCTGATCTGTTCCAGTTCTGCCGCACTTTTGGCAGGGATTGTCACATACAGAGAAAACTGAAAGAAGCGTTCTTCGCCTTTTACCAATTGTTGTTGGAGTAACAGTGCATCTTCAAGTTTTGCCTGAGTAGACGGATCTATGACCCGGCCCCGTTGCATATCGGTCGAAATCTCCGCTTCCATTTCGGCAATTTTGCGCCGGAGATCATCCAGAGTGGTCCGGCTCTCGACGGGGTAGATAAACATAGAGATTTTCAAAGAATGATCAAAATTAATGAGAGGAGACAACCAGTTGGCGGTCACAAACCGGGGATATCCGGAAACAAAGAGAGTGCGGTAAAACGACTCACCAATAATCAAAGTATTAAAATCTACATGAATTTTTTCGGGCGCAACAATATCTTTAATTTCTTTACATTCGGTCAATATTTTAGCTTTCGACTGGGGCGCTTTGTCAATTTCGGGTTCTTTGTAAAATATTTTTGGTATATTCATATTTGGTCGCGGTTGTATGACTCAAAAAATAACTGTTTTATTTCCGCCCCCGTCAACTGGCGGGCCCGTAGGCCGATTCGGGCAAACAATCTGATTAAGTGGTCTCTTTTTGGCGACAAGGATAATTCGGCTTTTTGAGCAATTTGGTCAATTGGCATATTTAATTTTGGTGTGGAGTTAATAAGGGTCTTTACTGCGCTACCAGCACCAAGTTCCAGACTGCTGAAAGGTATGACCACAAAAAACTTTTTGTCCAGGACATTTCCCTGGCGGACAATAGATTTTACAAAGCCCCGGTATTTGAGCATTTGATTTTTTATAAGAGGCGAGGTAATCTTTTCTAGATTAGTATCCAGATAGGCCAGATATTCAGATATATCCTTTTGTTTGCTGGAAATGACTATTTGAATAGAAAATGTCAGGGAATTGAGCAGTTGGGCATAAGCATAAATAGTGGCTTCCTGTTCCCGCTCGGACAACAAACCAAAATTAATAGCGGATACAGACAGAATCAGACAGGCTGAACCGTCTTTGAGAATGGCCAAATCAGAGACAATATCCTCAATGTCCAAATGTTGTTGAGTTGTGGCATAGATTGTTTTCATATGTTTTTATTTTGATATTTTGATGTTGGAAGTTAGAAGTTGGAATTTTGAAATTTTTGACATTTTGATTGTTTGATCAAAAAATCAAAATATCTAACTTCAAATATCTAACCTCCAATTTCTAACTTCAAAAAATCTAATCATATATTGGCCTTGATAAGAATCGGTTTTAGAATTTCATTCTTGACTTCCAGTAGCACCGGTTCAAAGATATATTTATCCAGTTCTGAATTGATTATATATTTACCCATAGAAAGAGGTGTGGCAATTGTAAATTGACCTAATTTATTAGATCTTAGGGCCCGGACAGGCATCCCGGTTTCTTGATTTATTATTTCTACAATTGCTCCTTCCAGAATTTTGTCATCATGGGTATGTACCAAACCCGTGAGAATATTTGGATTTTCAGGAGTGGGAACCAGATCTGTTATCAGAGCGAGCGAAATTGTTTGTGTGATTGGTGTTGGAATCGGAGGCTCATTTATACCACCCCCGTCCTGACGGCCACCCCCTCCTAAATTAGGAGGGGGAAGGGGGGTGGTATTTGTGGGTGTCGGTGGTTCGTTTTCAAAAATCACCGTCTCGGTTTTTGTTTTTTCAACCGACGCAGTTTTTAATACCTCACCCCTTGCGTTCCCCTCTCCTAAATTAGGAGAGGGGGTAGGGGGAGAGGTATTTACAAAAGGTTTATGAACACGGATTCCCGAAACAAATTTATTTATTTTGTCAATAAAACTAGTTTCAAAAACACTAATTTTATTTTGAATGGTCTCATCCTGAGTATTGAGCAATGAGCTCTGAGCAATATTTTCCGGTTTCCAATAATATTCCGTCGGAGCATATACGGCTCTAATAAAAGCCAGTAGCCATTGAGAAAACGATCTGCCCTGAACGGGGACAAAAGCCAAGAGAATGCCTATACCGACAGATACAAAAATTAGAGGCCATTTGACAATAAACGGCAAGGGCAATTTGTAAAAAAATACTCCCACACCACAACCGCCAGCCAACTGCAAAAATTGCTTGAGAGTCATATCTCCGACTAAACGGAATTCATAAGAAGATATATTTTGCGGGACAGGATGTTGGTCCATGTTTTGTTGCGAAGCAACAAAACCATTGCTCACTACGCATTGCTCATTACTCAGAGATCATTGCGCAGGAGAGACTGGTTTGTTGCCGAGAGCCTTAATTGTAAAAGTAAGTAACCTGATACATTCTTTATTTAATTCAATTAGCTCAGTAAGATTTATTTGTGTCATTTCCATTAAAATCTCCAACCAGTATTCAGTTTCAAAAGAAGATCCTCGGGCTATACCTAAAAATTGTCTAAATTCTTTAGGGTTGTTTCTTCCATAACCTTCTACAATATTTGCTCCGATTGAGCTACAAGATCTAATTAGTTGTTTTATAACAACCTCGATTGAATATTTGTGGGGGAGATTTTCTGAAAGAATGACAATTTTTAAAATCAGTTCTCTAGCCTTGTTATATACGGTTAATTTGTGGTAATCAACATATGTCATAGGCAGTTTCTTGAGCAGTGTGCAATGAGCACTGAGCAATATACTCTACTCTACATCGTGAAGCATATTAAGCAAGCCTTTCTTTTCACGCAAGGGGGTATTGTGAAAACTTGAGCAATGAGCAATGAGTAATATAATATAGGAAAATGAAATTAAAAAACTTGATTGGGTTTGTGTTAGGCGCGGCAATTACTGGCTCGCTGACCTTTTTGGTATATGCGGTACAGGTTTTCGGAAAACTATGTAGGTGTTTATAGATTTGATGGTGATACAGCAAAAGAGTGGAAGGGGGGTTGGAGTTGGGGGTGATAGCAAGAGCATACAGATCACCTCTTACTTGGGCGGATTTTTCGGAAATAAAGCCCAGCGAACCGGAAAAAGCACTGTACATGATGAACCAAGCCTTAAATTATTTAGTGACTGAGGGCTTGCTAAATAAACAAGAAATAGAGGCAAACAGAGACGAAGACCCTGTATTTGAATCACAAAAACTTAGCCAATTATATCTAATGACGGGGGCAAAAATCATGGGAGAAGACTTAGCAAGAATTCATACCGTGAGATCTATTGGAAACAGAAATCTTCAAAATACATCTATGGTTTTTGAACACCGGGATTTGTGGGACGGAGCGGACCTTAGTAAAGCATGGAATAAAATAAATGAGCCCAGAGCCAAGTTTGATGATGTAATAACAGAATTAATAAATTTTAGAAGATTGACAGAATTTTTGACCCCTGACCGATTTGAGGAAGTCGCGAAAGAAATCAGTGTCGAGTATCTGGTTTCATATTTAAGATCTGAAAGAGGGTTGTCAAAAAGACAGTTTGGGATAATGTTTCTTAATTCTGTTTTATTATTACCTGAAGTAGGATTAATGTCTTTAACTGGTGATCTGGAACCGTTCCGTGAATTAGGGAGAATGGGGGAGGTTTACAAAGAGGTAATTAACCGATTGGGTGGTACGGGGAAAGTTAGATTGTGATAATATGTAGTTATGAGTGAATTGACGGAGGGAGAAACAACAATTCCACGAGACAGTAAAGATGCCGTGCTAACGCAACCAGCGGTGCCGCTTAGCCCCGCTTCTAAGGAATTGAGTAAAGTGGGGATTTCCGCGATGCAAGGGGTTGAGTCGGTACCTCAATTAGAACCGGAACTAATAACCCAGGCAGATTTGGACGCGCCAATCAAAGAATCCGAAGTTTGGACTGATCCAACAGTAGAAAATCCCGATGAAACCTTTGCCGATCCATCTTCCCCGCCGTCAGAATCCCCAATTGAATCCCCGGTCAGGCGCCAAGGTTAATACGGCATAGCTTGACTTTTTGGTCAAACCATATTAACATAAGGGTATGAGCTCATATTTGTGGACCAGAATAGACGAAAAGCTCAAGAAATTACAAGGACTAAGACCACTTTCGTCTTCGGCGGTTGAAAAGCTCAGGCAACAGTTTGAATTGGAAATGACTTACAATTCAAACGCGATAGAGGGAAACAGCTTAACCCTCAAAGAAACATATTTGGTTTTAAATGAAGGAATAACAATAAAAGGCAAGCCGCTCAAAGATCACTTAGAAGCAAAGGATCAACATCAGGCGCTGGAATTTTTGTACGATTTTGTAAATCCAGACAAAAAATCAACCTTTTCTGAACATCTAATTCGCAATCTTCATCAGATTGTTATGCAAAAAACAGATGCAGAATATGCCGGAAAATACAGGACGAGCAACATTTTTATCGGCGGAGCCGACCATACACCACCGGACGCTTTGCAAGTTCCGGGAGAAATGGAAAACTTGATGAAGTGGTTTGTAAAAGAAAGAAAACGACTTCACCCAATTGAACTATCGGCGTTACTGCATCATAAATTTGTTTATATTCACCCATTTTTTGACGGAAACGGCCGTACCGCGCGTCTAATCATGAATTTAGTATTAATGCAGGCAGGCTATCCCTTGGCTGTTATTTTGAAAAACGACCGCAAAAAATATTACCGCGTATTGTCATTGGCTGACAAGGGGGACACGGACCCGACAATCAAATTTGTCTCGAGCGCCGTTGAAAGATCATTGGATATTTATCTAAAAACTTTGACTCCGGTGACACAACACAGAGAAGAGTTTAAAATATTATCAGAAATTAGTAAACAGACATTTTATTCCGAAAAATATTTAAACCTCTTAGCCAGATCAGGCAAACTTGAAGCTCATAAACAGGGGAGAAACTGGTTGACCAGCCAAGAATCAATAGATAGATATATCAAAAGCAGGCAGCGCAAGCGAATATTGAGCAATGAATGAATCCCCGATCAGACTTCGGGGCTAATTGTTTATCACAACTTCTCCTACCTTTTTCCCAAATTTTTGATACAACGAGTCAATTTTTTGGTTTTGGCCTATAAAAAATTCTACCAACTGACTCTTTTTTTCTGGTGACGACCCTGCAAAAATATTTAAGGCCAACAGCTCAGTTTCCCCGTCGAGGTGGGGGAGCCTGTTTAATAGTCGTTGAAATTGTTTAGTGGTCATTTATTTTCTAGTACTGATTCAATATAAATTGCTTCAAAAAACCGTTCCAACGCCATGTGAGACATACCCGTAGGAATGCCAGGAACAAGGGCAATTAGTAATTTGAGAACCCCCTCTTGCTTGACTCCCGCCGTGTTTATCTCATAGATGGCTCTGCTTGCTCCCATCAGGTCTCCAAAACTCCAAACTGGAATAATCGGCAGAGGAACAAAATCCGTTCCCGTTGCAGTGACTCCCTTGCGGGAGAATATTCCTCTAAACAATCCTTTACCCAGCGCAGAAAGATATTCAGCCGCTTCGTCTCGCAGTTGGGCCTTGCCCAGATCGAGCTCGGAATATGCTTCAGCCAGCTGGTGAGAAGTTTCTTTTTCAAAACCCTTTTTAATTAATGCAGTTTCTATTCTTTGGGCTCTGGCTTCCGGAAGAGGCTTAATCCCCAAAGCCCGGTCAACAATATGGACGATTTCTCCCGACCACAATAAACTCTTGGCCAATGTCTCTGCTGTGGGAGCAAATTTCTCAACAAGCGATTGTAATCCTTTCAATTCTCCTTGCTTTTCGTCCATATCTACAGGGGATTTTACTCGGTTTGATATAATATAGTCAATGCCAAACGATATGGCGCCAGAAAATATAGAAGTAACTCGGACACCGATGCCTCATTTTGAGGCGCCCACCACTACAACTGGGGTAGTTGAGGGGGGTCGCAAGAGAACACCGATGCCAGCCACTCGTGGTTTGTCTGATGTGAGGGCTACTATTGCGACTGAATCTAGACCGAAAATTACCAATGGTAAGGGTGAAGAAATAAAGTTGAGGGAGCCAAAGATTAAAGATGTTGCAAAAGCTGAACTAGCCTGGGCAGAAGACATGCTCCCGGAATTTGGCCTAAATTTAGCAGGAGTTTTGTCGAGCTTGAGAAATGGAGCTAGGTGGGTGGGTAGAGTAGCTCCCCAGGCTTTGGAAAATATTATAACTCTGAAAATAAAAGGGCCAGATGCAGTTTCTATGGGATTGATGGGCGCGACAAGGGATGTGTTGACAGCAACGAATAGCGCAGGAAGGACCTATTTTGAGGGGCAAAGAAAGTGGTCTATGTGGAGGGAAAATTTGCTCCCAGTGAGACTAGTGAGAGAAATTGCTAGAGAAGCGGAACTAAAGTTAATAGACATCTTGCAACCACCAGAAAAGAGGGATTTGTCCTTGTACATTTTTGATGTACGCGAAGGTGTCAGGTCGTGGGGAGTAGATCCACACAATCCGAGGAATGCTAATGATTGGTACGAAAAACTATTTACGGAACCCCACACGGGACCAACCCCCAAGACAATTACTGGAATTGGTGAGGCGAGAGATAAGCTGAAGGGTAGAGAAATGACAATTAAAGCATGCGATTACGCCTTAAAAACACTAAGGACTAACATGTTGGATGGGGTCTGGGCTGGTGGAAGATATCGAGGAATAGCCATGAAAGGGAGGGGGGGATATGTTCCCACGACAGAAGATGTAAAGGGAATGTATATGTTTATAAATTGCTTGGGGGGAGTAGACGCGATTAATATAATTAATTTCTTGTCTCAAAGGATGATGTCTTGGGAAGTTTCTGCGGATGGTGATGTACTTCTTACATCAAAAGGTATGACACATGTACCAAAAGGTATTATTGAGCTTGACAGGTCTTCAGTGACTGAAATTCAGACTGGTACGGCCGGATCTGCCTCCTTGAAGATAATTGATTGGTTAGGGAGACGTGGAGCAAGTACATACGAAAAAGTTCAGACATGGTTGGCAAGCCGGGGAAAGACACAAGACACACCAAGTTTTGTTGGAGGAAGATCTTATTCTGTGGGATCAATAAGGGTTCCGGAGTTTGGACAACAGAAATATTAATGTGCGTTACTTATTCCTCGCTTAGTTATGGTAAAGTTGGAGCCCCACCACCACCTCCCCCGCTACCCTTGGGTTTCCCGCTGGTAAGTTGCCTTACCAAATTATTGACAACATCAGCCACTTCCTTGGAAGGATCGACATCTTTACACAAAGTATCTCTTAAAACAACCATTAACCCCGGCATGGCGCTAAAGAAAACCATGGGAAGAAGTATGGTTGCAAGTATCCAACCTCCACCAGCAGTGCCAAATTGTGTGATGTCTCCTAAGATAAATTCAGCACCATTGAGAAAAGGGAGTGTAAAACCCGGATTAAGTCCAGTTGTAAAAAAAGTCAAATTGGTTGGGTTCCATGGTGCACCACCCAAGTTAAACAATATAACAGCAAAAATCAAGAGAACCGCAGTAATTACAAAGACCGATGCGTTACCCACCACGCACTTAAACCACGGTACAAAACCGGATTTATGATTGGCGGGAACTATATCCATCATTATTTGTAATGGACCAGAAATAGTAAGAATAATGAGATTTAAATACGCATGAAATAAGGTTACTACAATTCGTATTATGCATATAACTGACCAGACGAGTAATCCAAGTAAAACTGCCAATATCGTGTAGAGTAAACCTGGGCCACCAAAAGCTTGCATAATAAGCATTATAATAATAATTCCAATCGACAGGGAAATATACCACCACAGAAATACACCGCCGATATAGTTTGTGGCTGCAGTAGTAAGGGTAGTGATGTTTCCTGCAAGATTGGCGGGCAGGGACACGCCGGTAATTGCAATAAAACCCAAAATGGCTACGATGAAGACATAGATCATATCTATGACAAAACCGACGATGGCTAAAGAAAAAGTGATTAAGATCAGAGAGATGGCGAGCTTGGGCAAAATCATCTGGATAGAGACCACGGTTTGGGGATTAATTTTGGTTCTAAACATGGCCATAAAACCGGCGGCGATCAAAAGAATTATAGAAATGAGATAAGCCATGTTGCGGGTAGCTGTCCAGAGTATGTTGATATTTGCCGATCCGGCTAATTTAGCATAGCCCAAGCCTTGAGCCGAAACAGGTGGGGCAAGCTGGAGCTTGGCCAGAGTAATTTTTAGCTGGTCTCTGGCCGAGGCCACGGGATGAGTAAAGGGAAAACTGATAATATCAGCCACTGGTTGAAGACTCGCTGGGATCTGGCCGGTTTCTAAATTTTTAATAATTGTCACTAGATCTATAATGTCACTCATTTTGTTGGCCCGGGGCAGAAGCAAGGTGAAGATACTATTTATGATCCAATTGACTTGGGCGTAGGTGTAGCGCTCGCCAAAAATTTCTTCTTTGGGTGAATCAAAAACTTTTTTGGAAAAAGTTCCCAAAGTCGGATTCCACCATTCCTGCTTGGTATCTGGTCTTGACAAAGCTTTTTGTAAAGCACACTGGATGGCTTCGCATTCCACTTGTTTTTCTGCTCCTAACTCGGCGACACAAAAATCTACCTCTTTTTGGTCAAGAAAGATAGTTAATTTATTATCAATTCCGCCTTTACATTCGGTGGCAACGGGAGTTTGGGCCAAAATAGGGGAAGCGAAAATCAATAAAAGCGTAAATAGGCTGAGCAGGAATCTTTTCATCACTCTAAGTTTAGCATGAAAATGTCTAATGTTTAATGTCTAATGTCTAATGATTAGATTTAGATTTCATAATACTGGCAATAATTCGTATTATTTCTTCCGTTTTAGATATCAAATCCAGACCCTCTGTATTTATTATTGGATATAGTTCAACAATCAAACCCAGCCAATATTTTACTTCACCCGCTTCTTTTTTCGAAATACTTAGTTTATAAAATACATCTCTGTTGGTACTTGCTTCCGTAGCTTCTTGAAAATTGGCCCCAATTGAAGTAATCGCTCTTACAAACTGATCAATAATTGATTTACTAAAACATAATTTTTAATTCGTAATCTTAACCCGTCAATTTTGTTTTCCATTAATTATTAAACATTAAATATTAGACATTAAACATTATTTAGTCGCTTTTTCAGCAGATTTAATATAAAGCTCCAGGGGAGCCGTGTTTTTGTCGACCACAGAGCTGTATTGCGGACTATCCAGACTGTCCACTTGTTGGTCAAAGCTGGGGTCACGGAAAACTGACATAGTGAATTCACCGGTAGTATCCTCCATAGAGGAAAAAGGAATATTTTGATACAATTTAGCCCAAATATCTTGATTTATCCAATCTACCGGACCGACCAAGGGTAAATTAATCATTCCCCGCCACCAAATATAATCATCCCAATATTTTTTAAAATTATCTTTATATTTTGGATCAGCCGGATCCGGGGGTAGATGGCCGGCAAACATTTTCAAGCGCTTGGCATCATTACTGGTCTGGCAAGACTCGGCCATGTCCAGATTTAAGGAATTTATCAGATTTCCCAGCCGGCTTAGCGAATCTGCACTATTTTCTCCAATTTTGGCCAAGTCTTCACCTAGCTTAGTTTCACCCAGGGGTGAAAGGATCGCTAAAATCTTTGAAGTATCTCCAAGAGTAAAGTTTTGCAACACCGGAATAAGTTGAGCCGTAGCACCAGAAGTCTTGGTGATGAAGTCATAAATATCATATGGTAGACTTGGTGAAATGGTCAGCAATGTCCATATTAATCTGATATTGGACTTGGTCGCGTCAGCCCAATTTTCAAGCGCTTTCACAACATAAGTCAGATCAACATCTTTTTTACAGCCCACAATATAATCATGAACGTCTTTAGTATCTACCGATTTAATGATGGTGCCTTTGGCTGTGTTTTGTAAATCAAACGGCAATAATTTGCGGATTGGACCCGAGAAATTGACCACACGGTCAATATCATTTGGATTTTTGGAATTTATGGGGAGCTGATCCCCGATTTGGGGAGTGCCGGTCAGATACCAAGACAGATATTCATTGACTTTTTGAGCATCGGTCAGAGTATTGTCCTGGGTATTACCCAATATTCCTACATTGGCATGGGCTAAATCGACGGTAATATCAAAAGCCGAAGTCCGCCAACAAGTGACAGTACCGCCATTTTGAAGCATGTTTTGAAAATCTCTTTTTTCTTGGTCCGATGTCCCGAATTCGCTGGGATAACAAACAGTATGAGCAAAACCCTCGGTTGTTCTATTTTCGTATAAACCGTTTTTGCCATAGGGATCAAAGCGTTCGATATTTGATGGAGTGAGTGATGTCCCACAGGCAAAGGTGTTGTATTTTTTTTCGGCAATAGCCGGCGCTTCGGGAATGGATCTGGGAATTAAGGGATCACAAGGAGAACCTGGATAGGGGCGCAAGGGATGGTATTCCGGGTCAGCGGGATTGCCATCACAGGGATATTTGAGAGCATCAAATCCTTCATCCAGGGGACTTTTTTTGGTTGGAAGCTGGCTGGTTTTGCATGAGGGGGCAGCCCAAAATTCTGTATCCGGCTCATTGGGGCCGGCAAGAGCAAAAACATTGCGACCGGAGAAACTTCCGGCCACATATTCATTGAGTTGAGTTAGAAAACTTATATAAGTTTGAGAATTTTCAAACCCATCGCCATTGTCTCCAACCCCCACCCGGATAATAGGAGTCAACCCTTTATCAAAAGCTCTACGTACCGCTTTTTGAGCAGCAACTTGATCATTGTTGGCAATTTCTACCACATAACTCATGCCGGTATCAAAGCTATCTTGGTATAGACCATAATTGTCCCCTTGATTGAAATAAGAAGCTGAGTTTGCTCCCACATTAAAACAAGACCCTTCGCAGATATAATTCAGCTCGGTCTTATCCCAAGAGAAAGTAGAGAATTTGTCGTTGTTGTTGAAAACATTAAACAAGACTGAGGCTTTAACATGCCATCTGTTGGATAAATCTTTGAGCTTTCTTAACTCTTCTTTTAACCGGTCACGACCCACTTGACGGGGAATGTTATTGTCAGCGACATCTTTTTCTCCTGTTTCGGTTAGATAGATAGATTTGCCCGTGATGTTGGGGTTGGCGAGTTTTTCATCTAACCAGTCAGTAATCCGGTGGTTTTCGACGTTGTAAACGTTGCCGGCAATGCCGTCTAATTCACCAAACTTGGCACCATTTTGACCCATAGCATTAACAATGTCGTCAAAGGTATAAGAAGTCATGTTAAAAGCCGGAGACAACAACTTGACATTGGACAAATTTCCCGCTCCGGCAATAATGGCATTCATATAGTCAGCCAGACTCTTTCCGACACATTGATAATTCAATTCTTGGGCCAAGGTCACTCCCGGATAAATAAGCAAAATTGTGGTGATGAACAAAAAAAGTTTTTTCATGGTGTGATAAGGCATGTCGCGATATTTAAAACGCTTCTTTGATAACAAGTAGAAGGATCGTCCATACAAGCTGACCTGGGTGGATATCTGGGATCGGGATTTTGAGGGTCTTCACAGTAACCCAAATATTGTCTAGCGGAAGTCACAATATCAGATTTGTTCCAGGTACAGGATTGAGAAGGTCCTTTATTTGTATTAAGTTGATAGCCAACACATTGAGGGGGATCATATCGGTCTTTGCCACCCCTTTCTTGGCTAAGCTTTTTTGCTGCCGCAAAAGTAGAATCCAAGAGATTACAAATATTGGAAGTGCGGCCATCCGAAACACCAGCTTCGCTGGCAGCATTGGAAAATGAGGACCATGTATTAGGTAGGAATTGCCATGGACCTTTGGCACCAGAGCTACTAGTGTTGCCACTGTCACAATTGGCCACCTGACAGTTGGGGCCACTTGCGGCAACAACTTTGGCATCGTCCCAACCCCACGAAGGGTTAAGACCGCCCTCGTTGTAGAAAACACCAACCAAGACGGAAACGGGAACCTTGTAGAACGAAGCCGCCGATTCAAATATATTTTTCATTGATGACGAGGGAAAAGACATTGAACAAGTTTGACATTGAGGGTCAACCGTAGGCAGAGTGGGTAGAGTAGGTGTACAGGCATTCTGATTATTGGATGGAGTAGTAGAAAAACCCGTGGGCCGGATGGCTTTTTGCAAACCCTGCAGGAAGTATTCATATAGACTACCTAAGTGAGGAATATATATAGTTGGTTGAGTAGAGCCATTTCCGGTTTGCATATTTACTTGCGCTCCCTCCTGATTTACACCAACCGCGCTGGCAACAAAATTAGCCTGTGATGGGATTTCTTTAAACTCTTTGGGATTGCCTTGGGGAAAAATTCTTTTTATTACGGATTGAGAACCGACTACCAGAGTGTCATAAATATATTCAATAAGTGGCGTCTTGGTATACACAACCGCCCGGCCTTTGGTGGGATAATCATTACCGGCGCGGGTGGCGCATTTGTATGTAGTTTGGGCCGGTCCGCGAGGATTGGAAACGACAACACTTTGTGGCTGAAGAGAGCTGTAGCCGTTGCCCGCATATTCTGAACAGCACTTTGGGCGGGAACCGGAACCAAATACACTAAAAGAATCATTGTCTTCTTTACATCCGTCCGGATGGGGGGCGGTTTGATAAGTATATTTCTGGGTATAAGTCAGGTTGGATACAATGGTAGGACCGAGCAGATCATCACCTGGGTTGACTTTGGTGTCGTTGATATTACAAAAACCGCTAGTTTTGTAAGGATTATCCGAGCCGTCAAAATTATAGAGTGGAGCGGGGGCGGAAGTACCAACTCTTAAAGAGGAATTATTATCAACTTGGTTAACAATCTGGGTGTTATCGTCTTTGCCTTGGTGAAAATAAATCTTGGATGTGACAGTATCGGTACTATCCAGACCGGAAGATGCAGTTTTGCCGGCTGGTACCGGTTCGGTATTGCGTTTAAACAGACTTGGTCCGGGATTAAATATAGTTTGTAAAAGTGTTGACAAGGCTGAAATATTGCGCAAATGGGGAAAAAATAAACGGGATTCTCCGGACCCTATTTCATTTTTACCGCAAAATTGGGGATTGGCTACCCCGGTTCTTTGTGGGGTGCAGTAAAAATTTGCATCATTGGGATTGGGAATGTCGGGATCAATAAAAGTAGCATCACTACGGGCACAGCCAAAGGCGCCGGAATTACACACAAATACTTTATAGACATCCGGGGTTTCACCCAACGATCTATTGTTTCTAAAAACTCCAATTTTGGATCCGTTATATGAAAACTGATTGTCGGTTTCTCCCCCTGTCACCTCGACCCAACTTTTGTCCCCGGCAGATGTAATGCTGGAATTGGAGGTTCCTTTGGCAAATTCACGGCCATAACAAGAATAACGGGAAGGATCATTTGTTTCCTGCGCGCAATAAGGTAATATTTCGGGCGATGAGCCACAGATAGGAGCCTTGACGGCAAATTCACTTCTGGTTTCCTCGGCCGTATCACAAAATAATTTTATGGTTTTGGTAATTGGCGGGGTAGTGCCACCACGGCCCGCAGATTGAGAATAAGTATATTGATAATCATAACTATACGGGGAAGTTCCGGTACGGCCGCACTGGCAATTATCGGCGACGGGGTCGGCGCACCAGCAAGCGGCACGGGCGGGTGAAACCCGCCAGAGTAGTAGAAGTAGGGCAAGAAATTTTATCACCAGTTTATTTTACACTAAATACATGGACCACCAGGAGTTCTGAGAGGGTTTGGAAGACAAATGGTAAAGACGGTAAAGTTAAGACCTAAGAAATTTCCCAGAAAATTGATAATTATCCAAGCAGACAGGGCTACTAACAATCCAATCAAGCCATAGGTCAGCGTCCTCTGAGCTTTGGCAGTTGCCTCTTTGTCTCCTCCGGCTGTCAAAAAACCAAACCCGCCAACTAACAACATAATCATGCAGGTCAAAGCCACACCAGCCAAGGACACAGTCAACAAACTGGTAAATACAGCTTCCAGTT
>ERZ1292629.136-Hain-H43-01um-R1-136-length-73414-cov-14_pt1 | contig 23581 bp, 41 predicted proteins | sample MGYA00564399_ERZ1292629 | MGnify/ENA primary metagenome ERZ1292629 (study PRJEB36523, sample SAMEA6512636) | groundwater metagenome | collected 2019-01-08 | study: AquaDiva: Metagenomics assemblies of 32 groundwater samples | reverse complement strand
TCATCCCTCCAGACAAGAATTGCCTCTGGGCTTTTCGATTCAGGAACTAAAACACCATCAACACAAAAAATAGGCGAAGTTTCTTTTAAGATATCCATAACTTTCTCTGAAACAAAACCGTTTTCATCAACATTATTCTCAACTGTTTTCATTTCAATTCACTATTAATAGTCTTTAAAAGGATTTCTCTTTTTAACAATCACTTCTCCACCTTCTCAAAAAATTCCATCAATTCCTCATCGATTTTATCCAATTTTATTTCTTCAAATTTCAAATAAATTTTTCAAACAACCTTTAAAGCTTTTCTCAGAATTATGCTTGAAACAATTCCTGCTCCGATATACCACCAAATCCATCCTGAAAGAACTCCTTCATAAACTCCCCTTACCCATGCAATTAAAATTAACAAAGGGATTATTGTTATCAGCATTGGCTTGAAAGAGTGCTTCATGAGCTCCATTGATGATTTCATCATCTCACTCTGAATTTCCTGCATCTTTTTTATGTCACCTTTGACTTCTTTGAGTTTTTTCTGGTGAGCTTTTTGAGTTTCTTTAAGCTCTTTCATTCTTCTCTGATTAGTAAAAAATTTTGTAACTAATGTCATAAAAAGTGTTACTATAATAGAAACCATTATAATGCTAACTTTCGGGTTAGCAATCATCCAGCTTTTTATACTCATAATATGCTTAAGAAAAATCAGTTTTTAAACCTAGCCACCCATAAATTTCCTGAATGCCGGATTCATGTCAGCCACATGATCCTGGGAAATTTTCTGATAAAACTGGAACATAATCATTATAACTAAAAGTATAGCTGTTCCGGACACTAAAGCCCCAAAAAGATCTGTTACTGACGCCAAGAGGCCTATTGCGGCTCCCCCCATAACTGTCAGAGGCATAATATATCTGTCTAAAATGCTTTCTATAATCCTTTCATCTTGCCTAAATCCTGCAACTTGAAGCCCAGAAGCAGTGATGTTTTTTGCCTGTTTTTTAGCGTCCATTCCTGAGGTTTTTACCCAAAACACCGAAAATAAAGTTGAAAGCACAACAAAAAATAATATATGGCTCAATCCCTGAAGAAGATATACTGGAAGAAATCCCCCTTTAATTGTCAAATCAAGAATATTTGTGCTTCCCATCCAAAATGCCAAACCAGAGATTGCCTGGCCTTGATTGAAGCTTCCTAGCCATGTGAAATACGTTGCAATTTTCGCGTATCCAGAACATTCCAATCCTTGAATGCAAGGAGCTGCCGCATTTTCAATAATCCCTCCAAATAGCTGGATATTGGCAATTAATGCGGCTGTTAAAATAACAGGGATAACTGAAGCATAAAAGAAAGATAGCGGCCACTTAACGCCATACCCTCTAATTTTTCCAAAAGACAAAGGAACTTCCACTTTTAGGGACTGCGCCCACACGACTGCTAAAAAAATAGCTACCGTCGCAATTATAGCTGCAGCTGCAGACAAAAATTCTGTTGTGAATCCTCCAATCACTGATTGAATTAAAACAAGAACTTTTCCAGAGCAGGCAACTCCCTCTCCGCTAATTCCAAACAAGCATATTCTTCCCTGGTTGTCAATAAATTGGAATGCGCTTGCGAAAAGTCTCCATGAAACGCCTGCTGCAATGAATAAACTGACTCCAGAGCCAAAACCCCATTTTTGAGTAACCTGATCCATATAAAAAATTGCAATTCCTCCTAATATAAGCTGAAATATCAAAATCCCCGCAAATCCAGGAGCTGCCTGAAGCCCTTGCATCAAAACATACACCACAGCTTCAAAAATTATAAAAAAGAAAACTAGAATATTTTGAAGCCCCTGAAAGAATTTTTTTCCTTCAGGCGTTGTTAAGTCTATATTCAAAATTCCAGATCCTGCTAAAAGCTGCAGTATGATTGAGGCCATGACAATAGGGCCTATTCCTAAAGAGATTATGCTTCCAAAATCAGTTCCAAGAATTATTGCGAGATATTCAAATCTGGCAAGCGCATTTTCTGAAAGCCCAAATAAAGGAATATTTGCAAGGACAAAAAAAGTTCCTAAAACTATTAACGTCCACTTGAGTTTTGTTTTAAAATCAAGTTTTTTCTCTTCTGGTTTCTGGACTTCCGGAATAAGCCCAAACAATTGTTTAAAATCCATTTTGCTCTTTTTATTATTCTTTAAAAGTCTCTTTTTTTTCTGTAATAAAATCTCCACCAGCCTTTTTTATCTTTTCTATTGCAGATTTTGACGCTTCTTTGGCTTTTATAATAAGTTTATGCTTTACCTCTCCATCGCCAAGAACTTTGTAATGCGGAAGATTTATCTCCCATTTATCTCCATTCTTTTTTCCGTATTTCTCAAGATTATTTTGAATGCTTAGCAAGTTTATTCTATTTCTTTTATCTCTCTTTGTTCCTTTGCTGGTTATTCCCTGTTTTCCAAAATATCCATGGCCATAAAGTTTTGTTATTAATGTTTTTTTATGATCAGCTCTTTTTCCTGTTCCAGCCATTCCCTTTCCACCTCTGTGTCCGCTGCCTTTTTTCTTTTTTCTGGCGCCATGCCCATGAGTTCCCATTTTCCTGCCGTGCATTCTTGAGGATTTCTTTCGTTTTTTTGTTTTCATTCTAAATCCAAATACTATTTAATTTTAATAAATCAGTAGCATATCTTCTTTGAGATTCATTAAGGTCTATCAGCTCATAATTTCCAAAAAAATTATTGGTCATTCTATCCTCATAAGCCCTTGCTTCCACTTCATCAGTTCTTGGATATTTGAATATAACAACGTCTTTTATTGTGTTTGGCTCTACACCCAAATAAAGCCCATTAGTTTCTTCTCTAATATCTTCCAATTTAACATTAACTATTTTTCCAATCTTTTTCATTTTAAGCGGTAACTCCTTTATTATATTTGCTCTCTAGCACTTGAATAATTTTCATCTTTTGGTTTTATTTCTCCTTTATTTTTTAGGCTAATAGACAAATTTTTATAATCTGCATCTGTTTCTCTCTTGACAGAATAATATTTTGTGATGACACTATCGTCCATTCCGAAATTTCCCTCCGCAGTAACCATTATTTCCTCTAAAGGATTTAATTTTAAAATTACTTCCCCACTATACAATCCAGTTTTCCTGAGTTCACTTAGTTTCATTATAACATCCTCTCAATTAATTCATTTATTTTTTCCCTGTTATTTCCAAGAACTCCTCCAACATTAAAGTGCTTTTTGCTTTTTATTCCTTTTCTTGGAGGATGAAGCCTAAAAAAGGGTTTTAAATTAAGCTCTTCATATTTTTTGTCTTTTCCAAGATCTTCTATAACTTTTTTTGAATCAATCTTCTTGTTTTTATTAATCAGCTGTCCTCTTTGCTGAATTAGCTTTTCAAAGATTTCTTCACTTATCTCTCCATAAGCCACAAAATCTCTGACAAGATTTAACATTCCTTGAGTTTCTTTGGTGCTTTTGATGACAACGCACGAATATTTTCTTCTCAACCTTAATCTGTCTAGAGTTTCCTCTATCTTTGTTTTTAGATTTACCCTGCCTGAAATTCTTATTATGGCTATCATTTTCTTGTTGTTTTTTTTAGCGCATCAATGCATGCTTTTGCTAAGTTAAAGGATGTTCTTATTTTTCCAGTTGATCTGCTGTAAATATCTTTTATCCCTGCCAGTTTTAGGATCTTTTTTATTTCATTTCCAGCCACAATGCCTGTTCCTTGTGGAGCAGGGATTAACGTTATTCTGACACTTCCAGATTTTCCAGTAATTTTAAATGGAATTGTGTGAGGCTCTTTGCAAGAGCAGTCAAAAGACGAGCAGGCTCTTTCCACTTTTATTATTCCTAATTTTGCTTTTCTAACAGCTTTGTCTCTTGATGGAAGAGTTTCTTTAGCTTTTCCAGTTCCTATTCCGACATGGCCCATTTCGTCGCCAACTGCAGCCATTGTTGAAAAAGTCGGCACATTTCCCTCCTTAGTTTTTCTTTGAGTTTGTCTCCATGCTCGCCTTTTTCCGCCCCCAAATTTTCCTTTTGACTGCCCAATAGAAATAAGATCGCTTTTTAGCTCAACAAGATAATCAACTATCTCAGGTTCCAATATCTTTTTTCCACCTTCAAGAATTTCATCCAAATTTTTTACTCTTCCTGCCCTCACTTCTTCTCCCAGCTTGGTTTTGGGGTGCCAAACCTCTGTTGTAGGCTTGCCTCTAAAGTCTTTTTTTAACACTTGTATTTCTTCTGGTTTCTTTGCATCTAAGATTTTTTCCTCTATTAATTCTTCTGCAATTTCTAAGAAATCTTCTGCTTTTTCCTCCGCTTCCTCTTCTGAAAAGGTTCCGTGAGCTTCAATAGTCTTTTTTATTTCTTCTAAATCTTCCTTTTTCTTTGATTTCATTTTCCTTCTATTTTAGATTTAACTTCTTTGAATGGAATTTCTTTCGTGTGTTTTCCATGTATTCTTTCATCCTTTGGAAAGACTTTACTGTCATGGCTTATTTTTACACCAGCATCTACAACCCCTTTTGCGAAAGCGTAAAGCCTGGATCCATGAACTGTTCTTGCCATTCCCAAATCAAGTATTGGAATTTTTAGTTTGCTTTTTTCAATCTTTTTTCCAAACAAAAAACCAGTCAAATATGCTGCAGGCAAGGATTTTAAGCTTCCGCTCCTTTCTTTCGGCCAGCCGTGCTTTATTAATTCTTTAGAATTTATTCCAATTAAAACTTTGTCTTGCGCTTCTTTGCTTTCAACATATTGTGCTATCAAATATTTATTAGTTTTCCTAAGCACTAGCCTGGGAATTTCTCCTTTCAAGAGATGGAGCCTTTTATTATAGTCCGTTTTGTTTTGCATTCTTCTCTTTTTAGAGATTTTCATTTTCTTTCCCCCATTCAGCATTTATTTTTTTTAATATGCTCAAAAGTTTGTTTTTAAATTCTTTTTCCCAAAAATGAACAGCATCGTCTATAAATTTCACTTCTTCCTTAATGTCTTTTGTCAAGCCAATTATACTGTTCCTGCTTGTCAGCTCCATGATCTTCTTCATTAATTCTATAATGCTCTTTTTTTCATCTTGACTTAAAATTTTGCTCTCACTCATATTAAGAATATTCTGGGGATTAGGCATGATCAAGCTGTGGAGGTATTCATTCCAATTCATGAATATCTCAACTATTCTATATTCAATCTGTCTCGATATTTTGCTGCTTACAAAGCCGTCTTTCAGCACATAATCTTTAATGAAAAAAATTCTATCTAAGTCATCCAAAGTAGCCTTTATCTTGTGCGAAGATCTTATTTCATTATACGCTTTTTCAAGGTTCTCGATTAATTTTTCTCTTTCCATATTATTTTCTATTTATGCTGTCTTTTAATTGTGCCAGATTTTTAAACGAGCTGTCTCTTATTCTTATCCTTATTTTTGTAAATTCATCTTTTGCAATTTCCCCTTTTTTCTTTAACTCAAGGACGTATTTCCTTAGTTTTCTTGTCAAAATAACATATTTTTCTTTTCTCTTGTTAACTTTCATTCTTACCTTGCCTGTTTTTCTTTTTTTTCTTTTTTTAACCGATTTTCTGCCCTTTACTTCTTTGACTATTATTGCTCCTCTTCCAACTAGGTCTCTTATATCCTGCTTTGTTATAGCCTCTTTAATTTCATCTAGCCTAGTTTTTACAAAAACTATTCTGCTTGATCCAATACTAAGGGTTTTTTTAGCTAGCTGTTTTTTCTTTCTTAGGTTCATTTTTCTTTCCTTTTGATTTTGAATCTTTTTCCAAATGTTTATTTATAAACTTATCAGGATTTATTCCGTAAATTTCTATTTTCTTTTCCTTTGCTTTTTTTATTATCTCAACTTTTTTCTTTCTTCCAACATTTCCAATAATAATTATCTGTCCTGGATTTACCTTTTCCATTTCTCCCATATTTTCTATCTTTGTTATTCTTTTTCCTTGTATCTTATTCCTAATCTTCTTTTCTTTCTTATGTCCTACTCCAACTATTTGAGGATATCCCCTTCTTTTCTCTCTCATTTTATTATGTCTTCCTGTCGCTCTTCTCCAAATTTGTTTTTTCTTCCTATTTTTGCCAAGCTTTGACTCTCTATGTGCTAGTCTTCTTAGGAATTTAGCCATTTTTATTGCTCAAGCATACCTGCTTCTTTTAATTTACTTAAATATAAATGATAATTTGCGTTTGATTTGCCTATTATTTCAAAATCTCCTTGTGTTGTGTACATATCTGCACTAGAACTATAGTCATATATATTTCTTTTCATAAATATTATCGGCGGCTCTTTTTTATTAAGAGAGTTTCCCACTCTAATCATTTTCAATTCCCAACTGCTTTTCTTTAACAGTAATTCATCATAAGATCCATCATTTATTATGTCTCCTTCTGAAATGCCTTTAAATATATTTTCTCTTCTATTAACTCTGTCAATATCAAAAGTGTGATTAACTTCAAAGGTTATCTTTCTTCTTTCTCCAAATTTTTCTAGTTTCATATTTGCTTACCCGCCTTATTTGTGATATATATTCCATCTTGGAATACTCTTTTATCTCTATTTTTTGTCTTTGTTCCCCTTTCAAGACTTGCAGCAAATTGTCCAGCCAGCCTTTTATCTGCAGATAAAACAAGAATTATTTCATTGTCAATTTTTACTTCCACATCTTTTGGGATTTTAATAATTCTCGGAACTTTTTCTCCTAAGAAGTTTTTTATATGCGCATCATTTCCAGAAATGCTAATTGTGAATGGAAAATGGCTGTAGCATATCTTTAATTTATATTCAAACTTTTTTTGAACTCCTTGAATCATATTTCTTATATGAGCTGCAATTGTGTTCATCATTTTTTTCTCTCTTTTAGTAGATTTATTGCTCTCAAGAAGGATAGCATGGTCGCCTTCCTTAATTTCAAGCTTTCCGAGAATAAATTCCTCATCCAGCTTTTCGTTCCCACTCTTGACTGAAAAAATATTATTGCTTATTTTAAACTCAACTCCCTCTGGAATTTCTATCTTTTTTGACAAATTTTTTTTCATTTTAGTAGAAATATGCGATTAAGCACCCCCCTATTCCTTCTTCTTGAGCTTCATCATGAGTTAATAGTCCTTTGCTTGTCGATAAAATAATTGTTCCAATTCCTCTGGCTGGGAGATATCTTCTCTTGTATTTGTCTATCTGCCCTTTCTTAACTGTAAACCTTGGTTTTATTGCCTTGCATTCGTGCATATCTCCCAAGCTGACGTCTATAGATTTGTCCTTTGAGTCTATTTTGTATTTTTTTATTGCCCCTTTTTGTTTCATAATTTTAAGGACTTCAAGCAGCAGGCTGGAAATTTTATCAATTTTCAAGCTGTCTTTTCTCGCTTTCTTTGCGTTTCTCATCATGTTTATTGCATCTGCAACTATATCTTGTGACATTTTAATTTATTCCTCGCTCTTTAATTTTATTCATTGCAACATTAATTCCTTCATAAGTTACTTGCCCATCTTTAAAACTTAGATTTGTAGAGTCAATAGCTTCTTTATATTCTTTCAATAATCTTCCATATTGCATTATTTCATCCTTTGATGTAGATTCTTCAACTAATCTTCCTATAGCAATAGGAACTAACTCTGGTCTTTTTTTTATAAGTTCATCTAATCCAATTTCATTTTTTGCAAAACTTGCTCCTTTACTTAAGTAGCCTTTCTTTAATATTTCAAGTAGTTCTTGGTTTAATTCTCTCATTTTAGCTGTATTTTATGAAGCCGATTTCTTCCGCGATTTCTCTGAAGCAATGTCGGCATAAATTTAATCCATATGACTTTATGTGCGCTCCAAATCTTCCACATCTCTCGCATTTTTTCACTGAAATTCCTATTTTTCTGTCTTTGGGTTTGCAATGTTTCAAAAACTTATCCATTACTGCAGGCTTTCTCTTCAATTGCTTGAGTATTTTTTTCCAATCACTTGCTGTCATTTGATTCTCTCCAGGATTCATTTTTAATTAACATGTTTTCCATTTCAAGTAAAATTTGTTCCAAATTTTTCCTCCATGAATTTTATTATTTCTTCTTTTGAAATTACCTGTCTTTTCGGTATTTTGCCTCGTTTAATCTTTTTTAATCTTATTCTTCTTCCAGCCCTTTTCAAAACCACAGTTACGTCTAATCCTCTTATTCCAATATCTCTTTGGTATTCCATTCCAGGTATTTCAATATACTCTTTTATTCCAAATGAAAAATTGTTTTCGCTTATCTGCTTCTTTTTTAATGTGTTATCAATAGTTGTCAGCATTTTTTTCAGCAGAAATTCCGCTTCTTTTCTCACTGTCACGACAGCTCCAACTTCAAGATTAGGCTTTACGCTTAATGAAGGGATCCTTTTATTAGATTTCATTCTTGCAGGAGTTTTGTTTGTTAATTTTTGAAGAAGCTTGAATCCTTTCTCCAAATTTTCCTCAGTTCCACCTATGCTAAAGACTACCTTTTCTATTTTTATCTCTCTCATAGAATTTTCGTTTTTCATTTTTATTTCATTCTACCGCCATTATTTGTTTAATTAAAATATCAATTTTTCCTTCTTTAGCATTTATTTCTGCCACCTTGTTTTTTTTGTCTAAGGAAATTAAAGTTCCTTTCTTGCCTGTGTGTTTTCCTGCAAAAACCAAAACCTCTGTTTTTTCTTTTAAAGGCACGCATTTTTTTATTTTCTTGCCTTTAAAATCTATAATCACAGAGTCATTTGTGTCACACTTTATATCTGAAAGGAAGTTTTTCCCATCCCAGAGATTTAATTGGACTTTTTTGCCTTTCAGGATTCTTTTGTTGATTACTTTAGATATCTTTTCATGAGATTTGTCTTCCTTAATCTCTTCCAGGTCAAACTTGCCCTGTTCAGAAAGAATCAGCTGATAATGCTTTTTTGTCGGAACAATAGTTATTTTATCCAAAAGATAAACTCCTTGCTTTTCATCGATTACAGGCTTGTCATTCAAAATTATATTTTTTTCATGAATAGCTTTTTTTACTTCTTTCCTGTTTTCAGCTATCTTCAAAAGATCTCTTATAAGTATGATGATTGGAATGCTGTCTTTTATTCTAGAGTCTGGTCTGGCTATATAAGTTGTTCCCTTCTTGGGTATGGGCCAATTCTTAGGAGCTTTATTTCTTTTAAGGTGCATTTTTTTCTTTCTTCAATTTATTTTCTGCCTCTTCTTTGTTTTTTTTGTCTCTAATTCTCTTTTTGTCATCTAAATTCAGTTCTACAATTTGTATTTTTGACGAAGGAATTGAAACTTCTACTTTTGATCCATCCATTTTCCTAATAGTTATACCTTCTATAAATACTTTAGATTTTTTGGAGTTTACTTTGAGGACCTTGCCTTGTTTGTTTTTAAATTTTCCTCTCATTATCTTGACAACATCATTTTTTCTCACAGCAACACTTCTTCTGTTATGCTTTTTTCTTAAATCTTTAGATAGATTAGCTCCAACAAATTTTATTCTTATATGCAGCGGAGCTTTGGCTAAGTATTTTCTTTGCTTTCTTGGTTGTTTGCTTGATTTCCAGTTTTTGTTAAATTTTTGTTTCATTTTAATAAACAATACTTGCTATTTTTGCTACAGACGCCCATCTTTCCATTATTTCTCTTGCGACAGGCCCTTTAATTTGTGTCCCTTTTGGGTTTCCTTTTTCATCTTTAAGTATGGCTACAGCATTATCTTCAAAAGCCACTCTTTCTCCATTCAACCTTCTGTAAGGTTTTTTTTGCCTAACAACAACAGCGTCGAATACTTTGCCTTTCATGTCAGGAAGGCCTTTTCTTACACTGACTTTAACCCAGTCAGCCACTTTCGCGCAAACTTGCTTGCCTTTTTTTGCTTTGCTTCTCTTTACTCCAACTATCCTTACCATTTTTGCCCCGCTATTGTCTGCTGCGTGAACCAGTGCCCCTAAATTAAGCCCCGCTGTTGCCCTCGCGCTAATTGCTTTCATTTGGCTTCTCCTTGAAGACGAATGACTGGAAATCTTTGATTTTCTTTCATTTTATATCCTCCTTGCCTTTTATCTTACTTATGACTGCAAAATGAATTATCTTGCTTAATGGCCTGCATTCCTGAATCTTTATGTAATCTCCAATATTTATGCTGTCTTTCATGCAATCAGGAAGCATTGCGTGTATTTTTGTTTTGAATCTGGCATATCTCTCATATTTCCTGACATATATCATTCTCTCGAATTCGATTGTGACTCTCTTTGGAAATTTCCTTGTGACTGCCCCTTCAAAAGTTTTTCCTCGTGTTTTTAATTTTCCATGGATATGACATCTTCTGTCACTGCATCCAGCTCCAGCTATTTTTTCTGCTTCTTTCTCTATCATTTTCTTTCTTTGCATTTTCATTTTTAGTTTGTGTTCCTAATCACTTATAGACTCTTCATCAAATCCAATTTTGATCAGCAGTTCTTTTATTTTTTTCCTGTGATCTCCTTGGAGCTCTATTGCGCCATCTTTGTAAGTTCCGCCGCAAGCCAGTTCATTTTTCAGCTGTTTGGCGATTTTCTTAGCGTCAATGCCGCTGTCGAATCCAGTTACAACCGTAACAATTTTTCCGTATCTTTTCTTGTCAGTTGTTACCTGTATCTTTTGTGAACTTTTTACAATTTGTTCACATACACAAGCTTGCTCTGGCAAGCCGCACTTTGGGCATATTTCCATCAGGTGTTCCTTTCTTTCTCCATTTTTAAAACGGTTTTTTTGGAAGCTAAGCTCCCATTTTGTTCCTTATTTTTCAATTCTCCTTCTAGGGATTTATTGATTGTTAATATTCTTGCAATTACTTTTTTTGCTTCTCTAATTTTTGCGTTTCCCGACTTAGAAGCATTTGCTCTTGCTTTAATTAATTCCATTTTCATTTCAGATATTCTTTTATGTCTTTCACCGCTTCCCATTTTCCTTATTTCACTTGTCTTTAATTTTGACATTATTTTTTCCTATTGGTTTTAGTTTTTTTAATTTCTTCTTCCTTAAACTCTGAATTCTTTTTTAATTGTTCAATCATTTCTTCATTGATTATAATCCTGTCCTTCAATTTAGCTTCTGGTGAAAGTATGCTGACTTTTACTCCAACAGTTCCGGGTTTAGTCTCTGCCCTTGCTTGCGCTCTGTCTACAACTTTTGCACTATCCCCTGTTTTTTTTAGGTATCCTTGCGCGAACCTCCAGAGTTTTGCTCTGGAGCTTGGTAGCTTTCCATTAAGTCTTATTTCTACCCCCAAAGCTCCCGCCTCGATTATTTTTTGCAGAGTCCTATAAGCAATAACTTTAAACTTAAGAGCGCCAAATCTTTCAATTCCTAGGGCTATTTCATCAGCCATTATCTGGGCATCAAATTCAGGAGTTCTTATTTCATCTATTTCTATATGAGGGTTCTCAAGCTTGAATTTAATTTTTAGAGTTCTTGTCAGCTCGTCTATTTTTTCCCCGCCTCTGCCAATTATAAATCCAGGCTTGCTTGTAGAGATAATTATTTTCTCTCCAACAGGAGTGTATTCTATTCTGACCTTGCTAACTTTACCCTTTCCTATTGACTTTTTTATGTGTTCTCTCAAAACAAATTCCGCTTTCTTAAACCCAACTGTTTTTCTTTCTTCCATTTTAATAAAATCCCCTTCCTATTTTGGAGCATAAAAATTTATTTCTTTTCATTTTTTCTCTCCTTAGCTTTTATGCAAATATGGGTCCTTTTTCTCCTGTATCTTCCAAATCTTCCATATGGTCTTTTTCCAATATTTGGTACTGCCTCAACAATTATTGGATCGGATATATCGGAAGCGTTTGCCGCAAGGCTTTTTAGCAAGATTATGAAATTCTTTGAAGCTTTCTTTGCATAAATTCCTCCAGACATTCTTTTTCCTTTTTTATGAGGGTGCTCTCCTATAGCTGGAATGGCCTTCTTTTCCAGGATAACTAACTCAAGATCTTTTATGGCTTTGGAAATCGTTTTCCCTTTTATAAATCTGCAAATGGAAATTGAGTCTTTTGTTGATATTGGAATGTTTTCTGCTCTGACTACAGCCTCTGTTTTTTTTGCTTTGACTGCTTTTTCCTTTGGTTCTGCCACTTGTTCTTCCTTTTTTTCCTTAGCTTCTTCTGTGGCTTTTTCATCTAACGCCTCTTCTTTCTTTGCAACTTCCTTAGGAACTCCGCTTTTTTCAATATCCTTGATTATTTCTTTTTTAGTTTCCAATTTCTCTTCATTTTTTTCTGCCATTTTTATTTCTTAGCTTTGTGTTTACTTCCTTTCGTAGCTCCAACTCCTGCACTTCCATGCTTTACTCTCCCTCTAGATGGCGCAAACTCTCCAAGCCTATGACCGAGCATGTCCATAGTTATGTCTACAGGGGCAAAATTTCTCCCGTCGTAGACAGCTATTCTCGAACCAATCAGTTGCGGAACAATTATTATATCTCTATAGTGTGTTCTTATAGGCTTGCCCTTTTCTGTTTTCATTTTTACTCTGCTGACAAAATCTTCAATTATTTGGAAATTTCTAAGAAGAGTTCTTTTAGGCCTGGAAGTTAGATATTTAGCAAACTCTCTAACCTCTAGATTTTTTAACTCCTCAAGAGTTTTTCCTCTGTACAAGTTTTCTTTTTTCTTAGTTTCAATTATTTGTGTCATTTTATCTTCGCCTTCCTGTTCTTCTTGGTCTTAACAATCCCACTTTAGCGCCAGGGGGTGCGTTTCTCTTTGCAATTTTGCTTTTTGGATTTTTTCCTCTACCTGAGCCAAAAGGATGATCTATGGCATTCATTTTTATTGCAGAAGTTCTAGGATATAATTTTCCTTTCGTTTTTTTAAGATGATACATTCTCCCAGCCTTAACCATCGGCTTCTCAAGTCTTCCAGCCCCAGCAATAACGCCTATTGTTGCCCTGCAATTTGGATCGAACATCTTCTCTTTTTTTGAAGGTAAAAGGACAAAAATTCCTTTATTAGCTATCCTACTAATTGTAGCAAAACCCGCTGCTGTTTTTATAAATTTACCTCCATCTCCTGGCCGAGATTCAATATTATACACTTGTGTTTTTACAGGGATTTCTTTCAAGGTGAGTATGTTCCCATCTTTGACGTCTTCCTTAAAATTTATTTTTTGCTTTTCAACCATTCCCTTAAATGCAGAGTTGTAAAAGATTCCTTTAGAGTATCTGATTTTTGCCAAAGGTGCAGTGTGGGCACCTGAATTTATTATTCCAATAACCTCTCCCTCTCCCTCAAGCTCTTTTGGATATTTGATTCTGTATCTAAATGTTTTTCTTCTGACTCTGTAAGTTCCGCTTCCTTTTCCTCTTGCTTGTGAAACTATTCTCTTACCCATATTATATCAATCCTAGTTTTGTGGCAACATCCATTGCTAAAAATTCTTTTTTTAATTTAACATAAGCGTATTTTTTATTTTTCTTTACAAGAGTTTTAACTTTTTCAACTTTGACCTCGAGCAATTCCTCAACATCTTTCTTTATATCTTTTTTATTTTTTGTCAAACCAAATTCAAAAGTCAAGGTATTTTTTGCTTCAATTGCCATTACTGCTTTTTCAGTAACAATAGGTTTCATTTTAAATTTTCCAGGTGTTTAATTGCATTTTCAGTATAAATTGTTATTCTTCCCAAGCCGCCGGATGCAAGACTGTCTATTGAAAGATTTTTAACATTCTCAACATCAAAATTTTTTATTTTCATATGTTCCTTTTCTCCAACAACAATCAAAAGCCCCGCATTAACTTTGTATTTCCTGCCTCTCATTTTTCCTTTTCCCTGCCTCTGAGATCTTTTCCTTATTAAAATTTTGAAAATGTCTTCTCCAAAGATATTTTTCATTAAAGATAAAAAAGACTTGGTCTTCAAGACTGTTGATTTTGTTTCTATAACAATTGGGACATTAATTTCTTTATTTATTGTTTTGTATTTTTTATGCATAAATTTCTTGTCGGCAGTCGCGCTTATCGCAGATTTCAATGCAATCAAGAATTCTTTTTTGTTTATTTTCAATGTGTTTATCATAGATACTACTTTTGGAGGATGTGACCTTCTTCCGCCCCTTGTTCCTGAAACTTCTGCACCAACCCAATTAAACTGGGTTCCTCTTCTCGACATTACTTTCCTAGGGATTCTTGACATTCCTTTTCCATAATGAGTCTGCCAGACGTGCCTTCTATGCCTTATCTTTCCGCTTGCTGAATGCTGTTTTCCTCCGACTAGCGAAGGCGAATAAGGCTGTTTTATTTTTCTAGCTTCAAGAACTTTTGAAACAATGTCTTCTCTTATTCTTTCAGAGAAGCAGCTAGGAAGATCTACTTTGCTTTTTTCCTTTCCATTTATGTCATATAGTGTTGTTTTCATACTAACTCCAAAAATTCAAAATTTTCTTTTAATTGCTTTTTTGTAGGCCTTAATGAAGCAGTCGCCAATAAAGCCCTTTTTGCAGGCCCTTGAACAGAACCTGAAACAATCAAATAATCAGTTTTAACATCTCCAAAATTTTTTATATTCTTAATTGCATTTTCTCCAGATTTTACTATAGAAACAATTTTGTTGTTGTAAGTGATTCTTGTGAACATGCCTAACTGGCCTGCCATAGGTGTTTTGAAAGTTACTCTAGCAGGATGCCAAGGAGCCAGGCTTCCAGGTCTTCTTCGACCTTTCTCAGATTTATGAGCTTTAAGAGTAATTCCAAATCTCTTTACAGGACCTTGAAGTCCTTTGCCTTTTGTCAAGCCTCTAACATCTGTTAAATTTCCAGAATCAAAAGCTTCGGAAACTGAAATTTCCTTTCCAAAATGCTCTTTTGCAAATTTTAGTTTATCTTCAAGGCTACCTTCCAATCCTATTTCAGATATGTCTGGAGATTTTTTCACCCCTAATTTGTCTGGTTGTGAGTAAATTATGACTCTTAGATCATCATAGTCCTTAATTTCATCTAATTTTTTACCTGTCTTTTTTGGCAGTCTAAATCTTCTTTTAAGCTCTTTGTCCAGGTTGTTAGATAATACTTCATTTGAAACCTGACCATTTTTATAGAATCTTACTGAGAGAATTTTAACTGGAGGGCAAGCAAGAATTGTAACAGGAATAGCGATTTTTTTATCTTTCGTCATAGAATTAAGAGTTTTATCCTTTATATGGGCTGAAGCCATACCTACCTTGTAGAGAATAAATCCCTTAAGCGACTTTTTCCCGGCGATAGCATCCCAGTTTACTCTAGGCAAAAGCTTAGAAGCCCGCTTTCTTGGCCAAAATTGTAAACTTCCCTTTCTTGGTGATTTCCTTGTCGGCATTTCTTAGTAATGCGGAGTGCATTTTATTTCCCTGGAATGAAATACTGAGAAAAACTTGGTTTTTAAGCTCTTCGGTTCAAGAATTATGGCTTCAAGGATAATTTATGTAAAATTATAGTAATCTTTTTATACTGGTTTTTTTTGTGTTTTTTATGGATTTAGATGAAGCAAAAACAGAGATTGTAAAGGATTTATATTCTAAGGCCGCTCACAATAAGATTCTTGCCTCAAATATTTATTTTTTTCTTTATAATGAAAAAATTGACCCTGATGATTTTGCTAAGATATGGAGAGACAATGGAATATATCTAAATTCTGGGAAGACTAATGGCAAATCTGACAAGGCCAATCACGGAATCACTAAAAGTGTTTTTGAAGTTGCTCTTTTTTTTTCTGGAAATTATGAAATAACGGAAGAAAAAATTAAAGGGCTTGCTAAAAAATTGCTTGGAGTAAATAAAAGAAGATTTAGAGATTTAGAAAGAAGGCATATTCACAGGAGATAAATTTAAATAATCTTAATTTGGATTCTTTAAAATACGAATTTTTGGAGAATTCTAAGCTGCAAATTCTACTTCTGTTTTGTGTTCTTTTCCATCTATAATTGATTCCCTTAGAATTCTGCCTTTTCTTTTTGACTCTTCTCTCATTTTGACAAAGTCTTTGCTAGTTTTTAACTCATCAGGGATTTTTATTTCTTCAATTATAAATGTATGCTTTATCTCGGCTTCTTTGAATTCTGGTCTCTCGAAAACAAAACTCTCTCCTAGATTTTTGTCGGTAGTGACGAGTTTGCAGAAATTTGGCTTCGGTGTTTCTCCTCCTTTAGTTCCTGGCTTGCCAGATTTTGGGGCCTTTGGCTTTATTTTTATCTCCGAATCTCCAGCTTTGAAGCTTAATGCGAAAAAAGCTCTAGGAAATTTATCTAACAAACTCAAAATTTCTTTTCCGCACATTTCTTTGCTAATAACATAACTCTTCACGCCTTGAAATTGCTTTTTGTTTTGAAAATCTATCTCTTTAGTTAGGTCAGATGTTGAAACAATAACTCCAGTTACATTGGATTTTCCCTCGCTTAAAATTTTGGCCATGTCTTGAACCAACTCATTGGCAAATTCAGCTGTTGCATTGATGGTGTATTTTCCTTTTGAATTTTTTGCTCTTATTACAGCCTTATTGCCAAAAATTCCTCTGCTAAATTTCTGAAACTGCAAATGGACAGAATTGTCAATTTTTCCATCGAAAACCTTTTTTATAAAATTCATGATTATATTTAGGAAAATTTGCTTATAAAGTTTTCTTCTGCAAATGTTTATAAATTTGCGCTACTGTATTTTTATGAGATCTTTATGCAAGCTTTTCTCGGAGGCAAAAAGAAGAAGTTGCTAGAGAGATAAACAAAAATGAAAAGAAGATTAAGTGAAGGAAACCTGGGTGTCCTCGCGTTTTAAAAATGGAAGAAAGTTATATCAAGAAAGTAATGTCTTTAGGAATTCTAGTTGTTTTATTGGTCTTGTCTTTTTTTATTTTAAAGCCTATTTTGCTCTCAATAATTCTTGGATTCATTCTCGCATTTATTTTTTCTCCAGTTTACTCTCTTTTGTTGAAATGGACAAAATCTCCCAATTTTTCTGCAACATCCATCTGCGTGGTTTTGATAACTCTCTTAATTCTCCCAATATGGTTTTTTGCCCCGATAATATTGGAGCAATCCTTTAAAATTTATCTCTCCGCTCAGCAAATGGATTTCGTAGTGGTTTTAAAAAAAGTTTTTCCATCGCTATTTTCCTCAGATCAATTCTCTGCTGAAATTGGCTCAACTATAAAGTCTTTTATTTCCAACATCGCAGATTCCGTTGTTAATGCAGTTGTCAATTTGATTACAAATTTTCCTTCATTTATGCTGCAAATTTTGGTTGTTTTGTTCACTTTCTTTTTTGTTCTCAGAGATGGGGATAATCTTGTTGAATACATAAAAAGTCTGCTTCCATTTCCAAAGGAAGTAGAAAAAAAATTGTTTGCATCTTCTAGGGAAATAACAAAATCCGTTCTTTATGGACAGGTGATTCTAGGGATAATCCAGGGAATAGTTGCTGGAATAGGCTTTTTTATTTTTGGAGTGCCAAATGCATGGGTGCTGACACTTCTGGCCTTGATAGCGGGAGTTCTGCCAATTATAGGGCCAATGCTTATATCTCTTCCAGTAGTTGTTTATTTGATTCTTGCAGACAACAATTTTGCTGCAATAGGAGTTTTTATATTTGGAATTATTGCTTCTAATATTGACAATTTGCTGAGGCCATTGATTGTTTCTAGAAGAAGCGAACTTCATCCATCTTTAGTTCTTATTGGGATGATAGGAGGTGTGTTTTTCTTTGGAGTGCTTGGTCTTATATTAGGTCCTTTGATTCTAGCCTATCTTTTAATTGTTTTAGAAGTTTTCAGAGACAGAAAATCTTCTGCTGAAGGCGGAGGCATATCTGCACAGTAAATATTTAAAAGTATTTTTGTTCTAGATAAAAAAGAGGAAAATGGAATTAAAAATAAAATTTCTTAATTGGTCAACTGGCTTGTTTGGAGCTATGTTAAATAAAAAAACAGCAGATTCTCTTGGGATTAAAACTGTTGACAGAATTTCTATTAAAACCCTCCAAAAGAAACCTAAAGAAATTTTTAGCTTCGTTAATACTATTGGCAATTTGGTTAAAGACAACCAAATCGCCGTTTCTTCTGAGACCAAGGACGTTTTGAAATTGAAAAATGGTCAAAAAGTGAAGGTTTCTTTTGCTCCAACTCCTAAAAGCCTTGTTTTTATAAAAAAGAAGATGGATGGGAAAGAACTTTCCGAAAAAGAAATTTTTGGCATAATAAAAGATCTTGTTAATAATGCTCTTTCAGAGGCCGAAATCGCGCTGTTTATCTCATCAATGTATGAAGTAGGGACAACCTTTAAAGAAACAGTTTATTTGATAAAAGCTTATCTTGCTTCTGGAGAAAAATTAATTCTTAATAATAAAATTATAGTTGACAAGCATTCAATTGGAGGCATTCCAGGAAACAGGACAACACCAATAATAGTTTCTATTTGTGCCTCAACTGGCCTTATTTTTCCAAAGAATTCCTCTCGCGCAATAACGAGCGCCGCAGGAACTTCTGACGTCATAGAAACTTTAGCTCCTGTTTCTTTTTCTTCTGCTGAAATAAAAAAAATAATAAAAAAAACAAATGCATGCCTTGTTTGGGGTGGTTCTCTAAAAATGGTTCCTGCAGATTCTAAGATGATTTTTGTGGAAAAAAAACTGGGGATAGATCCGAAGGCAAATCTTCTGGCTTCAATAATGTCAAAAAAACTTGCTGTTGGAAGCAATTTTATTCTTATTGACATTCCTTATGGAAAAAATGCAAAAGTGAATTTAAAAGAAGCGCTTGAATTAAAAAGAGATTTTGAGAATTTAGGAAGATATTTCAAAAGAAAAATAAAAGTTGTTTTGACTAAAGGAGATCATCCTATAGGGAATGGAATAGGTCCTGTTCTTGAAATGAAAGATGTTTTGGCTGTTTTGAAAAATGAGGATTCTGCTCCTGTCGATTTAAAAGAAAAATCATTGCTATTAGTGGCCGAAATTTTAGAGATGACTGGAAAAGCAAAAAAAGGCAGAGGAAAAATCCTTGCAAAAGAGATACTCTTATCAGGAAGAGCCTTTGAAAAATTTAAGCAGATAATAGAAGCTCAAGGAGGAAAAATAAGAGATTTGCCTTTGGCTAAATTTAAGAAAAAAATTATAGCAAAAAAGTCAGGAATCATTTCAGAAATAAACAACAAAAAAATAAATTATTTGGCAAGAGTTGCCGGCGCTCCATTAGATAAAGCTGCAGGAATTTATATTTATAGAAATGTTAGCTCTAAGATAAAAAAAGGCCAAAATCTCATTGCTATTTATTCAGAGTCAGAGTCTAGATTAAGGCAAACCGTTGAGCTTTACGAGAAAATCAAGCCTATAAAGGTGAAATAACTGTAAATTTAGCATAATAAATAGATACTGCAGCAGAAATAAATTTTTAAACTGAGATTTCTTTGTTTTTATAACAAAACGGTTGCGATTTCCCCGGAGGCAATTAGAAATCGCCATTAATAACTAAATTAGGAAAATAGAAAAAAACCTTAGGTTGTTTTCACATGAGAAGCTCAGAGCAGAAGAAAAAACTTGTTGAATATTTCAAAAAGAACTTTAAAAAAGGCTACACAACAGATTCTTTGAAATGGGCTCTTGTAAGCCAAGGCTACTCAAGAGTTGTTGTTGAAGAATCTTTGGCCCAGGCAAATAAAGAGCTTTCTGAAGAAGCCCCTATTCTTAAGGACAAGCCTGTGATAAAATATGAGGTAGTTGACGGCGAAAATAAATCCCTTGAAGTAAAAAAATCCTGGTGGAGAAGACTTTTTGGAATGGATTAATATGAATGATAAAGTTATAATAAATATCTCTAAAACTATAGTTGATGATGAAGGGAAGATAAAGGGCAATGGATATTCTTATCAAATAATTTACTGTCCTAGAGATCCAAATAAAGAAGGCTCATTTCATGAATTTTGGCCAGTGATGGAAGAGATTCATTCGGAAGAGCAGATTTTAATGAAAATTCAAAATTCTATTAGTGCATACAAAGAAAGAGGCGGGGATAAGGACCCTTTAATCGAATTGAATTATTTTAAAACTGAAAGAATAATAACGAAGAATTCTGTTAGATCCAAGGAAGATTCTAGCAGATTGCTTGAAATTATCAAAAAACAGGTTTTGTGCAAGACAACATAAACTTTAAAACACTTCTTTTATTTCTTTGAATGAGCCGTCATGCGGAGAATGGCATTCCACCTGGTTTGAGCCCAGGGCCCTTTGGGCATCCAGGTTCGATTCCTGGTGACGGCGTGTATTATTAATATTACACATAACACTCTAAAATACATAATCTAGAATCTACTTCCATAAGAAATAAAGCTTAAAACCACAAAGCTGTTTGGACTCTCATGTATAAAAAAAGTCAAACCACTATTCTTATTATAATAACATCTATTTTATTGTTGACAGCCTCTATTTTGATAATATTCACCTTTTTTAGAGGTACTGTAGGATATTCTCTAGATACTGAGGCTAGTGTTTCAACTAAAGTTGGGAACATATCCTTTGGAGAAAAAATAGATGTTGAAGATGAAAGTATTATCAAAGAATCTGCAAGAGCCAATAACTTAATTAAATATTCTATTAGTGCTGTTGGTTTTGCAGCAGCGTTTTTTCTAGTTATTTTAGGGATAAATTATATAAAGAAGTGGAGCAAACATTAAATCAATTAGATAAAAAATGATAGAGGAAAAATCAGTTTATTCTGGAATGAGCAAGCCTGAGAGAGAAGTTGCTACTTATCTACAAGAACTAAACCTTTATTGGAAGTATGAGCATCCGATCTTTGTTTATGATGAAAAGGAAAGGCCAAGAGTTTGGACTCCTGACTTCTTCTTGCCTGAACTAGGGATTTATGTTGAGGTGTGTGGGGTTGATAGAGATGATTACTCTTATAGGGAAGAGATTTACAAAAAGAATAGAGTTCAAGTTATCTTTATTCATTTCTATAAAGAAGAGAATGGTTGGAAGAAGTTTCTTAAGAGTAGAGTGGTAGATATTGCAGATTTTAGATCAAAGAAAGTGACTGATTCCCTAATGCAGCAAAAATGAAATATCCTCGACTTTATAGAAAGAAAACTAAGCCCGAGAAGAAAGAGTATGCAAGAAATATGAGGCATAATCCTACTGAAGCCGAAAGGATACTTTGGGAAAAAATTAGAAAGAGTAAATTAGGGGTGAAATTTAAGAGACAAGAGAGAATTTTGGGGTGGATAGTTGATTTTTATAGCCCAAGAGTTGCATTGGTAATAGAATTGGATGGAAGTTACCATGATAATAGGATAGATTATGATAACTTTAGAGAGTCAAAAATAAAAAAGTTAGGTATAGACGTTATAAGATTTAGTAATGAAGCTATTATAAACCATCTTCCAGCTGTGTTAAACACTTTAAAAAAAACTATTTCTAAGAAGATGTTGAATTATCCTAGAGACGTGAACGCTTAAAAAGGATTAATTAATAGACTGCGAAAACTTTGCTTAACTGTATTGCTTTTTATAGGGTTTTGATGGCGGGCGTTTTCATTTCATTTTTTCAAAAAAATCCAAAACTCTTGAATCTGGGCTCCAGACCTCTACTTTGTCTTCTTTGAATCTCAAGCCCCGGTAAATTTTCTGCAAGAGCTCTCTTCTTGCTTTGTCTTTGTAAAAACTCCAGTAATGCTGAGGTCTTGTTTTATTAAGAATCTTCCAGAAAGCATCCTGCACACTGGGGTTGGGGTATTTTGTGAAAACAATGCTATTGCATTCACTTCCAGGAAAATCGATACCTCTAGAAACTCTTGTTGAAAATAGAACATCTTTAAGTCCTTTTTTAAATTCTTTAACTAATTCCCCTTCTTTATCTGCATCTTGATCTTCTTTTATTTTCTCTCTGCTTGCAAGATTCTTAAGATTATATTTTTCAATTTCCAAAATAGAAGGCATGTCATTAAAAGCATTTATATGAACTAAAGTCGGTTTCAAAGCTCCTTCAACACATTCATCCAAGGCATTAAGATATTCTTCTCTAGTATGACTTCCATTTGTTAAATTCGCGTATTTAAAATCTTTCTCTTTTCCTGATTTCCTTATGATTATTTCTCCTTGCCATTTATCCTCAGCTTTTAGCACTTTAAAGTTTTTAAGCCCAAATATATCTCTTAAAACTTCTTCAGAATGCAAAGTTCCAGACATTAACACTAGAACTTTATTTTTATCAATTAGCTCTTTAAATCTCTTAGCAAGATTTACTGCAACTAAATTGAAAATCATGTTTTTATCTTCCTTGCTGACTGTCAAGTAGGTTTCATCCATCATACTCTCAAAGGTCTTAGCAACTTCTTCTACGTGAAACAAATAACTCTCATCATCAACATCTTCAAAAATTTTAGGCTTTTTCAGTATAATTTTAAGCAAATCATAAAGACCTGTTTCCTTCAAAGAAACTATTTCATAATTAATTATAGAGCTTTTTATCTTTTCATTTTCTTTCAAGTGTTTAATAATTTCAAAAAGCTCTTTAATGTCTTCATCAAATTCTTCTTTTTCCTTGACTAACTGAATTAATGAATTTTGCATTCTGTCAATATTTATTGTTTCCTGATTGGAAAAACTATCAAGAAATTCATCGCATTCATCTATAATCTCTACTTCTGTCAATGGTTTTCTGTTCATAACTGTTTCAAGCTTGTACTTCAAGGAATTAAAAACAATAACATCAGCATCTATAAATGAATTAAATTGTTCATAAAAATGGCAGCCTCTTTTTCTCTGGTAAAATGTGAATTCTGTGTTATTGAGCCCCATATACTTTCTTTTTTCTGCGTTTTTGAATATAGGTCCTCCAAATTCGTAGTGTGACTTGAAAACAGGAGACCAGTAAGGGCAAATGCTTGCAACAGGAGCTCTTCTAACATCTTTAATCTCATTTATCTTGCTTCCATCAATAAGCTTGTTTTTCATAAGATATTTTTTTATTTTTTCCCAGTTTCTCTCTTTTATTTCGATTTTACATGGAAGGTCTTTATTGTCTGCTGAGTCATCTTCTTTTAACTGCCTTTCAGCTTCTTCCATTTTTCCAGAGAAAATATCATGCAGCTTGGAATTAATCTCTTTTTTTATAATAGGAACCGCATCTTTATTATCCTGAAGGAACCTGCATTTATGGTTTTTTCTGCCAGTTATCACACTTATTTTCAGTTTTTTCCCGTTTTCCTTTAGGACGTATTTTTCTTCTTCATAGTCCTTTTTATACTGCCTTTGTAAATTTTTCCCAGGAACAATTACTGAAGTTTTTCCTAGATCTTTTGCAATGTTCAGAGCAATAGCGCTTTTTCCAGTTCCACAGGCTCCATGGACAAAAATTATTTTCTGCCCTTTTTTTATCTCTAAAAGAATTTCACCAACAATATCTTCCTGCGTTTTTCCATTGGAAAAAACAAGAGGTTTTAGTGCCTGCTCTTTTTCATATAAGCTCCACATTTTAATTTATGTCTGGAAAATATTATAAATGTATAGTTTACAAAGAGAAAGTTTTTCTTAAATAGTTTAGCAAGAAATCCGCATAGTTTAATGTGCGGATGAATTGCGT
>ERZ1292629.1399-Hain-H43-01um-R1-1399-length-23597-cov-6_pt1 | contig 23597 bp, 27 predicted proteins | sample MGYA00564399_ERZ1292629 | MGnify/ENA primary metagenome ERZ1292629 (study PRJEB36523, sample SAMEA6512636) | groundwater metagenome | collected 2019-01-08 | study: AquaDiva: Metagenomics assemblies of 32 groundwater samples | reverse complement strand
CGTTCGGTTTGAACCAAGCGATATCATTTAAAATGTGGTAGCCAAGCGATTGTAAGGCATGACCACATTGATAAATTGAATGATAAGTACCACTAACCCAAAGCGTACCATGGGGTCTTAAGACTCTACGACACGCCTCCATCCATTTGAAGTGGAAGGTATAATCACCATTAAAACCCTTACTTTTGTCCCAATCTCCCTTATTAACGCTAACCATCCGTCCAGCATGAACAGAAATACCTCCATTTGAAAGATTATAAGGAGGATCGGCAAAAACCATATCAACAGAATTTTCTGGAAGTTCGGCTAACAATTCCAAGCAGTTCGCTTGGTAAAGTTTGAATCTTGGTTTTTCGTAATATGGCTTATCGTACATATAGCAGATATATTTTACTCCTTTTTTCTCTAACTATTACAGGAATAGGAATTGGTCATACAGTAGGCATTCAATAGTCATTCATAGTCATACGGTGGTCATTCATTGTCATAGATTGTTTGGTGGTACAATTTAATTGTGAACAAGAAGTTTGTGGCTGGGATAATAGGACTGTTGTCACTGGTTAGCTGGCAGGCGGCGGTGCAGGAAAAGACGAGCTATACGGTGGCGGAAGTATATGACGGGGATACATTTGTGACAGCCGAAAAGCAAAAAGTCAGAATCGCTGGCGTTGACGCGCCTGAGTTGGGTTTGTGTGGTGCGGCTGAAGCCAAAAAAACTCTCGAAGATATGATCCTAAATAAAAAAGTTCAAATGAAAGTAATTTACAAAGACCCATATTTCAGACTTGTGAGCATGGTCTATGTCGATGACAAGTTTGTAAATCTGGAAATGCTCAAAAGTGGCTGGGCATATTCACACAATGTTTCCAAGGATTCAGCTACAGAACTATTGGCAGCCAGCCAAGAGTCTAGTAAAAATAAAATTGGAATATTTAGTACGAAGTGTTCTCAAGAAACCAATCCAACCAATCCCAAATGTAATATCAAAGGAAACCGCAGGTCAGGAACCAAGGATTTGATTTACCATTATCCTGGCTGTGGGCAATATAATAGAACGACAGTTCAACTCTATTTAGGTGATCAATGGTTTTGCAGTATCAAGGAAGCTGAGAAGGCTGGTTACACCAAAGCCCAGCTGTGCCCATAATAGCCAAAATTTTCAATTTTTCACCGCTTCAGCGGGATCCCGCTTCGGCGGGACAATTTACAATTTTCAATTAATTTTCAATAGTCGAAAACTAGGCGATTATTAGGCGATTGTCAAATAGATTCTTAAGGAGTAATCAGAGTACCTATTTCCTCACCATTTATAATTCTACCCACATTCTCAAAATCACTAATATCAAAAACTACTACCGGAATTTTTCTGGCACGGCACAAATCAAATGCAGTCGCATCCATGACTGTCAATCCCCGAGTCAGAGCTTCTGAAAAAGTAATTTTTGTATATCTAGTGGCATTTTTATGGGTTTTAGGATCGTGGTCATAAACTCCATCGACATTAGTGGCTTTCAGTAGAAGGTCAGCATTTATCTCAGCAGCTTTGAGAGCAGCAGCTGAATCAGTAGTAAAGAACGGACTTCCAGTACCTCCTCCGATAATGACTACACTGCCTTTTTCCAGATGATGGATTGCGCGCTTACGGATAAATGGTTCACATACTTGATCCACACGCAGTGCAGACATTACCCTGGCTGGCACACCGTTGATCTCTAATTCATGACCGAGAGCTAGGGCATTCATGACTGTACCTAGCATTCCAATATAATCTATCTGAGCTGGATCACCTTCTGTTCCCTTATAATTTCTTCCACGGAATATATTTCCTCCGCCATTTACAATTGCCAGTTGCACCGGTGTGGCTTTGAGTAATTTTTTGATGCCAAGTGCCAAAAGAGATACAAATTCGAAATCAATACCCGTCTTTCCTTTTCCGACCATCGATTCTCCAGTCAGCTTTAAAAGTACCCTTTTATACTTTAGCATCTGAAATTATTATACACCGAATTGATGTACAATTAGTAATTATGGCAGTTAGATATCAACAGGCATTCAAGGAAATGTGGTCCGCAAACGCGGACCTCTCTGAAAAATTTATTCCATCTCGAGTTGCTTGATATTTTGTAATGCCGGTCCGGCAATACCCTGAAGACTTCCATATACGCCTGACACACCAGACATCAATTTCTGAACTTGAGATTCTCGCATTTTCCACGACCTCTCCATAGCCATCCGCTCTTTGGTAATTTGTTCTTGCATTTCAGAGTAAGTCGTAAGCATCATTTCGACATTTTGACTAAACTCGTGGCTAGTAACATAAGCATACAACAAAGCCGATTTTTCTTTTTGATTTGACAGAGATGCCCGCTCGCGGGCAGTATCCAACAGACTTTTACGTAAAAGTAACGCCAGAGATGGAGCCATTTTGGCTGTCGCCACCCAGATACCTTCGACAAAGCCTATTCCCGATTTAGCAGATTCGGGAACTACTTCTGAAATAATTGCCGGAATATTGGCCTTTGCCGACCGTAAATCTTCTTTCAGTTTTCCAATCCAAGAGTCAGACCAGGACTTGGTCCTCTTTATTTCCCACAAAATAATTCCACAATCCGAACCCAACGGACTTTTGACAGTCTGAGAAATATCAGCTCCCAAGATGCCTTTGGCTACTGGTGTAATCAGATCTATGGGAAATAATGATTTGAGAGTACTTTCCAAATCAAGTTCCAATATTTCTCCTTGTAATTGTTGAGAGCCTTGGGTCGCTTTGCGCTGGGCATCTTCTAACGACTTCTTCAAGTCCTCTATCATTTTATCTTTCTCGCGGTCTTTTAATCTCTGGGTCTCGGCAATTTCTTCTGCTGTTTTTAGCCTAATGGAATTGCGTTCCATATCCAGCTGTCTTTGCATGGCCAGCTCGATATTGCGGTTTTTTTCTTCCAAATCATTGGCTCTCTTGCGCAGGTCCAGCTCTATCTTTTGGTATTTAGTCCGCTCAGTTGCTACAATAGATTCACTCAGCGCCTCGCTGATTTCTATGACATTACCACAATTTTTACAAGTAATATTTGCTGCCATATCCAGTTGGTGGATTTCTGCGCCACCTCCACCAGTATACCCCATTGCCAAGACACAGCAAGTGGTTTATCAAAATAATAGTTTTAGTTATCTAATTTTTGAGTCATCAAATATAAATTTAATTCCAAACTGGGACAATCCAAAACAATTTAAAGAGGTAATGAAGGCTGAAAATTGTATCTTTGGTACTAACGGGGGGTTTTATGACAAGCAAAATAAACCCATTGGCTTGGTAATTGCTGATAACCAAATTCTAAACTCTGGCCAAAACAATAGATTATTCAATGGCTTTGTGTCTGATCAGGGAATTAGCTATGAGCCACCCGTAATGGCCAGGTGGGCAGTCCAAACCGGTCCCATGCTCTGGAACGATAATCTCCAAATCAAAATAAATACTACAAATGACAAATCGGCCAGACGTGGAGTGGCAATATTGTCTACCGACAACAAATTATATTTTGCAATTTTTTATAATGCTTTGGCCCCTGTCTTGGGTCCATATCTCAATGATTTACCTGAAATATTAAGATCTTTAAATATTTCAATAGAATCGGCAATTAATTTGGATGGAGGTAGAGCATCTGCTTTTTATGACGGTAAAGTATTTTTGGAAGAATCCGACCCCGTAGGAACTATTTTATGTGCCAAATAGTGTAAAATTGCACTTAAGCGCCTATAGCTTAATGGATAAAGTACTGGTCTTCGAAACCATTGATGAAGGTCCGATTCCTTCTAGGCGCACTATAAGTGTGATAACATTAAACAATGAAAAGATACTTTCTGCTAATCCCCGCTTTGTTAGTATTGGTTTTAGTAAATTTCAAACAGCCTATTTCGTGTGCCAACTCAATCAGCTGTATCAAAAATCTCAATACCGAGATTGAAAATGGAGCAGTCGGAGTTTTTAACAGCCAAAAAATAGTACCACCTGAAATTAATCCGGTAGCGGTGTTGGGAGATATCTCTCCAAGCGCCACACCCGGCGAAAAACACATTTATGTTAATTTGGCCAACCAAACTCTGTATGCTTTCCAAGGAAAAGATCTGTATATGCAAACCTTGATCTCGTCGGGAAAGTGGGGCCGGACACCTACCGGCGACTTCACAATTTGGACTAAATTACGTTCCACCCGTATGTCCGGGGGTAGAGGATCCGATTATTATAATTTACCCAATGTCCCCTTTGTGATGTTTTTTTCCAATGCCGATGTCCCCGCCACAGCGGGATTCAGTTTCCATGGTACTTATTGGCATAATAACTTTGGTTATCCGATGAGTCATGGGTGTATCAACATGAGAATTACCGATGCCGAAAAACTTTATAACTGGGCGGAAAATGCCGCTGTTACAATTTATGATAACTAAAATAGTAATAATTATATTATCGATAATGGGCCTAGTTTACTTTTCTTTGCGTCCATCTTCCCCGCAATTACCCACAGCGCCATTGGTCAAAACAAGCTCTCCCACCATTGTAGAATCTCCGGACGGAAAAGCCAGGCTGACTATGAAGAAGACAATATCCAACAGCTTGGTTAACTATACTTTCAGTGTTGATAAGCCGATATTTTCAAAAACCATAGCTTCCACAAATACAATCTCTATTCCCCACAATACTTGGTCTCCGGACAATAAATATATTTTCCTAAAGGAAAATCTGGGTAAGGAAACCAACTACAATGTTTTATCAGTTAGCGGAAAAGAATTGATAAATGTTTCCAGTCTGTTTAGACAAAAATATCCTGATTTAAAATTAGTAGAGATTACCGGTTGGGCTGCACCAACTTTATTAATACTAAATACTCAGAAAGCTTCATTTTGGTTTAATGTAACCAATCAGTCTTTCATCTTGCTTTCTAGCCTATAGTATAGTATACTATAGGTTATGATACCCAGCTTAATTTCAATGATTCTGGTCTCCCGCAGCATATCGTTGGCCAACCGCTATCCGGTGCCTTATGTAAACGAGGTCTTTAAGTACAATATTCTCTTGACGATCAAGTATATGGGGACAGAATTTGAGCTCAAACCCGGTGAACAATTTGCCTTTCATGGTAAAGGAGACAAGACCGCCAATGCTAATTTTGGCTATAACCAAGGCTTCAAATCAGACGGATACCTGACGGGCGATGGGGTTTGCCATTTAGCCTCGCTGATGTACATGGTCGCCAAAAATGGCGGACTTGAGGTATACGCACCCTCAAATCACAATTTTGCCGCTATTCCCGGTATTCCCAGTGAGTATGGTGTGTCTATCTATAGTGGGACTCCCCAGAACTTATATATTACCAACAACAAACCGTATCCTATTAAGTTTGTATTTGACAATAGAGGTGACACCCTGACACTAACTATTAAAGAAAGTTTTACCGAAGCTTTCCAAGCTGACTGGATCGTGAATAGAGACAGATATAATTTGTTGGCCAAATCTCTTTAGGTTTTTGCTGTGGACGGCCACAACTTGTGGTGTGACTAAATCGGTTTTGGTTAAAACAATTATCTGGGGTTTATTATTCTTGAGTTCGTTTATAATTATTTTATAATCTTTAACCACATCTGACGATTCGCAGGATATACAATGAAAAAGAAGACTGACTTTTTCTATATGTTTCAAAAACTTTATTCCCAGGCCGCGACCGAAAGAGGCACCTTCAATAAGTCCCGGAATATCGGCAATAATCTGACCATTAAGAACTCCCAAATTTGGCTCGAGAGTGGTGAATGGATATGCTCCAACGACTGCATTGGAATTGGTTAGAGCATTAAGTAGACTGCTCTTGCCGGCATTGGGTAGGCCGATAAAGCCGTATTTAGCAATTAATTTTAATATTATTTTGGCATCAATGGATTCTCCGGGTAGTCCGGACTGAGCTCTAAGATTGCCTCCCTTGCCACCCAAACCCCCTTTGCAAATTAGTTTTTCCTCTCCAACTTTGTCAAATTCGATTTCATTGATTGATGTACCTACCGGGACAGTCAAATAGAGATTTTTGCCACTCTTGCCTGTGGAGTCATTATCGCCACCCCTAGCTCCATCTTCTGCTTTTAATCCGGTTATACCCACATATTGATTGAGAGCGGACAGGTCAGATGTGGCTGTGGCATAGACATCACCGCCTCGCCCGCCGTCACCGGCGATGTGGGCGCTCTTAAAAGCCTTGACGGGGGCATACTTCCCCGCTCCCCCATGCCCAGCCGTAATCTTGATTTTTATTTCATCCACTAACATATGGATCATTATAGCTGTATTTATTGGTTTGAAGACATCCCACCTCCGAGGTGGGCTTACTAGATGTCCTAAGTCAGGAAATATCTTTATTTTCTAGTATGGCCGCCGTATTAATAATGTTCGCAATGGGAATGTATTCAAAACGGGATTCGAAGATTTGACTAATAATTAAAGATATAGTATACTATAGGGTATGAACGAATCTGAGGAAAAACTAAAAGAAGGGTGTAGACTTATTAAAAGAGAAACTCATGAATTGTTTCGGCGTCCTGAAGATGGTAAGTTGTTTGTCAGAGACACGGACTTGACCTTTGACTTTGGTACTCCAAACGCACTCACACAAGCTCTCGACACAGCTGAAGAGGCCAATGATTCCGAAACTGGTTGCGCCGAATGCCCTTTATATCCTCAGTGTTTACCCACTCCATGTGTATTAGCAGAAGATACTACACTTGTTCCAGCCCAACTCACTTCACTTGATTAGACAAATGGTTAAATTTTGAAAGGTGTCCCCTTTCAAAGAATAATTTTATAAACCGTGTGGCCGTGGCGTTTGGAAATCTTTTTGAATTTTAATTTATTTTGTTTAGCGATTCTTTTTATTAGTTGGTTTAGACGGCTAACCACTACAAACCAAAATTCTCCCCCGTGATTTAAATGTTTGACAGGTTCTAATATAAATTCATTTATTATTGCCTCTTCGCCGATCTTGGCAGGTATATTTGAAACAATTAAATCAAAATATTGATTTTTAAACTGTTCCAAGCCAAGACTTGGGACAACTACGGCGTTTTTGATGTTATTCTTTTTGAGATTAATTTGAGTATATCTGATAGATAAGAGGTTTGAGTCAGAAAGTGTGACCAAAGCATGGGGTGATTTGTGGGCTAAAACTATACCAATAGGTCCATACCCGCAACCCAAATCCAGTATAGTCTTGGGATTATGCAATTCAACTGAACGGATCAATAAATCCGTTCCGTGGTCCACGTCAAAGCTGGAAAACAAGTTTGTGGCAATATCAAATTCAAACTTGTGTCCGTCATGGGGATATACTATGGTTTTTTTGTAATAAGGATCCATGTGGGCTATTATATACCGATGGATGAAATTACCCCTGACACACCGGAGCAAAAATTGATTGTAAATATATTTGGTTTGATTGCCAAGCTTGGATATACGGGTGAAGAAAAATATGACAAGGTGTCGATCGTGCAATCGGGTATTTTTAGACTGGTGGTTGGTGAAATCAGAACAGATCAGTTGGGCTTGGCGGTTACATATAATATTTCTTTCGGTCCACATAACAAACGGGGATTAATCTTTGGAGAATATTTGGAAGATGTGTTGATTCACATAGTGGGAGTAAACAGAACCGGTGGTCAACGGTCAGGTTACCGGGAATGCAGTATAAAAATCTTGTTATGCAATCCGGATACCACGATCAAGGAAACAAAATGGTATATTTTGAAAACCAACAAGGATGATAAACAAACTACTCAAGGATTATCATGGCTTGACTGCCAATCCCTAATCACAACCGATCAAGCCCTGGCTTTACTCGAAGTCTTAAATAAAAGTTTTTAGGGTGGAAGACGGGTGATGATCCCGCGACCTCCAGATCCACAATCTGGCGCTCTACCGTTGAGCTACATCCACCAGGATACTCAGCCTATTTTACACTAACGGGATACAATTTATCCAAATACTCGCTCAGCATGCGGGTAGTGCTGAATTGATTGATAGCCATGTCCCGGGCATTTTTCATATGACTCTGCCACTGATCGGGCCGATGGTAATACATGGGAACAATATCCCGCTCCAAAATATCCAAAATATTTTGACCTAAATTTTCATTTTCCAAAATCCAGCCCAGCCCATAAAGCTCAGCTTCATCCACCCAACCGTCCCTAGTCGAACAAGGTAAAGTTCCATTTAACGCAGCCTTCATACCACTGGTGCCGCAGGCTTCAAAACCGACAATGGGGGTGTTGAGCCAGACATCACAACCCGATACCATGTGTTTTGCTATTTCAAGATTATAATTGGGAATATAAACGACTTGATCTCCAATCTTAGTTTTGATTAGATTTAATAATGTGTCGAGCATTTCATGACCTTTGACATCACTCTCATGCGGTTCACCGGAAAAGATTATTTTTACCGGCAGTGTTTGCAGGCGATCAAGGTTCTCGAGAATTGCTAAGGGGCGTTTGTATTCTACAAATCTTCTGGCCCAGCCCAGAACTAAAGTCTTTGGATCCCAGCCAAAATCTTTTATTAATTTTTGTTTTTGTCTTTGATGACCGGAAATTAAGTTTTCTCCAACTTGGTCCCAAGTTTTGAGATGAATACCATTGGTAACGGCAATCATGGGATGATCAGTCCAAATTTCAGCGGCTTTTTTGGCATGCAATTTACTGACTGCATTAATTTTTTCCGACATCCGTAACGAAAGCATGGTCATGGAAAAGGTTGAAGATTCTTGGACCAATCCCAGCTTTACAACTTCGGCAACCGGTACTCCCAATTCTTGAGCGTAACCTGCGAGCATCAGAGCGACCAAATCATTACTGCAGACTTCGCGGCCGGCGGCAACCAGAGTGTGATTGGTAAAAATAATTCTTTTGCGGGCAATGATAATGGCTTCTTCAAAACCAATTTTGTGCTCTTGCATTTCGTGACGGATCAACTCAAGTGCCAAAAAAGCCGAATGACCTTCGTTGAGATGATAAGCAATCGGGTGAATTCCCAGCGCTTCTAAGGCTCTTAATCCCCCAATGCCCAAAATAATTTCTTGCTTTAATCGAGTTTCTTTGTCCGTAGTATATAGCTTGCCACTACAACTCAGTAGATATACTGGAATTACCCCAACCATATGTTTATATACTTTTACTCTAATATCTTGATCCTGAATCGGGACATCTATTTCTAAAACTGGAGAAAGCCTAGTGTCGCCATACATTAAGCCTACTGCGACCACAGGTAAATTTTGATCTGAAGCTTCTTTCAAATAATCACCTGCGAGTACACCTAATCCACCTGCATATGTGGAAACATTTTTATCAAAGGCGTATTCGGCGCAAAAGTAGGCAATAGGTCTTTTCATACCTGTCTACTCCTTTGCTCAGGCTGACCGGAGCGTAAGCGCCGGTATTGCAAACGGTATTTATCCAGCATTTTTTCGATTTTTTCATGGCCGATTTTGATGCGTAGCATGTCCACCGCATGCACCGCGTCGTAGATATCTAATTTGTGGACCAATTTGAAGGCTGCGTCCCGCCAAAGAATTGCGGCCTCGTATTCCCCATTTTTGGCGGACTTCTTTTCCAACTCATTCATTATTTTGACAAAAGCCTGAAATTCGTCACTTGAAGCCCGGTCCAGAAACGGAACTTGAACATTGGTCTTTTGGTCCAGAGCAAGTTTACGGACTTTGTTGGTCCTCTGCCACTCAAACGCCAAATCCACAATTTGCTGATATAAATTCTCGGTTTGAGAATTTTTGACAATCTGCATCAGTTGATAAGCCCCATCTTCGATCATTTCCAGACTCCACCAGGGTTTGGCCGAGGCCCAAAAATAGTGATCGCTCGCAGAAGCGATGTCCATTTCGGATTGCTTTGAAGCTAAGACAGATTTGTTTACCAAGTCAAACAATTTCCACTGCAGGTTATGGATGGGATTTTGGGGATCTTTCCAAGATACAAACTGGACACCCTGCTCAATATCCTGCTCACTACTAGCCCAAGTGGAAATAACGGGTGTCACTTGATTAATACCTGAATATAAATTAAGTAGCTGGGAAATAGTAACCAAATTGAATTCCGGAATATTAAATATTTCAAATAATAACTTTTCTAAACCCGGGCGGTGATGCCCAAAAGTTTCACCATCCATGCCGGTCAGGACAAAATTTGGCTTGGTCAACTCCTCGGACATGGCCTCTTTTAAAGATAGACTTTTTCTAAAGACGGAGCTCATAATCAGATTGCTTAATCTTCTTTCACGGAAAAAGACTTTGAGATTATGATCATGAATTTTATATAAGTTGTTGTTGGCGGGCAGAGACAAACCTTGGTCGTAAGCGATTTCGTCCAAAATAATCCAAGAGTAACCTAAATTTTCTAATATTGGGACTAGTTTTGGGTGATAGGCCATCTCGGGCGGGAAAAATCCCAGAAGCTTGAGATTATCTCCCAAATAATGCCTGAGAGTCTGTTCATTGGTCTGGATTTGTCTGATAATATCAACTTCGTTTAAAAACGGTAAAAGGGCATGATACTTTGCTGACCCTGTAAACTCAATTCTGCCTAATTCACCGGCTTTTTTCAAATCTGAAAGTAAATCGTGATAATGATATTTGTCAAATAATTCCAACAAAGCTCCGGTGACATTAAGAGTTATCTGGCAAGAATCAGAATTCAAAATGCCTTTTAACAAGGGACGGTAAGATTGATTGACCACCGCTTCCAAAATATCCGGCTGTTGGCCGGCCGGCTGGTAGATGTGAAGAAAATTGGCCCAATTCATGAATTGTTTTTTAAATCAATGGCCCGCGTGTAAAGCTCCAGGTATTTTTTGGCTGATTTGTCCCAGGAAAAATCCTGTTCCATAGCCCGTTTGACTATCCGGTTCCAGACATTTGTATTTTTATAGGTTTCCAGGGCTCTGACTACAGCCGTCAAAAAACTCATACCGGAATAAGTCCTGAATGAAAAACCGGTTCCTACGCCTAAAGTCGGGTCATAGTCCACGACCGAATCGGCCAAGCCGCCTGTCGCCCGGACGATGGGAACACTGCCATAGCGCATGGCTTCCAGGGCCACTATCCCCCCCGGTTCAAAGCGGCTGGGAATGAGGATCATATCAGCTCCGGCAAAGATTTTATGCGGTAAATTGGGATCAAAAAGTAAATGCGTACCGACCATGTCCGGATAAACTTTTTCTAAATTGAAAAACAAATCGCGGTAACGGTCATCGCCGCCACCGCAAACCACTAATTGAATTTGGCATTCGGTCAGCAAAAAATCAATAGTTTCCTTAATCAAGTCTAAGCCTTTTTGGTCATCTAAACGGCCGACTATTCCCAGAAGCGGAAAACGGGAATCGGTCTTGAGATTGAATTCTTTTTGCAAAGCAATTTTATTTTCTTTCCTGGGACTGAGATTGTTGGCGGAAAAGTGAATGTTTATGGTGGTGTCGGTTTTGGGATTGAAATCCTGATAATTTAGGCCATTGAGGACACCATACATTTTGCCACGCAGTTCTCTAAAAAGGTTGTACAACTTGGGCGCATATTCTTCCGTCAGTAATTCCCGGGAATAAGTTTGTGAGACGGTATTGATGAGATCGGCGTGAATAACACCCCGCTTAAGAGCGTTTTGTTTGATAAATTGGTCGGAGAAGAAAGAAGTCAGTTCTCTTTTACCATCGTCAAAATCCATTTCCGAAGCGTGATCAAAATCAAAAAGACCCTGATATAAATTATGAATGGAAAACAGGGTGGCAACATTTTTTAATTTCGGGTCATCAGCATAGAAATTCTTTATGTAATTTGGCAAATATCCGGTATGCCAATCGTTGACATGAATCAGATCCGGGACAAAATCCCCCTGCTTGATAAATTCCAGAGCGGCGCGGCTTAAAAGGCCAAAGCGGATATGGTCGTCGGAGTAATTATAAACATTGGCCCGCTTTTCATAATATTCCATATTTTCCAAAAAGTAGATATGAGGATCATCCTTGTTTGCTTTTTTGAGAGTTTTGACATTGCAAATTAATTCTATTGGATTTGAAGAATCGGATTTTTCACCGGTTGGAACCCGCAGGCCGGTAATGACATTGGCAGGCCGCAGAAGCAAGCTGTCTATTATGCCGTATTTCGGAGTAAAAATACGGACATCTACGCCTAATTTATACAAAGCCCGGGGTAAAAACAGAGATACTTGGGCCAAACCGCCCACGCTGGAAAAAGGAGCCACCTCAGCCGTGACAAATAATACCTTTAGAGATTTTGCGCCCATATAATATATGTTAACATATATTATATGTCACTAGTAGTTGTGGGCATGGGTGGATCTCACTTGGCAGCGGATTTACTAAAAATCCTCAAGCCGGAGCTGGATATTATTGTCCACCGTGATTATGGTTTGCCAGCAAATATTAAAAATAGACTTATAATATTGAGTTCGTATTCGGGTAATACCGAGGAAGTTTTGGATGCATACGATAAAGCCGCTGGTCTAAACAGGGCTGTCATTACCATTGGGGGCAAACTTTTGGAAAAAGCCAAACAAGATAATGTGCCTTTTGTTTTGCTGCCTGCCGGCCTTCAACCCCGCGACGCGATTCATTTCTGCCTTGTGGCTTTATATGAACTTTTAGGAGAAAAATTGGAATTGCCAGAAATAAAACCCGCTGATCCAATTGAAATAAAAGATCGTATACCTCTAATCTACACATCAAACAAATTTGAAGCCTTGGGCTATATCTGGAAGATAAAATTTAACGAGACCGGGAAAATCCCTGCCTTTAACGATACCTTACCTGAGGCTGATCACAATGAAATCAATGGCTTTGCCAAATTCAAAAATTTCTATGGCTTGTTTATCACTGACAAATCCGATCATCCCAAAATTATTAAGCGCATGGAAATAACGGCCAAACTCTACAATGAAATAGGCATACCAACCAAATTTATTGAATTAACCGGCTCTGACACTCTTCACAAAATATTTAATTTTCTAGCGCTAGCCAATGCCACAGCTCTGGCCACAGCCAAGCTTTACGGTCTAGATCCGGTAGCAGTACCCATGATTGAGAAATTGAAAAAAGAGTTATGAATAAACCAAAGATTATCGTAAAGAATGTTGCTATATCTCTGATTTCTAAAGGTGGAAGCGATTATCTATCCCTGACAGATATGGCTAAATCAAAAAACTCTGAATTTCCGGCTGACGTAGTGAAAAACTGGCTAAAAACTAGGTTTACAATTGACTTTATGGGTATTTGGGAGCAAATTTACAACCCAAATTTTAACCTGGTCGAATTCGACCAGTTTAAAAAAAATGCAGGAGTGAATTCATTTGTCCTTAGTCCTGAAAAATGGATCAAGTCAACTAACGCTATTGGTATACGGTCAAAATCAGGAAGATATGGAGGGGGTACTTTTGCACACAAAGATATTGCTTTCGAATTTGCTTCATGGATAAGCCCAGAATTTAAATTATATTTAATTAAGGAGTTTCAACGTCTTAAAGAGCAAGAAAATGAACGTTTGGAACTTGGATGGGATCTTAAAAGAGCATTGACTAAAATTAATTACAGGATTCATACAGATGCAATCCAGACTCATTTAATTCCAAGTAGATTATCAAAAAAAGAAATTAATATTGTTTATGCCAACGAAGCAGATGTTCTTAATGTGGCATTATTTGGCAAAACAGCCAAAGAATGGCGGGATGAAAATCCTAAGAATGAGGGTAATATCCGCGACTATGCGGATGTAACTCAGCTCGTAGTCTTGGCAAATTTGGAAGGAATAAATGCCGAGCTTATCAAGCAAGAAATTTCACAATCACAAAGATTACTCAACTTAAACCAAATAGCTATCTCTCAAATGCAGTCTTTAATTGGAAACGCAACAATAAAGAAATTGAAAAATAAGTTATGATACAAAACCAATTGAGTCAAATTACAAAAGAAATAATCAAAAATAATGTTTATCTTTCTTTGGCGACAGCAACTAAATCTTCTCCTTGGGTTGCTCCTTTGTATTACGCTGTTGACGAAAAATTTACTTTTTATTTTATTTCTCAGTTAGACTCACTTCACACTAAACACATATTAAAAAATCCGCAAGTTGCATTTGCAATATTTGATTCACATCAAAAAGAAGGTACTGGAAATGGAGTGCAAGGTTCTGGAAAAGCATATTTATTAGACCAGAAAGAACTGTCTGAGGCATTCAAGTGGTATCGCACAACATATGTCGAAATGAAGCCGGAATCTTTCAAATCTCCTGCTCCTTACCGTTTCTTTAAAATTATTCCAGAACACTTTTATATGTTAGATCCGGATGCTCCGACAGATAAGCGAGTAGAAATAAATTTATGAAAAAAATAATTTGTTTTGATTTGGATGGAACGCTCACCGAGAGTAAAACGGATATTGATTCAGAGATGGTTGACCTTTTGGCCCAACTGCAAAAAATCAAGAAAGTGGCGGTCATTGGTGGGGCTTCATTTAAACAATTTCAAAAACAGTTCTTGAGTCACTTAAATTATTTTGAAAATCTTTTTATTTTGCCTACCTCAGGCGCAAGTTTTTATAAGTATGAGAATAATAACTGGACACCAATTTACCAATTGAAACTAACGCTGCCAGAAAAAACCAAAATCTTTGAGGCCTTTGAAAAGACTTTTAAAGATATAAATTATCGGCATCCAGCCAAAACTTATGGTGAAATTATTGAAGACCGTGAATGCGAAGTAGTTTTCTCAACCCTGGGACAGAAAGCCCCGCTAGCAGAACGGTTGGCTTTAAAATATGACCGCCGGTCAGAGATTGTGGAAGTACTTCAAAGATACCTACCTAAATTTAAAATTTCACTTTCAGGAGTAAATTCGATTGATGTCACTAGAACTGGAATAGATAAAGGTTATGCTATTGAGCAAATGGAAAAATATTTCAAAGTCTCAAAGGAGGAAATGATGTTTGTGGGTGACGCAATTTATGAAGGCCGAAATGACTATGCGGTAGTCAGAACCGGAATTAATACGGTTAAAGTCACTGGTCCGGCTGAAACCAAGAAATTCATAAAATCTCTTCTAAACTAATCCCGGGAAGAAGTCGGTTTTGAGGTTTTTGATACCCATGCTCTTGAGTAATTCTTCTGTAGCAGTAACCATATTATGTGGGCCGGATATGTACCAAGCACGAGATTGGTAATCAAAAATATTTTTAACTATTGTGTCAGCATCTAAATGTCCCGTAACGGAAGTATTGATATAAATAGTCTTGACATAATCAAGAACATCTTTATAAACGGCTTCGTTGGCTGTTTTATTGATATATATCAAGTTAATGTCGCGAGTTTGTTTGGTATCAATTAAATATTTGATCATACTACGGTAAGGAGTAATGCCAATTCCTCCGGCTACAAAAACCAATTTGATACTTGGATCTTTGGGTAAGACAAAATCTCCAGCGAGTTGAGAAGCGACTATTGGGGTGTTTAGGGTGATTAGGGTTTTTTTAAAACTGCTGGGTTCCTCGTAATATTTTGTAGCCATGCGGATATCAGCTTCTGTAGGAGACGAAGCAATAGTCATATACCGGCGGTTACCCCTCGAGTCAGATTTTTGGACAGGTATTGTCCACTCGAGATATTGACCAGCCTGAAAATTTAATTTCGTCCTTGACTTGAAAATAAATTCATAAATATCAGGAGCTATTTGAACTTTGTCTTTAAGCGTCAAAATCAATTTTTCTTTTGAACTGACCAGATAAGCAAAGATATTACCAATAATCAGAGCCATTTCCGGACTGACACCCCGTAAACTAAATAATATTCCGACAAGTATTCCATAGACAATTTGCCAAATTTTGGCGGTTGGCGCTGTCAAGGGTTCTGTGAGCATGACAAAGGCAAAAAAGAACAAGGGGTAGCTGGTTATAAATCCTTTAAGTGAGTTGCCATTTACCAAAATTGCAATTATTGAAACTAATATAAACGAGAAAACCATTTTACTCCGTCGCAATTTACGGGTAATCAATAAGCCTCCAAGCAAAATTATTGGTAAAGTATAAATACTAGCAATCCACCAACTGGCGTATCCGGTAATCACCAAGGCAGCCGCCACCGGATTAAAAATGTGCTTTTTGTTAATTGCAAATATATATTTAGACGCATTTGTGATTACTGCCGCAAAGGATAAATATACAAAATTATCTGGAGGAATAACCAAAGCTAATATTAAGGCCGAAATATAGACCGATTCAAGATTTGTCGGGGATTTAAAAATTAATGAAAATATTTTGTTGGTGGTCCAACCTACTACAACAACAAACACTAACGACAATATATAATTTATTGGAGGTTGCAGAAATAATCCAAATATCGACAAAATTAGCAAAAAATACAACATCAATCGGTAAATGGTAATCTTGTCTAAATAATTATCAACAAATTTCATGCTAAAATTAAGTTTAACATGAGTCATCAAGTAATTTCAAAATTTGTAGCCAGTCTGAGTTGTGGAAAGACTCAGGCAACTGAAGCTGTAGTTCCGTCTCATGACGCAGTGGCCAGATTGGCCCGGATTTATGAATTAGCCAGAAACGCCATTGACTATCGGGCCGAGCATTTGGTCCGCAGGGCTGCCATTGAGCGGATTTTGCGCCGGCAGATAATGTTTACTAAAGATAGCGACAGACTGGCCAATCTTCTCTTGCAGGAAATTCATTGGGCAGCCTATATCAGTGAATCGGATTGGCAAACTGCTAATAGAAAAATATTATCCGACATATTGAAATCATATTTGGATGTCTGGGACGAACCGGAAATTAATCAAGACTGGCTTCTGGGCTTAATTTCTGCCCATATTGAAGATGCGCTCAGTCCAAACAAAGATTATTCAGAGTTTACCAACTTGGCATTCAATGTCTTAAGATCCAGAGTGGAAATAGAGGATCCGAATATAGATTTGTTATTGTTCGTAGCCATTGACAGGGTTTATTCTCAAGCTGATGAGGCTCAGATTGCTTATCATCTCTACCGGCTAGACAGAAAGCAAATGGGTGAGAAATCCATGACAGAGGTTTTACAAGCGTCATATTCAGCCTACAATCTGGCCAATCAAAAGAAAGGTTTAAATATTCTTAGCGCCTATGTGCGTAAACAGATGGGACCTTTGATTTTGCTTCGCGATTTGTACTTTAGTAATCCGGAGGAATTTCCCAAAGTGATAGAAAATCCTGAATTGTTTGATACTACGGCTCAGAAAGTACTTTCTGATCAACTGAAATTGGTCAGAAAAAGAATGAACACGGCCACATTTAGAAGCCTCCTGTATGTATTTTTGACCAAAATGATATTAGTATTGCTCTTGGAAATCCCTCTGGAAAAAATGCTCCGTGATGGTGGGACAAATTATGTCAGCCTGGGTATTAATGTCATTGTTCCAATTGTCGTGATGTGGCTGATTGTGGCTAATATTCACCTGCCTTCAAGAAAAAGTCAAGGCAGACTCTTGGACAGAGCCAAGCAGATTGTCTTTGACTTTGACACCGAAAGTCAGGCTTGGGAAAAGATTCATTCTTTGGTAAGGCCATTTTCAATTATTAAATATTCGGTATTCTACTTTTTTTATGCCTTGCTTTTCTGGCTAGTCTTTTATGCCATTTATTGGGTCCTGCATTATTTTGGGTTTACTTTCATTAGTATCGCTGTTTTTATGTTTTTCCTGTCGGTCGTCACATTCTTTGCTTACCGAATCCGTCAGCTTGCCTTAACTTATTCTTATTCACCCAAAGGCGAATCAGGTTCAGTCGGTTGGGATATCCTGACTCTACCTATTGTAGCTATGGGGGATTTATTAAGCCGCGGAGTGGCCCAACTCAATTTCCTGATTTTGATCTTTGACTTTATACTCGAAGCTCCCTTCAAAGTCATCCTAACTTTCATGGATAGCTGGGGCAGATTTTTGTCTTCAAAACGGGATGAGATTGTGGGTTGACGGTAAAATATAAATTTCTTGCTTGTAATTGGTGGTGTCGACGGCGACTAATTTTCCATGACCTTTGGCTATTGCCTGAATATCCCGGCAGGCATAGCAATTTTCGCGGCCGGATTGACATTTAAATGAATTTTCCTTCCGGGCTTTTTGAATTATTTCACCTTTGGTAACAAGTGTCCTAGTAGTTTCGTTGATATCTGGCAAGGGAAAAGATGTCAGACTGTCCTCACGGTCCAGATACCAATAACTGGTCCTGATATCAAAAGTCTTTAATATTCCACAGGCCAAGACTGCATAAATAGGTAACTGCATTGATTCAGCCTTTTCTTCATTCTTGCCGGTTTTGAAATCAATGACATGATAAGTTTCGCCATCTCTTTCTATCCAATCGAGTTTGCCGGTTAATATCAAATTATTTCCCAGATCAACTTTGGGAAAAGACGGGAGTGGTACCATCTCTGCCTCACGGAAATGCCCATTGGCCCAAAATCTCTCCAGCATCTCGAGCCCTCTAGATTTATACTCAGTCTCGTCATTAATAAATCCGCCTTTTTCTCCTGTTATCGTTTTCCATAAGAATTCATAAATATCCAGAAGTCTGTCTTTACTTCTTTGAACCACTGGTAAATTGATTAATTGATTAATTGCTTCATGTACTACTTGTCCAAGAGCAATAGCAGGATTAATGATCTGTATTTTTAGTCCAGAGGGCGCGCGGTAGACCGCTTTGTAATAATATAGCTGAGGACATTTTTCAAAATCAGACAACGAAGACGGAGAGATAAAGACAGCATTTGGATTGTAAGCCATATCAGGATTTCTTGACGAGCTTAGCTACATAGACAATTTCGCGGACTTCCCCATTTGGATCTTCAAAAGAATTCTGACCGGAGGCCCTAGCATAATCTGCCAGATACATAGACAAATTATTATTAATATCTTTCAAATGTTTTTTTAGCTCTGAAAGTTTTCCATCTAAATCAGCAGCTTGTGGCTGGCGCATGACTTGCTTTCTTGCTTGCCCCTTGGCCTTGCCAGCTGTCTTTGCCTGTTCTGAAGCCTCAAGGAAGCTTGGGTCATTATCCAAAAGGTCTTTAAGCATTTCCAAAAGTTTGGCTTTCTCCTCTTTGACCCGTTCCGCCGTTGACAGCGACGTATTGATCATGTTGGTTAAATTTAATAGCGTATCTGAATCCATGTCTATTAGTGTAGCCTACTTTTTATAATCGCACAAGTGTCATAACTTGTGGGCTCGGTGGGATTCCCTGCCCGCAAAGCTTCCCGCTTAGCGGGATGCAGGCGGGGAACCCACGACCGTTCCAGACTAAGTCTGGACTGCTCTAACCAACTGAGCCATAAAACCCTGTGAGCCCGGTGGGATTCGAACCCACGACCGTCTTCTTAAGAGGAAGCTGCTCTACCAACTGAGCTACGGACTCAATCTTGGGAAATATACCATTCAAGATATTTACGGTTACCAGATTTCTTGAGTCGTATTTCTTCCCGTCTGGCGTTAATTTTACTATTAAACCACTTCGAATACAAAAGTTCCCAATTACCATCAAGTTTTCCAGTGTAATGCGTGTTGTTTGAATTATGTTCAATAAGCCTACGATTTAAATTCACTGTAATTCCTATGTAATATTTATTGGAAATTTTGTTGAATAGAATATAGAGATACATATTTACGACCGTTCCAGACTAAGTCTGGACTGCTCTAACCAGCTGAGCTACGAACCCAATCCTCTTATTATATCAAGCTTAATGCTGCGGGGCTAGGATTCGAACCTAGAAATCATCTGATCCAAAGTCAGAGGTCCTGCCATTAGACGACCCCGCATCGATTGTAAATTTCATTGATCCACGCTTCTACTTTTCGATTCAGATTTGTACTACGAGACACCTTGACATATATTTGTCCGTGATAATCCCGGCCTAGATTCCTCCGATTCGTACGTAGAGCGGTTCTCTTATAGTAGATTTTATCAAAATGTACTAGTGAAAGTCCAATCTGATCTGACCAGTATTGACGAAACCTTTCGCGATCATCTTTATGGGTTTCGTGTATATAAATACTAAATATCAATTTTTCTGTTGGTACTCCTAAACAAATAGTGCACCACTTAATAAATATATTTACCATTCGAAAATCTGAATTGCTAAATTGAAGTCCCACGCTTGGACTATAGGATTTAGCCTTACTTCCCTCAGCCCAGTAAAGCATACAACCCATAAGCCATAAATCTTGCTTGTTTATTTCACCAACTTCTTGTTTTGCTTCATCTCTAATTTCTCTCTCAACTCTCAATCTTTGAAACCTTTTGGCCAGTCCTCCTCGTCTTGCAGCATCAAGTCGCTTTTGAGTAAGCCTGGTTATTTGTGGCGTTGAAAGACCAACAGATTTTAGCCAAATTGATATTGTAGACTTAGCTACCGGCACCTGTGTCATTATTTCTCGATATGAAAGACCTTTTCTTCTCAAACTTATGGCTAGATGTTTTTCAATATTTTTACTTATCACTAATACCTAGTTTATACGAACTAATTCTTGTATGCAAGGTATTTGTCAATTGAAATAAATCATTTTGGTGTAAAATAGGATATAACGCCCTTATAGCTCAATGGATAGAGCATTTCCCTTCTAAGGAAGAGATGCAGGTCCGATTCCTGCTAGGGGCACATGAATAAGAAATTTGTGGCTGGGGTACTGGCAACGATGACCATATCCTCTGCAGTCTATTTAAAAACGACTTACCAAGTATTGAGAGTAATCGATGGGGATACATTTGAAACAATTGAACATCAAAAAATCCGTTTAAGCGGGGTGGACACACCAGAACTAGAGCTTTGTGGTGGTAATGAAGCAAAAATTGCTTTAGAAAAATTGATACTGGGAAAACGCCTCTATATTAAAGTGTTATTTAACGATAAATACCGAAGGTTGGTATCGCGGGTATATTTAGACAACCAGGATATAGGTTTAACCATGCTTGCAAGTGGTAACGCTTTTATTTCCAGAGTAGATCCGGGCGATAGAGACGAATACACTCTGAGTTCTAAAAAAGCACGAGATAAGAAGCTCGGAATATTCGGAATGCCTTGTACCCAAGAAACCAATATTAAATTTCCAAAGTGCGTTATCAAAGCTAACATTTCATCGAGCTATGGTGATCGATTGTATCGATATCCGGGATGCAAAGAATACAATAATACCATGGTTCAATTATATTTAGGAGAAAATTGGTTTTGTACCCAGGAGGAAGCGGAAACGGCGGGTTTTACCAGAGGTCCAGATTGTAAAAACTAGTTATCTTCCGGAAAAGGGGGTAAAAACTCTTCACCGTCGGTGGGCTTGGCATTGGTAGATTTGAGCCATTCAATATAATCGCAACCTGTGGCTTTCTTGGCTTCACGGTCCCAGCCTGAAGTACTACACTTCTTCATCTTTTTACCAGCTGCAGTAGTATACAAAACTAGAGGTTCACTGCACTTAGGACATTTTTCATCCAGGGGTTCACTGGTGCCATTAATCCATTCAATATAGTCACAACCGGTGGCTTTTTTGGCTGTTGCATCCCAAACCGAAGTACTACATTTCTTCATTTTTTTGCCAAAGCGGGTAGTTTGTAAAACTAAGGGGGCGTCACACTTGGGACACTTTTCATCCAAAGTCTGGGGTTCCGGCACTATCCACTTGACATAATCACAACCTTCATTCTTATGAGTTTCCGGATTCCAGCTCCCTTTACTGCAACGTTGCAATTTCTTTCCGGTAGCAGTTTCTGATATTTCAGAGAGAGGTGATTGGCATTTCGGACATAAGTCTTTCATCAGACTATGATATATAATCTACAGATAATGTCAACTATTAAATTTTTAGGTGCATCAGGTACTGTCACAGGCTCGTGTTATGTAATTTGTTCTGACTCAGGTACCCAAATCATGATTGATTGCGGCATGTTTCAGGGTTCACATTATCTGACAAAGTTAAATTACGAAACAATTGATATTGATATATTAAAGTTAGATGGGATAATCTTAACTCATGCCCATCTGGATCATTCCGGCCGATTGCCGTTACTTGTTAAAAACGGCTATAAAGGCCCAATATATGCCACAGAAGCGACCATTGATCTGACCAACCTGGTTCTTTTAGATACTGCCAAAATTGCTAAAGAAAATCGTGATAGATCCCCATTGTATAGTGAAACTGATGCTGAATTTACCGTCCAAGCCATGAAACCGGTTGCTTATCACCAAGAAGTTAAGATTAAAGATATCACAATAATCTTTCGGGATGCCGGACATATCATGGGGTCCTCCAGTATTGAAATATATATGGAAGGTAAAAAGGTTGTCTTTTCCGGAGACCTCGGTAATTATCCCGAAGATTTGCTTGCGCCTACCGAAATGATAGATCGTGCAGATACTGTGGTCATGGAGGCCACCTATGGTGACCGTATTCATTCATCACAGGACATTAGGCAAATTCTGACCAATGAAATTAGCGCAGTGGAAAGAACAAATGGTACATTATTAATCCCCGCTTTCTCCATAGAGCGGACACAAGAACTATTACATATTCTGGATCATTTGAAAAGAGAAAGGCAAATATTGCCCGAGACGCTTGTGTATCTAGATAGTCCGATGGCCATTAAAGCGACAGAGATTTACAAAAAATACCGGTCGCTCTATAGTAAAGAATTACAACAACATGTAACTACAGATGATCCATTTGATTTCCCCAGTCTACATCTGGTTACCCATGCTGAAGAAAGTAGAAATATTTGGCAAACGGCCGGGGCAAAAGTTATTATTGCAGGCAGTGGCATGCTCAATGGCGGCAGAATTGTCAGGCACTTGCAAAATTATTTACCCATGCCAATCACGCGTCTGCTATTTGTTGGTTTTCAGGCGCAGGACACATTGGGTTTCCGGTTAATGGCAAAGCCGAAAATAATAAAAATCCACGGACAGACTATAGAAGTTCGGGCCACTATCAATAAATGTTCATCTTTATCCGCCCATGCGGATCAACCCAAGCTTCTGCGTTGGCTAAATGCCATGAGCGGAGTAAAACAAATATTTTTGGTTCACGCTGAAGATAAGTCCCGGGAAGTATTTGCCAAGTTGATAAATGGCGCTGTCCTGCCAAAACTTCATGATGTACGAAATCTTTTTTGATATAGAAGTCAAACATTGGTTTGATGAAGGCGGAATTACAGAACTTTCCTCCTTGGGAGTTTCTATCGTTTGTATGTATGTCCGGCCGGAAAACAAGATGTATTCCTTTTTTGAAAAAGATTTTGATCAAATGTGGAAGTATTTTCGAAGAGCTGACCGTATCATCGGCTTCAATACTCTAAAATTTGATATTCCTGTTCTGGCTCCTTACGCTCCACCCGATTTTCCAAAGCTTAATCACTTTGATATTTATAATGAAATAAAAAATGCCAATGATGGTTTTGCCGCCTCGCTAAACGCAATCGCCAAGGGTTGTTTAAATCTGACAAAAAATGATACCGGTGAGAATGCTGTCAATTATTGGC
>ERZ1292629.1398-Hain-H43-01um-R1-1398-length-23608-cov-12_pt1 | contig 23608 bp, 30 predicted proteins | sample MGYA00564399_ERZ1292629 | MGnify/ENA primary metagenome ERZ1292629 (study PRJEB36523, sample SAMEA6512636) | groundwater metagenome | collected 2019-01-08 | study: AquaDiva: Metagenomics assemblies of 32 groundwater samples | reverse complement strand
CGTACAATGATTCAAGAATTGCGGAAGGAATTCTAAAAATTGATTTCGGAGTTCATATCGAAGGATGGATTGCAGACACTGCATTCTCTATAGATTTGGAAAACTCAGAGGAAAATAAAAAAATAATTCACGCTTCAGAAGAAGGATTAAAAGCCGGAATTAAGTTAATGAAAAAAGGAGTTGAACTCGGAGAAATTGGGGAAGCAATCGGAGAGAAAATAGAATCTTTTGGATTTTCGTCAATAGGAAATCTTTCAGGACACAGCGTCGAACATTATATTTTGCACGCGGGAGTTTCAATTCCAAATTACAACAACAAAAGTTCGGAAGTTTTGGAAGAAGGACTTTATGCAATGGAACCTTTCTCAACTCCCGGAAATGGAAAAGTCCGCGACGGAAAATCTTCGGGAATTTACAGAATTGTTGATGACAGAAATGTCAGAAGTCAAATTGCTCGGGAAATTTTAGGGTTTGTGGTTGAGGAATATCAAACCTTGCCTTTCTGCGCAAGATGGCTTGTAAAAAAATTCGGAACTAAAGCGTTGATTGGAATAAAACATCTTGAAGAAAATGGGAACATCCATTCGTATCCCGAGCTGATTGAAACTTCCGGAAAAAAAGTCGCGCAAACAGAACATACGATATTAGTTGAAAAAGACAAAATTATTGTGACGACTGCTTAATGTTTTTCAAGTTCAGACATATATTTTTCAAAATCGCTCTTGCATAAACCATGAGACAATCCACTTGTTCCATTGTTTTTCTTTCCTAATTCATTATAATGTAAAATTAATTTATCATATAGTTCAGGTATGTCGCCCCTAGCCAATTCTTGCCTTTCTCCCTCGGGACATAAAAGAATTCTCCCGCATTCCTTGACGCTGCAAATTGATAAAATTCCATTTGAAGCTGAAAGCATTTCTTCAAGTTTCTTAATTATCTTTTCATCCATAAAAAACCCAAAGTTTGGAAATTTATAAACCCTTCCTTTTTGTAACTACTTAGAACTAGTAACATTTATAAAGTTTTTTAGTATTAAGAAATCATGAAAAAGACGATGAAAAACGTTTTGAAAGGAATTGGTATTTTTGGAGCGATTGTAGGCGCGACTATGTTGGGCAATTATGCGACAAGCGGCAAAAATAAAGATGCGGACTTGAGTAAAAATCCGCAGGTTAATTGCTCGTTTTACAGTCCGTATTCTGTAGTAATTGACGTTGGAGACGACAGAAAAATGAAAGATTTCAAGATAGTCCCGAGAAAATATAAAATCTCGGAAATGGATGGTTGGGATGAGCTTGTTCCAAATATTAAATCAAGAAGTCGCCTGAGCGTAAAAGAAATCGGGGGAATGGAAAGAATCGTCGCTGAAATGAAAGATTCAGCAGGACTTAGATGGGAAGTTATCTATCCTCAAAAAAATGGAAAAAGCGTTTCTTTTCTAAATTTCGCTGAAGAAAATCATCCTTGTTATGTTAAAGCAAACAGATTATATTAATTTTAAATTTATCCTAAATAGCTTGTGCTTGGAGAAGTCGCCGATTTAATCTGCTTGACGAAATTTTCTTCCATCTTCTTGTAAACTTCTATCGTCGGCTTGCTTACGCTTGGCTTTATCTTCTTGAATGCTTCTTCGAAGTGTCTCTTGGTTACAATTGTAGCGTTGACATTTTCTCTCAGAGCAAGCAAAGCAGATTCTCTTGTAAGAGCTTCCATGTCAGCGCCGGTATAGCCGATTGTCCTTTTTGCCAAGTCTCTTAATATTTCATTTTTATCGGAATCTATTTCCAAAAGCAAATTAATCAGTTTCCTGAAGTCATATTCTTTTGTTATTTTCTTATCTTCTTTTTTTTCATTTCCCAGTTCCTCCCGAGGAATTCCAACATGTGAGTAAACCATACGGCTGTAATTGGACAGCAATTCAATTTCTTTTTTATTTTTCTTAAAGTCAAGAGATAAATCGGACAAGTATTTTTCGAAGGTCTTTCCAGTCAAGTCTGTCAAAAGTTCATTTAAGTTTTTAGCCAATTTCTCGCTCATAATAGGCATTGGTTTAGTATGGATTTTCAATATGTTCAATCTTCCTTCTTCTTCGGGAGCGTTCACTAAAAGTATCTTGTCAAATCTTCCGGGTCTCAAAAGCGCAGGGTCAAGCATGTCCGGTCTGTTTGTTGCACCGACGACAATTATGTCTTTAAGTTCTTCAAGTCCGTCCATCTCTGCAAGTATTTGATTCAAAACTCTTTCGGTAACTTTTGTTCCATTGTCAATTCCTCTTTTTCCTGCAAGTGAATCAATCTCATCAAAGAAAATTATGCAAGGTGCAACCTGCCTCGCTCTTTCAAAAATCTTTCTTACCCCTTCTTCAGATTTTCCAACCCACATGCTCAACAACGAAGGTCCTTTAATTTGTATGAAGTTTGCTTCTGATTCTTTTGCGACAGCTTTCGCCAAAAGCGTCTTACCGGTTCCCGGCGGACCGTAAAGTAAAATTCCCCTCGAAGGTCTTATGCCAAGTCTTTCAAAACTTTGGGGATTTTTTATCGGCCATTCAACGGCTTCTTTCAATTCTTGTTTTATTCCTTCCAAGCCACCAATTTCATTCCATCCAACGTTCGGAGTTTCAACTAAAACCTCTCTCATTGCAGAAGGTCTTACGGTTTTCAAAGCGGACATAAAATCTTCTTGCTTGACAACGAGTTTCTCCAAAACATCTTGCGGAATTTGTTCTTCTTCATCAAGTTTCATTTGAGGCAAATATTTTCTGAGAACATTCATCGCAGATTCTTTTGTCAAAGAATGCAAATCAGCGCCGACGAATCCGTGAGTAACGGCGGCAATTTCATCAAGCTTGACGTCTTTCGTAAGGGGCATCCCCCTCGTATGAATTTTCAAAATTGAAAGTCTTCCTTGCTTGTCTGGAACATTTATTGGAATTTCTCTGTCAAATCTTCCAGGTCTTCTCAAAGCAGGGTCGAGAGAATTAAGTCTGTTCGTCGCGCCGATGACAATAACTTTTCCCCTGGATTTCAAACCGTCCATCATTGTCAAAATTTGCGAGACAACTCTTCTTTCAACTTCTCCGACGGTTTCTTCTCTTTTTGGAGCGATAGCGTCAATCTCATCTATGAAAATTATTGCGGGCGCAGTTTTTTCAGCTTCTTCAAACAAGTCTCTAATTTTCTTTTCGCTTTCTCCGTAATACTTTGACATTATTTCAGGTCCGTTCAGTAAAATAAAATTCGCTTCAGATTCATTTGCGACGGCTTTCGCCAAAAGTGTCTTGCCTGTTCCCGGAGGACCATGAAGCAAAACTCCTTTTGGAGGTTCTATTCCAAGTTTCTCAAAAATTTCAGGATGCTTTAATGGAATCTCAACCATTTCTCTTATTTTTTTTATTTCTTCAGACAAACCGCCAATGTCTTCATAATTAATTTCAGGTATTTTCTCGTCGCTGATTTCAACAGCTTTTGGATTTAATGTTACTTCAGTATTTTCCGTTATTATAACTGGCTGATTCGGATTTGTGTTTACGACGATGAATTTTATTTGGCTCATTCCTCCGCCGAGATTTCCGAATCCGACATTGTCAAATGCATCTCCGAACAAATCTCCAAATTCTGCGCCGAAACCCATTTCAGAAAATAAATCTCTTCTTCTTTGAACTCCGCCAAGAACAACAATATCGCCTTTTGCGACGGCTCTTCCAAGCAATCCCCTTTTCAATCCGTCGGGATCTCCGTGCAATTGTACCATGATATTTTTTTGCGCGGGGGCAATTATGACTTTTTTCGCCTCTCTTACATCTGCCTTTGAAATTGTTACAACTTCGCCGATTCCAACTTTTATGTTTTTTCTGATTATTCCGTCAATTCTTATTATCCCTTCTCCGATGTCGGCAGGGTATGCTCTGTCAACAATCGCGACGGTCTCCCTATGACCTTTTATTGAAATAACGTCGCCTCTCCTTATATCAAGGGTTCTCATCACTTCGGAATCAATTCTAGCTATGCCCTTGTAAGCATCGTCTTGCAACGCCTCAACAACTTTCAGTTGAACATTTTTCTTTTCTACCATTTTATTCTTCCCACCTCTTGATTTTACTTTGGTTTTTTTCCGGATGAGCCGAATCATAAAACTGTTTTGAGTGAACTACCGGTTTTCCGTCCTTTATTATTCTAACCTCTCTTGCGCTTACAATTCTTGAAGTTGGTTTATGCTCGTCAGAATCATCGTCGTTGAAATTCAAAGAAACTCTCCCCATGTCTTCAAAGCATAATTTAACCATATCATCCATTATCTTTTTCTGGTTGTTCATGAAAGAAACTATTTCTTTGGGAATTGATACCGCATAACTGTTTCCAACGAGTCTCATCTTTACATTGAATTCCTTGTTCTTTAAATCTACAAACTTATTGAAATTTTCCTCGTCCTTCGGATGAATTATTTTTTCATTGCACCCTCGGCAAACAACAGCCCTAAGAACATAGCCGTTTTTTAATATCTCGGCCTTTTCCATTTTCTTGTCGCAATTCTTGCATAAAATCGTGTTGTCGAAAATATCGTGTGCCATTTTATTATGAAACGCGCCGTTTCCGGCGCGTTTGAAGAGAGTATAAGTATACACCTTTAGTGTATACACACAAATAGACATTTATAAATTTTATGGGATTCCAGTCTCTATCTTAACGGCATATTTTCGATAATTCTTGTCCCCAGTTTTCCTGCGCGCTAAATTTCCGTCGGAAGAAGTTTCAAATTCTCCTTTGGGAAGATAAATTCTGTCAAATCTTCCGTGCCATTCTCCTTCCTCGAGGGGATTGCAAGCAGAGCAATATCTTCCAAATTTTTCCTTATCGGAAAGTCCCATTTTCTGTCTGCACTCCAACAATTTCTTCGGCTCATTTTTTAAAATAAATTCCAAGGGAAGGTGGTATAAACCTAGAGCAGAATTTTCAGCACATCCGCAATTATCGCATTGAAACATACTCATGAATCAATTAATTATTCACAATATAAAAATTAATAAGTCCAAAATGCTTGAGCAAAAAGGATGAAAAAAGTTCTTGTAGCAGGGCTGTGTATGGGAATTATTGGATGTTCACCAGCAAGAACGAATGTTCTCATCTCAAAAAGTGAAATTAGCGGTGTTTTTGGCGGCGTTACAGAAAGATATAATCCGACAATTGTCACAGCCGAAAATGAATACGAAAAAGCGATAGGGCTTAATCCTCTTTTGTCCGTATTTTATGGAAGATATCGGGAAGATTATGAAGCGGGATTTGATATTGGATTAAAATATAATGCCGATGATTTATATTTCAAAAGCGGAATTGGAACGGGATATGAATCAAAAAAATTTGAAAAACAATTGACTCGCATTAACATACATGTAAAGATTGGTTTGGGTTTTGAAAGGCAGATAAAAGAACATAGAATATCCATGGGGGCTGTCTTTGACCATCGTTCAAATGGAAATAGTTTCTTGAAAAATTTTGGGATTGATGTTAATAACGAACCGAATAATGGAGTAAACACCGTCGGTTATGAAGTCGGATTCTCTTTTTAATCTTCTTCAATTTCTTTCAGCAACCTTCTCATTTCGCCCGTCGCATGTGACATAACTTCAGACTCGGAAGCCCGCTGATTTCTCTCTTTGTAATCAATCGCGCAGGAAGCGCCGGCAATAAACGCCCTTTTCATCATCCCCTTTAAGTCCATGATATAAATCACAAGTCATAATTTAAAAGGATTTGTATTAAAAAAAGAATAAAACATTTTAAAAACTTCTTCAGCTTTTTCATGTGATGTCGTTAAAAAAAGATGCGATAAAATATTTCGGCAAATTTTGGTTCCTCTTATGGAAAGATGAAAGTTTGAAAGGTTGGATATTTTCAATAATTTTCTTGTTCATTTTCATAAAATTCATTTTCTTTCCGGGGCTTAGTTTTATAACCGGAACATCTCTGCCTTTGGCAATAGTTGAATCATGTTCAATGTATCACGGCGGAAATTTGATTTCAAATCCGGATTCTTGGTTCAAGGAACATGAAGAAAAATATTTTGAATTTGGGATAGAAAAAGATGGCTTTCAGAATTTCGCTTTCAAAAAAGGATTAAACAAGGGAGACATACTTTTTGTTATTGGAACTGATCCTGATAAAGTAAAATTAGGGGATGTGATTATTTTCAATGCGAATCAAATAAATCCAATAATCCACAGAGTCGTAGGCATAAATGAAATCGGCGGTAAAAAAGTCTTTTCAACAATTGGAGACAACAATAACGGGCAAATTTCTTTTGAAACGGAGATATCTGAAGATGAACTTGTCGGAAAACCGGTTATAAAAATTGCCCCGTATTTGGGATGGGTAAAACTTGTTTTCTTTGAAAGGCTGAAAAGTCCTTCGGAACGTGGTTTCTGCGTGGAAAACTAATAATAGTTATCAAATTCCACAATCTTAAAATAGAGGAAGGTTTTTTAATATGAGTCGTATAGGACTGAAATAAAATGGAATTTTGCCCAAAATGCGGAGCGGTTTTAATACAAAAAGCCAAGAACTTCGGATGTGTTAGATGCAATTATTCAACGAAAGGCAGAGTAAAGTTAAACACAAGTGAAAAAATAACTGAAACGACGGAAATTGTTATTGTTTCAAGCAAAGATTCTCAAACTCTCCCAAAAGTCAACGAAATTTGCAAAAAATGCAAAAACGAAGAATGTTATTTTTGGACGGTGCAAACTCGTTCCGGAGACGAAGCGGAAACAAAATTCTTCAAGTGCGTAAAGTGCGAGCACACCTGGAGAGAATATAGATAATATGGCAGATTATTCAGAAATAGCAAAGTATGCTTTTGGAGCGGCAGTTATTTGGTCAATAACAAAATATATAGGCGGTCCACTTCTTGGAACTAATGTGACAAAAATGGTTGAAAGAATATCAAGAGATGTTTTCAGATCCTACGAAAATATATACAAATCAGTTTTAGAGAAGAGAGCAGATGCAACAAATGTAATGGTTAGTTCTGGAAGAACGGATAAAGAAATATCAGATTTTCTTGATAAAAATTTTCCATGGCCTGCAGAACCATCTTCTGAAATGGAAAGCGGACTAAAAAAAATAATTAATGAGTAGTTTTTTACAATCAAATTTAAAAAATTAAACTAATTCTTCTCCCCATCTTCAATTATATTTTTAGCAAAAAAGGACAAAAAGAAAAGCAGCAAGAAGAATGCTCCAAATATAGGGAAAATATAATTGAAAGGCAAAAATAATATTATTATTGCAGGAACTATTTTTCCGAGTATAAATCCAATTTGAAGCGATGTGCTGTAAGGCCCATAGAATTTATGTCCGTCATTTTTTCTTTTCATAATGTCAAAAAAATACGCTTCCGTCGTCGGCTCAAGCATTGCCATCGGGACGCTGGCAAAAACAAGAAGTCCCAAAATCCAATAAATATCTTGGACAAAAAATAATAGCAGTAAAATACCAGCCATCACAGCGTATGCAACTAGGAAAAAATTTCTAGCTCCTTTTTCTCCGGAAATTTTTGAAAACGGATATTCAAGAAATACGAGCGGGATTGCAATAAAGAAAAGAAAAATTCCAATTGTCCCCTTTCCGAATCCATTTTCAATCATATAAAGCGGAATGTAAAGGTAGATTAAAGCCCACCAAAAAGAAACTCCCGTCGTAATAAGATAAATTACGATTCGGTCTTTGTTTTTGAAATACTCAAACAAAATCTTCAGAGCATTTCCGTCGATTTTTCCATCATGTGACTTAACGTCCACCATTCTGAAAAATAAAAATGCGATAAAAGCCAAAACGGCGGCAAAAAGAAAAACGTAGGATATTCCAAGCTCGACAAGAATAAATGCCGCAATTAAAGGTCCGAGAACCCATGCAATATTATTGAATGAAAAAACAATCCCCTCATTTTTGGAAAGGGTTTTTTTCTCTGAGCCGTCTTTTATTATGATTGCCCTCGTAATCATTCTTATTGTAAAGACAATTGTAACGGTTATGGTCAAAATAAAAAACAGGATTAAATTTTTATTCAGGGCAAAAGCTACAAAGAACAGGCTTGTTAAAAAAAGACAAAAGGAATAAAGCGCAGGCTTGTTTCTTTTTTCTATAAATGGCACGAGCATGAAAGATGAAACAAATGCCAAGGCAGATAATAAAGCCGAATAAAAACCTATGAGGGAATTATCTTGAATGAATCCCTTTAGATAAAGAGCCCATATCGTATCTATGAAAGCGGCGGAAAGAGAAACAATGAAAAAAATAATTGATAATTTAATCATGCTTGTCGGAGGATGAGGTCCGTGAATTTTTCTTAATAGAATGCCCATAACTAGCAAACGTTTTTAGGATTTAAAAAAGATTTCAAAGTGGCCTCGAGGGGATTTGAACCCCCGACCCCTGGATTAAGAGTCCAGTGCTCTAACCAAGCTGAGCTACGAAGCCTTTGGCGAAGTAGTGAAGATGGTTCGTGCATTAAGCACCATAACCAAGCTGAGCTACGAAGCCGACAATTTTAACTAATTAAGTTCATTTAAAAAATCTTCCTGAGAAATTATTTTATCTGTTTAATGGAACGATATCGGTATTCCGGCAATTCCTTTTCAATTGCCCAGCAATCCTTTTTAGTATAAATTTTGCCTTTCGAACAAAACTTAAGAGCCTCTCGTTCACTGGGAATAAATCCGATTATTTCATACTTTACTGCTTCATCAATAGAATTCTCTAAAGGGTCAACCCGTATCTGCTCAATAAGACAAACCAAATCTGTCATAAAAAACAAATTTATATTGTTTATTTAAATCTTCTTATCGATGTTTGAAAAATTCAATCGCCCTGAATCTTTTCATGACGTGGGCATAATTTCCCTTTGGAACAAGAAGTTTCGTCTTTGATGCATTCCATAATCTAAAGTCACATTTTGAAACGGGAATTTTCATTTTATCTTTCCCGGGATACTTTCTCCATCTTGTCTCCTTTTTCGGCTTGTATTGAAGAACCATTTATTATTGTGTATGGAATAAATATATTTAAAAATATCTAATTTATGTGAAATTAATGAATGCACATTATGTGGAGATGCCCGTCATCGGTGGAAGCCCGTATGAAGACCCTCTTGAGCATGGCATTGAGAGAAGTCCCGAAATAAAATTCAGGCTCAAGCCTCTGGGAATAAGGCATCTTGAAGAAGTCGGAATTTCTGAAGAAGAATTCGCCCGTCAAATAGGAAGATGTGAAAGTATTCAAAATTTATTTAATGAAATGGGATTAATCAGATCCGAGCATTATACTTTGGTTAAGAGATATAATAAAGAAAAAGTGGCAGTCGATTTTTCAAAGCACGGGCATAATATCGCTTAAAGAAAAAAGAAAATGACTCAAGGAAAAAATTTCTTTGTCGAATCGCAATTTATTTCCTTGGTCGATTAAAAAATTCCATTTAACTGAAATCTGAATTTAGGGCGAGGTTAATTAACGAATAAGCTTTTGGATATTCTCAATTGCATCGGCAATTTCTTTTCCTTTCTTGGTCAGTTGTATCACCTTTATTCGCCCTCTTTTTTCAAACACAACCAATCCAAGAGTTTCCAAAGTTTGCAGTATTTTCACCGCATGGCTGTACGTGCAGTCAACTTCTTTTGCAAGAATGCTTCCGTACCTCATCCTAGAATTCTTTTTCAAAGAAACCAAAATCAAAGCTGGTTTCCGCCTAAAAAAGATATCAAAATTGTCTTTCATTTTTTATTTTTGAAAAATCAATTATTATATTGATTAATATATATTCTGAAAGTGGTGTGCTTTTAAATGTTTTGAAACATATATTTATGTAATTAGAAAGTGGCGACATTTTTATAGTAAAAAATTTATTAACTTGCAAGTTTTCAAAATTTTATGATAAACAAAAAAACAAAAATTCTCGCGGTTGGAGACATCCATGGAGATTCGCGATTGATGAAAAAATTAGCGGAGCAGGCAAAAAAAGAACATGTTGATATTGTAATATTGGCTGGAGATTTAACTTATGCGGAGCAGGAATTCAAAAATGTAATAAAGCCGTTCACAGATTTAAAAAAACAAGTTTTATTGATTCCGGGAAATCATGAATCGGTTGCAACAATTGATTTTCTTACCCAAGTTTATACTCCAACAAAGAGCATTCATGGATATTCATTTACAAAAGATAAGCTTGGAATTTTTGGAGCAGGCGGAGCGGACATAGGAATTCACACGATTAAAGATTCTGAAATTTACGACTTGCTAAAAAGAGGGAACGATTCTGTAAAAGGTTTGGATAAAAAAATAATGGTGACGCACATCCATCCGTTTGGAACGAAATCTGAATTTTCAGGTTTCAAGGGAAGCAAGGCGGTGAGAAAAGCCATTGAAAAATTTCAACCCGACATTGCGATTTTTGCCCACATTCACGAAGCTGCCGGAACAGAAGATATGATTGGAAAAACAAGGGTAATCAACGTAAGCAGAAAAGGAAAAATATTTGAAATTTAATTTTAACAATCTTTAAAAATAGGCGGATTAATTTGAAATCATGAGCCTTTACGGATTGGACATAATTGTTGACAAAGATGGAAAACCGTGGATTTCAGAAATTAATGGGATAAATAGTGATATGGGGGGATTCTGTGAAATTTATGGCGACAATAGAGTTGAAAGAAATGTTGTCTCCATGCTAAAAGATAAATATGGGGAACTTTCAATTTACACTCGCGGTTTGTGCATTCTCCTGGGAAGAAATCCATCGGAAGAAAGATGGGCGGAATGCATTGATGTCAAGAATAATGATGAGCAAAAAAGAGTTTACGAAAATCTTTCGGTGCTGAAATCAAAGAAAGCGGTAACAGATTGGTCGAAAGACAAGACGCCGCTGAGAAAGGTTGGATTGAAAAGAGAAATTCTAAATTTTGAAGAATATATCGGGCAAGATTCAACAGTTTTAAATTTCATAAATCGTCCAATTTCTCATCCGACTGTAAATCCATATAATGCAGAAAAGGCGGCTAGAAATAAATTTTTCCAAGACCGGATTTTAAGAAATTCGGAAATTTCAGATTATATTATTCCTTCAGTCTTGGTTGGAATGGGAGCAACTGATGAATCTGGATTGGAAAAATTAATTTCAGAAAATGATTCTCTCGTTATAAAACCGACAAAATTCTCATTGGGAATCGGTGTAAGGGGTATAAATAAGGGCGAGGCTGAAAAGTATTTAGGAACAAGGGGAAAATTATTTCCAGAATCATCTCAGGCAAGTTTCCTGCCGGATGAATTGGATTCAACCACGGGGAGATTCAAAATACTAATCAGCCTCATTTCAAGAGATTTAGATAAAACCAAACCCTTCAAATATGAATATTTCAGTGAAATGGCTCGCGCTGGAGATTTTGAATTTGAATACGGTCTTGCCCTGATTCAGCCGTTCATTGATTCAAGAACATCCGAATCGGATCCATATTCATATGTAAGGGCGATAGTCTGCAACGGAAAATTTATTGACGCATATAAGAGAACGACAAAAAAACCGATAGACAGTTCTTCAAAAGATGCGCAGCTCTTTGAATTGAGACCGTCGGAAAAAAATGCAATTGGTAAACTTTCAGAGAAAGCCATAAAAGTTTTTGAATCCCAATCTGAAAAATTAGGTTCTGATTTTGAAAGACAAATTTATGGTGAATACCTCAAAGAAACAGGAAATCCGGAGGAAATACTGGAAAGAAAAGAACTGTATATTAAAGGGGAACTGATTGATCTCATTACAAATGCTCTTGGGGAAATAAAAAAATAGTTCGCAAATTCTAAATACTTAAATAGATTCCATCTCAAAGAGGAAAATGCCAAGAAAGCCAAGACACCTTCAGAAATCCAAAGAAGAGACTACGGCGGAAAATTTTTTCCGAGTTGATGAAAGGAGCCTTAACAGAGCAATTGAAAAAAGAGTTGAAATTCCGGAAAGGCAGGATTTGGAAAAAATTGAAGTTTTAAATCTTGGAAAAATTGCAAAACCGAAGAAAGCGAAAAAAACAAAAACCAATTCCGGAAAGAAAAAGACTCCAAAGGCAAAAAAAAGTTTCAAAAGCGAAGCGATAAATTTTAATCCGCAAAAAATAAAGTTGCAGAGCGATGGCTATGAACTTGTAATTACTGAAAAACCGCAAGCCGCAATGAAAATAGCCGACGCATTGGGCAATTCTGAAAAAAGAAATTTTCAAGGCGTCCCGTATTATGAAGTTGACAGGGCGGGAAAAAAAATCGTCGTTGTATGCGCCGTTGGACATCTTTTTACGTTGAAGCAAATTTCACAGGGATTTCCCGCCTTTGAAATAAAATGGGTTCCAAATTTTCTCGTAAAAAAAGGCGACTTCACAAAAAAATATTATGAAACAATTTTAAGGCTTGCGAAAGGCGCGGGAAGCGTCACGGTTGCCACGGATTATGATGTTGAGGGAGAAGTAATCGGATTAAATGTTGTCAGGTTCATTTGCGGACAAAATGATGCAAACAGGATGAAATTCTCAACCCTGACTGACAAGGAACTCAATGAAGCTTACGAAAAAAAATCAAAAAAAATAAATTGGGGGCAGGCAATTGCCGGTGAGACGAGGCATTATCTTGATTGGTTCTACGGAATAAATCTATCAAGAGCATTGATGAACGCAATAAAATCAACTGGTGCTTTCAGAATAATGTCAATCGGAAGAATTCAAGGTCCGGCATTAAAATTAGTTGTTGACAAGGAAAAGCAAATACAAAATTTCAAATCGGAAAAATATTGGCAGATTTTTGCAAAGGTAAAAAATTCCCATGGTCGCGAATCGTTGGCGAACATCGACATGAACTCTGTTCAGAGTCCTGAAATAGAATTGAAACATAATAAAGATATATTTGATGAAAATGAACTTGCAAAATTTGAAGGGCTTGTTGGAAAAACTGGAAATGCAAATACGGAAAAAAGAGAACAATTGCTTCCGCCGAATCCCCCTTTTGACTTAACGGCTCTGCAGACGGAATCCTACCGAATCTATGGAATAACGCCGTCAAGAACATTGCAAATTGCGCAATCTTTGTATCTGGCGGGAATTATTTCGTATCCAAGAACATCAAGCCAAAAGCTTCCGGATTCAATAGCGTACAAAGAAATATTGGAAAAACTCGCCAGAAAATATGATGTTAAAGACTTGATAAAAAGACAAAAACCCGTCGAGGGGAAAAAATCGGATCCTGCGCATCCGTCAATTTATCCAACCGGACAATCTCCAAAAGGAATATCCGAAGAAGAGCAAGAAATATACAATTTGATTGCAAGAAGGTTTCTATCCCTATTTTGCGAAGATGCAATAATTGACAGGAAAACAATTTCCCTTGAAATAAATGGCTTGAAATTTTTAGACTCTGGAAGTTCAACAAGAAGAAAAGCTTGGTTGGAAATTTATCCGATTAAAATGATTGAAAAAGAAATTCCGGATTTAAACGGCGAAGTAAAAATCATCGGGATGAGAAATGAACAGAAAGAAACTCAACCGCCGAAAAGATATACTCAAGCTTCAATAATTTCAGAACTTGAAAAAAGAAATCTTGGAACGAAATCTACGAGAGCCAATATAATGGAAACTCTGCAAGACAGAAATTACATAAGGGGAAAAAGCATTGAAGCAACTTCGCTGGGAATTTCCCTCATAGAAACCCTTGAAAAAAATTCCCCGATAATAACCGATGAAAATCTGACGAAAGATTTGGAAAATGAAATGGAAAAAATTTCCGAGGCAAAAAGCGATTTCTTGCAAAAAGAAGAAAAAGTTCTCGACAAGGCAAAAGATGCGATAAGAAAAATAGTTGAAACATTCAATGAAAAAAATATTGAAATTGGAAGAGAGTTGCTCAAGGCGAATGTTAATTTAATCGAAAAAATGAAGGAAGAAAATGCATTGATGGAATGTCCTCTTTGCAAATCCGGAAAACTTTCAATAACCTATTCTAAAAAAAATCGGAGATTTTTTGTCGCTTGCAATGCTTATCCAAAATGCACAAACACATATTCTCTTCCGCCAAACGGACTTGTAAAAAAAGCGGATAAAAATTGCGAAGAATGCGGTTTCGCAATGGTTACTTCATTCAGAAAGGGAAAACGCCCATGGACGCTTTGTTTCAATCGTGAATGTCCAACCAATAAAGAAAAATTGGAAGAATATAGAAAGAAAAAAGAAAATTCAGAGAATTTTCATGTTTCCGTAAAGGAAAAAGAAATGAAAGAAGAATAAAAATAAAAGAAAAAATTTTCTTCTTTGAATTACTTTAAGAAAGATAAATTAAAATTTATCTTCTTCGTTTGTGTCTACCGCTGCTTCTGCCGGATTTCATCATCCCTCTGCAAAGTCCCTTGCATTTATCGCAGAACAAAGCATGAACCAATAAAACTGCTGCCGCGGCAATTACAATCCACATTGAAATATTCGCCGAGAACACCATTGTTGGCCAATAAGCGAAAACAATTATTACGACTGCCAGCAAAGCCTCAAGCCATCTACACCCCATTTTTTACCTCCTTCATTGAATTTACTCTAAATTCAATCTGAGGAATCTTTCGATTCCGATTGAATTATTTAATATATATTTGGCAAGATGCGCTTATAAACATAACGATTAAAAATTAAAATGAGTCATGAAACATTCTGATTCCCATCAATGTCCCGTCCATTTCAAGTCCGTGAAAACCGACGCGAATCTTATTTTCTCCGACACCGCTCGTTTTTTTATAAAAAATGGAAGCGCCTTTTTCTTTTTTATCCGAAGAAAATAAATTAATTGCAAACTCATATGTCCGCGGTATTGATTTCTCAGAGTATTCCCCTTGTAATCCAACCGAAAAGTCCATAGAATTACCGATATCAAAGGAAGTTTTTCCCGCAAATGCCTCCGGAAAATCGTAAGGCCTGTGTTTTTTTTCTTCCGCCGACAACACATCACCCAAATAAGCTTCCCATAAATTTTTAGTTATAAAATATTCTGTTGAAATTTTATCATCCAATCCTTTAAACTGATGCGCAAATCTCAAAAATAAAATATCACGCACATTGACGTCGCTGACATTGATTGAATTTTTTTGAATGAATGTTTCGCTGCATTCGCAGCTCATTCCGGCAAAAGAATGATGCTGCCATCCAAATCCTGCAAAAGATTCCGGATTAAAATACCATCTTAAATCCGTTGAAAGATTCCAAACAACTTGCTGAACTCCCTTGTCTTTTGCGTACGCTTCATTTCCAATGCTCCATGTCCAAGCCAGTTTTTCCGGCCACCAATCTTCCAATCCGAGCAATCTCGTCGGAGCCATAAATGGAAGAGGAAAAGTAAAAAGTGTAGCTTTGAATGAAGCGTGGTTCGTTGCAAAATTTTTAAGTTTATTGTCAAGGTAAATTTTTCCGATGGGGGCGAAGTGAATTTCATCAAAAAAGAACGGTTTTCTTGCAAATTCTTCTTTTTTTAATTCTGGAGAAGAAATTTGATAATCTCCATGATTGATTCTTAATTCATCGGTTATATTTTCAGTCGCATTTGAAATTCCCGAAGAACTGCCATACATCGCCAAACCCAAAACAATTGCCTGCAAGCTTTTCCTAAAAGCCATTTTAAGTTCCATGTGAAAGCCCTTTTAAACAATTATAGAAAAAAAAATTATATTATGTAAAATATATTTTACACTATCCATTCATTGATTTTCTTTTGCTTGAAAATTTCGTTGAGCAATTTGCTTTTTTTCAAAATTTCAGAAATGTCGAAATTAAATTTTATTTGCCCGATTTTTTTTGAGCCTTCAATTAATTCGTTCTTTGATGCAAAAATAATTTTCTTCTTCATCGCCCTTCCAACGCTTTCCCTTACAACCCAGACTCCAAGTCCCGCCCAATAAGACGGAGTTTCAAGCCTTATTGCAAGAACGGAAGCCTGTCTTTTTTGGCTTTCAAGATATTTTAATATTGGGAGCCGGGTTGCATAATAGCCTCCGGCGGTTCCGCCTTGAACATATTCTTTTCTTCCGAAAAAAGTTTCAAAATCAGTTGAAGCTTTCATTTCCTCCGTCGGATTCCAAGAACTTTTGGGCATGTACAGTTCAAACAATTCATAGTTGAAAGAATTTGGAAAAAGCAAAATCAAATATTGATTTCCAAGAAATTCTCCAAAAAATAATTCATAATTTTCAATCCATTTGTAATCTCTTATTTTTTCAAGAAGTTGTTTTCCAATTGTATCATCCGTTGCGGTTATGCTCCATCTCGTAGGAACAAGCCTCTTTTGAGTTTTCAATCCCAATACTCCGACGCTTAAAATTTTGCTTAAAGTATATTCATCAAATCCTTTTTTGTAAAGGTAAGAAATTCCCTCGCTGGATTTTATATCATCGTTGATAACTTTGTCAACTTTTCTATGAACTTTTACATTGCCAGTTATTTTTGCTTTGTCCAAACGGGCGGACATTCCATGAGGGGTTGTTATCCTGTCTTTTTGCTTTTCCAGATTAAGCCGATTTTTCAATTCTATTTCAATATCAACAGGTTTGTAAGCCACGGCAATGTCTTGGGCAATTTGAACAAATTTATTGTTGGTTTTTGAATCTGAAGCTTTTGATTGAAATCTTGAATTGAGCAAATTTTCCCTTATATGAATGACATCGCTTATGCTGAAATTGTTTTCAGCCCAATATTTTTCAGCGTCGTAAATCCAGGCATTTTCATCTCTTTCCAACGGGCTTAAAATTCCAACATTCATAAGGGGATATTTCATTTTGCTTCCAATAAAAACACTGGGCGGAGAATTGCTGTTGAATTTTGAAATGTCGGAAATATTTTTCGTCTTAAAATTTGTCTCAACAAGTTTCTTTATCACTTCAAACTTTATATTTTCCATTTTGACTGGAAATAAAAAGTCTTTATATTAGAATCGCACTACTTTGTTGTGGGGAATTTTTCAAATATCTTTTTGTAGTGGAGAAAGACGATAGAATCCCATCTTTTTTCGTCGCCGGAACTTTCAGCCGCAATTTTTTCCAATCGAGACAAGGTTTCTTCAGGATTCAGGAAAAATCCGGGTTTGTAATTTTCAATCAAAGGTTTTACATAACGGACAAAATCATAAACATTTACCTTGTTATTTTCACCGGTTGAAATTTTCAAGGGCTTTTTTTCATCGTCCCCTATTTTTTTCATATGTTTTTTAGAGATAATCTTTATTCCTTTTGATAAATTTTCCATTCTAATGTTGTAAAATTTTCTCCACCTATCAACAGTATTTACGCTAACGCCGTATTTTTCAGCGATTTGAGGAGAACTCCTAATTCTATACTCGGAAATAAGCTCTTCCGCAGATGGTCTTTGAATATTGGAAGTTTTTTTGTTTTGAAAAAAAATTTTCCTTGATGAATTTTTTGGCTCAATGGAAATATCATAATAAATAACCCATTTTTTGACAACTTTATGATCTGTACCATAATCCCTAGCTACTTGCCTTAAGCTCATGATTTCACATTTTTGAGACAATTCCTCTCTTGAAGGCAGTTTTCTTGGTACTGGCCCTTTTTTTCTCATAGAAATTTCATAACGATTCAACCAATTTCTCACAGTTCTTCCAGTAACGCCATAATCCTCAGCAATTCTATTTGAAGATTCGTTTTGATATTTAACAGCGAGTTCTTCTCTAGACGGCATTACTATGTCCATAAAAAATTAGCAAAACAAGAAGTTTTAAACCTATTGAAAATGCAAAATTATATCCAACCCTTCCTAAACACCCCTTTATTCTTAATTTCAAAACTCATTTCTTTCTCAGGCATGCTCCGATGTTTCAGCAAAATCGCATTTCTGTTTTTTCCATCAATCTGCAACTCAATTATGCATTTGCTCCAATACTTCAGCAAATCACCGCCGACGAGATGAAATTGTTTTTTAACGCCTTTTCTCAAATCTTCATCAGAGAGAAATTCCCCATAAACTTGGTTGGTGATTATTACCGGAATCTTCTGTTTTCTTGAAATCTCCGACAAAGCCCTCATTTGTTCCGACATTTTCCAATTAAGATTTCTTATTTTACTTTCATCGCCTTTTGCCTCGCCCATTTCCAATCTGTAAAGCGTAACCATCCCATCAATCACAATCAGTCCTATTTGTTCTTTCTTTACCTGATTCAAAAGTTGCGTGAAGCATTTTTTCTGCTCGTCAAAATTTGTCGGGTTCAGAAGAAAAATGTTTTTCAAAACATTCTCTGAATCTTCCTCGACTATTTGTTTAACTCTTTCGACGCTGAAACCGCCTTCGGTGTCGACAAAAATAACCTTGCTTCCTTTTTTCGCCTGACTGCATGTCGCAAGAATTGTAAAATTTGTCTTCCCGCTTCCCGGAGGTCCGGCAATCATTGTCACGACGTCGTTTTCATAACCGCCCGAAAGCCATTTGTTCAAATCGTAGCTTCCTGCGGAAATTTTCCCTTCCCCTGTCATAAAATAAAACAATTCAAAGAATTAATAAGCATTATTGTATCAGTCTTCGTTTGGTTTCCTTGGACCTCTAAAGCTATTGATTCCGCAATGAACCCAATCAACGGCAGATTCTCCCAAAAATTCCGCTAATTTTTTCTCATCTACGGAAACAATATAATTATCGCCGTCATGAATTCGCATTCCTGCAGATTCTATTCTCTTATCAATCTCTTTTGAAAATTCAGTGGTTTCATCAATGTTTGATTTTCTTCCGTTGCATCCGTAATCAACAAGTAAAATAATTTTTCCATTATACGGCGACATCTTCTTCAATCTCTCATAAATATTATTATCATATATTCCAAATTCATATCTGTTTTCATGAACTTCAAGCAATGTCCTAGCCCAAGACGTTCTATTTCCGTTTTTCAATTCTTGCAATTTTCTCTCAAGTTTTCCGGAAATATTAGTTTGCCCGCCGAAATATCCTCCGCGAACCTCGTCAGTTGCCTTGGCAATTGCATTCATGGCTGATTGATTCTCATGGGAAGAATTTTCCAAATAATTAGTTAAAGCCACATAAAATTCATTCATTCCTTCCCCTCTTTCTTGGTCCCTTGCAACTTCACAGCATCCGTCAGTCATATTAAATCGCCAACAACAATGTATAAAAAGATTATTGTGGGGAAAATCACATGTATCAATACGATAGCATAATAGTATCAGGTCCGCCGGTTTCTGGAAAATCTATGCTTGAAGAAGGATTGTTAAAACAGCTAAAAGATTGGAAATTTCATTCAATAGGCAATTTAGTAAGGGCAGGGCATGAAGAATCAAAAACGAAGCTTCCGCTTTCAACATGGTGGAGCAACCTTCCGGAAATTGAGCAAGTTAAACTCAACGAAGATTTATTTGATTTGGTAAAAAATGGGAAAATAATAGCAGACACCAGATATGCAGTTCTTTGCAAAGACGGGAATCACTTATACAAAAAAACGAGAAAAGAAATTTACAAAGATGTAAGATTAAATTCTCTGCTTGTTTTTATTGAAGCGCCGTTTGACGTCAGAGTTGAAAGAGCCCAATTGTACAGAGAAGATTACAAAACACAATCTAAGGAATGGATTATCGCTGAATTGGAAAACAGAGAAGCGCAAGAACTGAGGTTGGGAAAAGAAATTTTCGGGATAAATTATCAGGACAAAAGCGTTTATGACATCGTGCTTGATTCAGCAAAAATGACCGTCGAGCAGGAAGTTTCAGCAGTTATGAAAAAGATGAAAATTTAAATTTGCAAGGAGTCGAGAATTATTAATCCAAACCAAAAGCTCCGGCAATTCTCTCCAAAAATCCTTTCTTTTTTTCAGGCATGTTTTTTCTCAGACTATCCATTAAAGCAGAATAATCTTGGATGATTCCCAATTCCTTATCATCTCCAGAAACGCAAATTTGATATCTGCTGCCCAAATCAATTGGATTATAATCAAACCTAAGCGATGGAAGATTTCTAATCAATCTTTTTGCTTCTTCATAATTTTCCTTTGGAACGAAAAATTTATACTGCCCAGCCATTTTACTTCATCTTTTTGAAGTCGTCTTCAATTTTGTCCAAATCTTTTGTAATCGCGGAAATTGCGTCGTTAACCGCTTTCTTCGCAGTCTTTCCTTTAGTCCTTACAACTAAAACGGGATTTTTCGTCGGATGTTCCCTTTTCCAAGCCGCAAAATGCACGGCAGAATCTTTGTTCAAATAAACTCTCAAAATCTCAACGACGGTAAGGCTGTCCGATTCCATTTCAAGTTCGTCTTTTGAACTTTTTATAAAGTTGACTTCCATTTAGAAAAATCTGAAAGATTATTTATAAAGCTTACTAAATCTTCCCGCCCTTCAATTCCTTAAAATCTTCGTCCGAAAGTTCATATAATTCTCCATCAGAGTCGCTTTCAGTTTCATGTCTTATTTCCTTTACATCAGCAATCTTGACATTTCCAGGAGTTCTAAAATCTATTCTTGAAGATTTTTTGTCTTGTTGAGTCAAAGATTCAAGAGGTTTTCTCAATCTTATGAACAAATAGTTCTCAAGCTTAATTATCAACTCTCTGCTTTTCTCCGGAACAATTCCCCTCTCCAAGGTTTGCAATGCGATAAGCGGTTCTCTCAAAGCAACTGCAAGCTGTTCCTGCGTCATCTTCTTCCCTCTTCTTGCCCTCAGTAAAGCCCAATGAAAATTATCCACCATCGTTTTTTTCAACTCCAAATCTTCCTTCAAATTTTTCTTAAAGTTGGAATCCACCAAATTTCTAAGAGCCAAATCATCGCTTCGCGGAAGCGGTCTTCCATATCTTCGGGAATCCATGGTTTGGTTTCTTGCAAAATTCTCGGCAACTTTCTTTTTTTCTTCGTCTTCTTCGGTATTTTTCCTTATTATTGGAAGTCCCTCAACTATTGAACATTTTCTGCAGATTTTTACAATTCCCTTTGGAGAAATCGCATCAAAAAGTATGGCTCTCGATTCGTCAACACCGCATTTGAAACATGAAGGCATAAAGAAAACAAACTGGATGTGTTTTTAATATTTTGTATGGTTAAAAATATCAGTTTAGATAATTTTCAAGCTCTGAAGACGGTTTTGGTTCGTGCAAAATCGTCCCCCCATTTATCAAAATAGCCGGGAAATCTTTAATATTATTCTTAGAAATAAGATAATTTAGAGATTCAATATTTTGGTCTACGGCAATAGGGATTAATATGAATTCATTTCCTTTTTCAACTTTCAAATCATTCAAAACTCTCTCCCATACAATCTGTTCAGATTTTATTTGAATGTCTTCGCTGTCATAAACATAAAAATAAACCACATAATTTATTTCAGGGCACTTTGTTTTTACATCAATTACATTCATCCACAGCATTGTTCTAAGCAAGTCGTATTTTCTATGTATGCTTTTCATGGAATCCGTGAGTTTTGTCTTCTCGTCAAATTTTTCAAGTTCACGCGCTTCTTCATAAATCCTGTCTGCAAATTTTGTTGTCACGTCATTCAATTCAGAACATGAAGCCAGTCCATCTTCGGCAATTTTTGTTATGGCAAATGAATCATAGAGTGAAACTTCGGAATTATAGAACGCGACGCTTAGATTATCCGTTCTAATTTGTTCAAGATAAACTCCTAGAACAAATCCGATTAAAAGAAACAGCATCGTCACAAAAAATGCCTGCCAAAAAGCGTGTTTTTTATTTTCCATTTTTTTTCGGGGGTTAGTGTAAGGGGGTGTCCCCCTCATCTCCATGAGTATTTTCCAGTCATAAATTTTCCCAAGGACCAAACAAGAACAACCGGTCTAAGAGTGGCGTACACAAGTGAATAGAAAATAATGCTAAAAAAGCTTTCCCTTTCATGAATATTTTTATTTATGATTCTCAAGGCAAAAAATATGAAAAGCATTCCAAGGACAAAAAGAACTGCTCCGAGAAAGTTGAGGACAGAAGGGTTAAAATTTACGTCGCTCAATGTCAATAGTGAAGTTTCGGCTATGAAGGAATATTTCGTCGCAAGATAAGAATAAAAAAAGTTCCTGAATGTCCTGTAAAATAATATTCCAAGTCCGAAAACTCCGAGAAAAAGAGAGACTGCAAAAAATGGGATTATAAAAAGTCCGAGCATCCCTTTTCTGAAAATAACATGCTTGTATTTCAAGATTGTTTGATATCCGCCGATGTTCCATCTTATTCTTTGCTTAAACCATTTTCTCAATGTGTCCGGAGCAACCGTCGTGACTTTTGAAACAAAGGACATCCTCACTTTATATCCATCGTGAACCAAGTGCCAGGTTGCTTCAATGTCTTCAGTCATGTTATTTTTATCAAACCCGTGAATTTTTATCAAAGCGGATTTTCTGTACAATGCAAGCGGTCCGGGAGTGACGTAAATTCCGTCGAGGAAATCCAAAAGTTTTCTTGTAAATGCAATTACCTTGTATTCAACTGCCTGCATTTTTCTCAAGAAATTATCCTTCTGCCTTACCAAAATTCTCGTCGTCACGGCTCCGACTTTTTCGTCGTCGAAAAAACCCGCCATTGAAGAAAGAGCATATTCGTCGGGATAAGAATCGGCGTCGACAACCGCGACAAGTTCTCCTTTTGCAATTCTTAAAGCATAATTAAGAGAGTCGGCCTTTCCAGAATTTTCCTTGTGCAAAACAATAAGGTTTGGATATTTTTCCTTAAGTGAAGTTGCAATCTTCAAAGTATCGTCCTTGCTTCCGTCGTCTATCACAATCACTTCAACAATATTTTTGTAATCCGATTTCATCACAGATTCAATTGTTCCCTTGATGCTGTCCTGTTCGTTGTAAGCGGGAATCAAAACAGAAACGGAATAATTCTTTTCTGTTTTTGGAACTGAAAAGATTTCTTTTCTATTTTGAACGAAAGTTATTGCAAAAAGAGAAAGAAAATAAATTGCAACAAACATGTAAGCGAGATAAATTATTGTCAAAGTTTCGGGCATCTTAACTGACCTCCACGCGAGCAGATTTTTTTGCGAGCGTCGGCTTGAACATTTTAACTAGCCTCTGGAGTTTGTTTGAGAACATTTTTTTCAGATTCAGCGACGTTGAAATAATTGAAGAAATCGTCGCTCAAACTCAACTCGTATGTGCGCCCCGTTCTTTTTTTCTTTATCAATCCTTGTTCTGCAAATTTCTTTATGTGGTCGTAAGCCTTGTTGCTTCTTATTTTTATGAGAACAGATTGTTTTATCGGCTGTTTGTAGGCTATTATTGCAAGAGTTTCCTGTTCAGATTTTGAGAATTCAGAGCTTCCCGTCGCTATTCTATTGACGATTCCGGAATATTCTCTTCGGACATCCATCTTCCAAGTCCCGCCCTTTTCAACAATCTCTATGGCGGAATTATTTTTCTCGTATTTTTCTCTCAATTTATCAAGAACTTCCCTTATAGTAATCGGATTCAAATCGGAAAGTGAAATCATTTCTTGTATTGACAAAAATCTCCCCGAAATAAAAAGAACCGCCTCAATCTTTTGGAGATTTTCTTCCTCTCTTTCCGTGTCAATTTCATCAAGAGTCTTGCTTGT
>ERZ1292629.1397-Hain-H43-01um-R1-1397-length-23618-cov-8_pt1 | contig 23618 bp, 42 predicted proteins | sample MGYA00564399_ERZ1292629 | MGnify/ENA primary metagenome ERZ1292629 (study PRJEB36523, sample SAMEA6512636) | groundwater metagenome | collected 2019-01-08 | study: AquaDiva: Metagenomics assemblies of 32 groundwater samples | reverse complement strand
AGGTTAACTAATCTTTACCTAGCGTAGGTCTGTTCCGCTTTAGTTTAAAGAACCCCCAGCCAACTTGTTGACCAAAAAGCATATTATTGCCATAATACCTCTAATGCTCACGCACAGCGCGGAGTTAAAAAATATTATAGTTCATGAAAGTAATTCTCGGCCACAAAGTTGGAATGACTCAACTCTGGGCCGCCAATGGGCGGCTGATTTCGGGTACGGTAATTTTGGCCAAAGAAAATAGCGTAGTTACTAAGGGAGAATCGCAAACAACTATCGGCGTTGCTACGACTGGCAAAACCAATCAGCCTCAACAAAAAATTGCTGGTACTCTCGGTTCAAAGAGAGGTATTTGGCTTAAATCTTTGCCGGTTAAAATCGAGAGCGATACATTAACGGTTGACCAATTTGAAGTCGGAGAGAAAGTTAGTGTTACTGGTATTACCAAGGGCAAGGGCTTTGCTGGTGGCGTCAAGCGACACGGTTTCCATGGTTGGCCAGCTAGTCACGGCCACTCTCATCAAAGACGCCCAGGTTCGATCGGTGCCCAACGACCCCAACGTGTTGTTAAAGGTCAAAAGATGGCTGGTCATATGGGAGCGGAACAATTTACTAGCCGTGGCAGTACCGTTTTGTTTGTCGACGCCAGTAATGACACTATTATCGTTTCAGGAGCGGTTCCCGGCCCAAAAAAGGGTCGAGTTTTTCTAAAAAGTCAGGTCAATAATGTCAAAGAGCAGTAAGGGCGTTAATAAAGTATTGATTAAGCAAGCGGTCGTGGCCATGCAAGCCAACGCTCGCCAGGGCACTTCTAACACCAAGACTCGTGGTGAAGTTTCTGGAGGTGGCCGAAAGCCTTGGAAGCAGAAAGGCACCGGCAAAGCCCGCGCCGGATCAAGCCGTAGCCCGATTTGGGTTGGTGGTGGTATTACTTTTGGACCGTCCAAAGAACGCAACTTCAAGCAAACCCTACCGAAAAGAATGGCCCAGAAAGCCAAATCCGAATTGTGGCAGTTGCTAAAAAACGAGAATCGTGTCGTCAGCGTTCCGCCGATGCATTTGGCCGAACCTAGAACAAAAATGGCCGTTAAATTACTACTCGATATCAAATCCAAAGGCAAAACGTTATTAATAACGAAAGCCGTTGAGCCAGAACTGATTTTGGCGACGGGCAATATTCCTAAAATCGATGTTAAGCCGTTAAGTCAGGTTTCGATATTGGATCTGGCTTACTATCAAACACTGGTGATGGAGAGCGATTGTTTCGATTTGATTTATGCGAAAAGTTCTCCGCCATCCGCCCTTTCTGGCGGAGGCGGAAAAAAGGCCAAAAAAGTTGTTAGTGAATCGGCTGGGGTGAAAATCTGATGAATGTCATTAGTCGACCAATATTAACGGAAAAAGCGGCGCTGGGTCTAGACAAGGGTCTATATGTGATGATAGTTGAACGCTCGGCCACCAAAAATTCGATTGCCAGTGAGCTAAAGACACAATACAATCTGGATGCCGTGTCGGTGCGGATCGTTAATCTACCGGCCAAAAGAGTTAAGTTTAAGCGTATCCCTGGTGTCCAGAGCGCTCGTCGCAAGGCCTATGTCCAACTCAAATCTGGCCAAAAACTACCAGGATTTGAATTACCAAAACAGAAAGAAGAGAAGGAGAAAAATGCGAACTAATTTCGAATTTCTAATTTCGAATTTCGAATCAATGTCAAATGAAATAACTACGAGTGTTCAGCGAGGAGCGAGCGTAAGCGACATTATAAATTCGGGCATTGAAAATTTATTGAAAATTAGAAATTTAAAATTTGAAATTGTTTTGCCCGGAGGGCAAAAGTGATGCCTCGTTTGATTAAACCGACTACACCAGGTCAGCGCAAGAAAAGCTTCGGCGACTTTGGGACTTTAACCAAGAAACGCCCAGAGCGCTCGCTGACAGTACCGTTGCAATCACATGCTGGTCGCGATAAACACGGCCGTATTTCCATCTGGCATCGCGGCGGCGGCGCAAAACGCCTTTATCGATTGATTGATTTCAAATTTCTACCCTTTGAAGGTACCGCCACTGTCGAAGCGCTAGAATATGACCCAAACCGCTCTGCCTTTATCGCCTTATTAGTGATGCCCGATAAGTCTAAAAAATACATTCTAGCCGCCGATAAAATGACAGTTGGCCAAACCGTCACTTCCGGAGCCTCAAAAAGAATTACCCCGGGTTCGCGAGCTAAGTTAGCCGACATCGGTATTGGCGTGTCCATCCACAATATCGAGCTTCAACCTGGCAGAGGCGGACAAGTAGTTCGTTCGGCTGGCTTGGCCTCAACTATCACCGCCAAAGAAGGTAAATACGCCTATGTGCGGATGCCATCTTCAGAAATCCGCAAAATCTTGATAGAATGTATGGCGTCGGTCGGTAATGTTTCAAATACCACCCATAACCGCATTCGAATTGCTAAAGCCGGTCGGACACGACACATGGGCATCCGCCCAACTGTTCGCGGTAAGGCCATGAACCCAGTCTCTCACCCTCATGGTGGTGGCGAAGGCGTTAACCCGATTGGTTTGAAACATCCAAAAACTCCTTGGGGCAAACCGGCTTTGGGTTATCGAACTAGACGCAATAAGCGAACAACGAAATATATTCTTCAAAGGAGAAGCAAGTAAAATGAAAAGTTATCAGTTATCAGTTATCAGTTATCAGTCAATTTCCAGTTTTTCAGTTATCAAGTTTGAAAACTGTTTTATTGAAAATTTATTGGAAATTGAAAATTGTAAATTGAAAACTATAAAACTCGGAGGGTTTTATTCATGAGTCGATCTCTCAAGAAGGGTCCGTTTATTGATGTCAAATTAATGGAGAAGGTTAAAAAAATGACTCTTGAAGGCGTTAAGTCGGTTATTAAGACTTGGTCTCGTCATTCAACGATCTTTCCAGAAATGGTTGGCTTTACTTTTGCTGTCCATAACGGCCGCAAACATATAAATGTAATGGTGGTCGAGGAAATGGTTGGTCACAAGTTGGGCGAATTTTCCCCAACTAGAACCTTTAAATTCCACGGCGGTAAGATGGCTAAGGAACAAGCCGCTGGCAAACCGAAAGTTGCACCAGATGCGAAGGGTGGTAAGAAATAATGTCTGTTCAGGTAAAACTAAATTATGTCCGTCATTCGGCTCGTAAGTTACGACCAGTTTTGTCTGTTTTCGTCGGTCAGATGTTAGAAAACGCTATCGATAAAACTTCTCTAATGCCGCAAGATTCTGCTCGGATGCTCAATAAAACTCTCAAGATGGCGCGAGCAGCCGCCCAAGAGAAACAGTTTAATGCCAGCGATATGGTTGTGACACAAGCTTACGCTACTGAAGGCCCGCGAATTAAACGGACTCGCCCTAACGCTCGCGGTCGATCTAATCGCTATATCAAGCATGTTGCTCATATCACCGTTATGCTCGAGGAGCGAAAAGGCTCAAAGACTGCTACCGCCGCCCCAATCGCACCGAAAGCCAAAGTGGAAACAAAAGTTAGAAGCAAAAGCAAAAAATAATGAATTACGAATTACGAATTACGAATTATAATAGCCCGACCTTGACATTAGAAATTGGAAATTTGACATTCGAAATTCTTAATTACGGAGTAATTAAGTGATGGGTCATAAAATAAATCCGATTAGTAATAGACTACCAATTACCTCCGCTTGGCAGAGTCGCTGGTTTGGTGGTAGCAAATTTAAGGAATATTTAGTCGCTGATTTGAAGATCAGAGATTTTATCAAGTCCAAACTAAATAACGCCGGTGTTAAATCCATAATTATTGTCCGATCGCATGACAAGTTGAGTATTGAAATAGTGACCAGCAAACCCGGTCTAGTAATCGGGCGTGGTGGGCAGGGGATTAACGACTTGAAAGCAATTATCCAGAAACAATTTTATCCGACAGGAATCCCGGTAGCGAGAATTGATATTGTCGAGGATCGTAACCCTGAATTATCGGCAGAACTGGTGGCCCAGAGTATCGGCAATCAAATTGAGCGACGAATTCCTTTCCGTCGGGCTTGTAAGCAAGCTCTGGAGAAAACCATGGCCAAAAATGCCAAAGGAATCAAGATTATCGTTTCTGGACGGCTGAACGGCGCCGAAATCGCTCGAACCGAGAAATTCCAAACCGGCTCAATTCCGTTATCGCGGTTCAATATTAATATTGACCACGCTATATATCACGCCAAAACCACGTACGGCGTCACTGGCGTTAAGGTTTGGGTCAATTTAGGCCCTCACCAAGCCATTGAAGAGGATAACAATGGCAAGTAACAAGTATCAAGTCTTAAGTCTAAAGTTCGGAGCTGCTACGCAGATACTTGATAGCTATCCCGCTAGGGATACCTTACTTCAGACTTCAGACTTCAGACTTTTAACTTTTCAAACTGGAGGTTTGGCCTGATGTTATTACCAAAGAAGCTTAAACATCGAAAAGTCTTTAAGGGCACTTACGCTGGTCCGGCCACTCGGGGAACCGAGATTGAGTTTGGCGATTTTGGTTTAAAGACGCTCGAGCGCGGTTGGTTGAGCTCACGGCAGATCGAATCGTCTCGTCGGGCGATGACTCGTTATATTAAACGGGGCGGTAAAATTTGGATCAGAATTTTTCCTCATAAACCAGTAACTGCCAAACCGGCTGAAGTAGGTATGGGAGGCGGTAAAGGCGCGCTGGATCATTTTGTCGCCGTTGTTAAGCCTGGCACAATCTTGTTTGAAATGGCTGGTGTAGAAGAAGCAATCGCCGCTGAAGCAATGCGTTTGGCTGCCCACAAACTGCCTGTCAAAACCAAATTCATTAAGAATAATCCATAAATAAAATGAAAAAAACAGAATTATTAGACAAGGCACGCCGATCGACTACGACAGAAATTTCTGCTAAAATTGCCGAAGAGCGAACACATCTGTTTACCCTCAAGCAAGACATCGTTCTGGGTAAGTTGAAGAATGTCGCCCAGATCGGTCAAATTAAACGCAATATCGCGCGATTGTCGACAATTTTAGACGAAAAAGTCAGCGAATTAGTAAAATAAATTAAGATGCAAAAGTATTTAACTGGAGTGGTAGTGACAAATACGGCCAAAGACACGGCCGTTGTTGAGGTGACCCTCTGGAAGACTCACCGAATTTTCAAAAAGCGTTATCAGAAAACCGGTCGTTACCTTGTTCACAATCCCGAGAACGCCATCACCGTCGGTACAAAAGTGGAAATCGTGCCAACTCGACCAATCTCTAAGCGTAAGTTTTGGCGAATTCAACCTATTTCCGGTAAGTCAGCTACCAAAAAGGATCTGGAGTAAAATGTTACAACTTCTTTCTCGAATCAAAGTAGCAGACAACTCCGGTGCCCGAATTTTAGGGCTGATTAAAGTTGTCAAGCAAGGGAAGTTTGCCGCCGCCCAAATCGGCGACGTAGTGGTGGCTTCGGTTAAACTAGCGACTCCCCTGGGAACTGTTAAGGCTCACGAAGTTGTTCGGGCGGTAATCGTCCGGCAAGCCAAACCAATTCGTCGGACTGACGGTTCGAGCATCCGATTTGACGACAATGCCGCCGTGGTCATAAACGATGATGGCACCCCTCGCGGAACTCGGATTTTTGGACCAGTGGCTCGTGAATTGCGCGATCGCGGCTTCATGAAGATTGTGTCTTTAGCTAAGGAAGTGCTATGAAAGCAAGAATTAAGAATTTAGAATTTAGAATTATGATTGAGACAATTTCCATTTTGCCACTTAGTGGCAAGCCCTTCTTGATTCCTAATTCTAGATTCTTCATTCTAACAAACCGGAGGTTTGTTTAATGAAAATTCGAAAGGGTGACAAGGTATTAATTATTGCTGGCAAAAATCGTAACCAAGTTGGAACGGTTGAGCTAGTCCTGACAAAAAAGAATAAAGCGATTGTCGCCGGTCTCAATATGGTTAAAAAACACCTCAAGCGTTCAGCAAAAAACCCCCAAGGGGGAATTATCGACCAAGCAATGCCGTTAGCCATCTCTAATTTAATGGTGATTGATCCAACCAGCGATAAGCCTAGCCGTGTCGGTTATGTTACTGACGGGAGTAAGAAGATTCGGGTGGCTAAACTAAGCAACCACGACCTAACGCCAAAGAAAGTTTAATCAAATGACTAAAATCGACTTAAAAGACAATCGCACAAAACACCTCAAGGCTCTACAAGAGTCGCTGGGTATCAAGAATGTTAACGCCTTGCCGAAATTAAAAGCGGTCAGCCTTAATGTGGGTTTGGGGCAAAACCGCCAGAATAAAGACATGGTAACCTATATCGTGGAGAGCCTGACTAAAATCACCGGTCAGAAGCCGGTGATTACGAGAGCAAAAAAGGCTATCGCTGGCTTTAAGCTACGCACCGGAGACGAGGTTGGCGTTCGAGTGACTTTAAGAGGAAATACTATGTACGACTTTATCGATCGATTAATTAATATTTCCCTGCCCCGTATCCGCGACTTTAAGGGTATCAATCCCAAGTCGTTCGACCAAAACGGTAATTTAACTCTGGGGTTCAAGGATCAAGTTGCCTTTGTTGAGCTTGGCCATGAGGGTCTTGACCGCCCCTTCGGTGTTGAGGTAACGATGATTGTCGGAAAATCCACTCCAACGAATTCAACCGAGCTATTTCGAAAACTCGGTTTTCCGATGAAAGTAACCGGGGCTTAAATTGACGATGAAACTTCCCATCTCTTGGAATTCCGCTCTATTTAAGCTAATATTAACCAGTTAATGGCCAGTAAGCGTTTTATGATCGGTAAAGTGGAGAAATTCAAAACCCGAGAAGTTAATCGGTGCGCTTTGTGTGGACGCAACCGTGGTTATATGCGCAAATTTGGTCTCTGTCGGATTTGTTTCCGAGAAAGAGCTTCGGTCGGTCAGATTCCAGGAGTTAGAAAGGCCTCATGGTAAGAGTAAGTCTAAAGTCTAAAGTCGAAAGTCTGAAGTATGGAGTCGCTTCGCGACGATTGATTATTAAGATAGCTTCAATACTTCAGACTTCAGACTTGAGCCTTGAAACTTGCACAACCGGAGGTTGTGTTGATGTATAACGACACGATCGCTGACTTTTTGACGCGTTTGCGTAACGCTACTATGGCCGGTAAGACCGAGGTGCCAGTTCGAACCAGCAAGTCAATTGTTGATATTGCCGGAATCCTCAAAAGCGAGGGCTTCATTGCTGCTATTAACACCGTTGACGATCAACTAACCGTTAGCCTAGATGCTAATTGGCCGATTACTCACATCAAACGCCTAAGTAAGCCGGGCGTACGCCTTTATGTAAAAGCCGACAGAATCCCGAGTCCCCGTGGCGGTACCGGTATTGTTATTCTCTCGACCCCCAAGGGTCATTTAACTGGCAGTCAAGCTCGGAAGCAAAAAGTCGGCGGTGAATTAGTCTGTGAGATATGGTGATGATAACTCAAAAGTTAAAAGTCAAAAGTCAAAACTACAATTCAGAACTAAAAAGTTTTGAGTTTAAAGTTAAAGTTTTGCCCTTTGAGTTTTGCGTTTTAAGTTTCCAAACCGGAGGTTCGAAGTAATGTCTCGTATCGGTATTCAACCAATTAGTTTGCCGACGGGAGTAACTGTTTCCCGGGAAAATAGAGTATTAACTTTGTCTGGGGCCAAGGGTCAATTATCGTTGTCATTACCCGATGGTGTCGAAGTTAGTCAGAAGGAGGACACCCTCCAAGTCTCTCGATTGAGCGATCAAAACGAACACCGAGCTCTTCACGGGACCATTCGGAGTTTACTGGCTAATAATGTTAAGGGGATTACTGAAGGATTCATAAAAAAACTCGAACTGATTGGTATCGGTTACCGTGCTTCAATTGAGGATAATCAAATAATTCTATTGGTAGGTTTCACGCATCCTGTTAAGATGACTATCCCCGAGGGTTTGCTGGCAACAATCGAGAAAAATGTTATCACTATTGCCGGTATTGATCGCCAACGGGTCGGTCAGTTCGCCTCTGAAATTCGCGATGTACGCCCGCCCGAACCATATAAAGGTAAAGGTATTCGTTACAGCGGCGAGAAGGTTCGAATGAAACAGGGTAAGGCTGTTAAAGCCGGTGGTTAAAAAAATATAATGCTTAATCGAATTAGAAATCATCATAAAATCCGTAAAACCGTCATCGGTACAACCATTCGACCGCGATTGGCTGTTTTTAGGAGTCTCAACAATCTGACGGCTCAATTAATAGATGATTCAGCTGGCAGAACACTGGCTTCAGCCAACTCATTGAAAGAAAAGGGCAATCTAACCGATAAGGCTAAGTTTGTTGGTGAGAAAATTGCCGAAGAAGCCAAAGTCGCCAAAATTAAAACGGTGGTTTTTGATCGAGGTGGTTATACTTATCAAGGCGTTGTCAAAATCCTGGCAGAAACTGCCCGTAAGGGAGGATTGGAGTTTTAATTATGGCTAAAGTTATCGCCAAAGAGAAAGAAGTTGTGACAGAATTCATCCCCGACAAAATTGAAATGGCGGAAAATGTCGTTTCAATTGACCGTATCTCCAGAACCGTTAAGGGTGGGCGGAGAATTCGTTTTCGAGCGATTGTTGTTATCGGTAACCGTAACGGTCGAGTTGGCGTCGGTGCAGGCAAAGCCGCTGATGTTCAGGGTGCGATCGCTAAGGCCAAGAACCAAGCTGAAAAGATTATGATTGATGTCCCGATAGTCAAGGGAACGATTAGCCACCCAGTAATGGAAGTCTTCGGCACCAGCCGAGTCTTACTGAAACCTGCCCCTGAAGGACACTCGATTATTGCTGGCGGCGCCGTTCGGGCAGTCGTTGAATTAGCGGGTATCATCAATATTGTCAGTAAAACGCTGGGGAGCTCAAATTCCCTGAATTGCGCCATGGCCACATATACTGCCCTCAAAAAGCTAAGTCTGGAGAAGGTAAGACTATGAATATATCGGCCTTATTTGCCGGTATTCGCAATCCGGCCAAAAAACGTGTTGGTCGAGGAATAAGCGCAGGGGGTGGTAAAACCGCTGGACGAGGCACAAAAGGTCAAAAGGCTCGTGGTGGATCTGGCCGTAAAGTCCAGGAATGGTTTGAAGGTGGCCAAACACCTCTCTACCGTACGCAAGCTAAGAAACGTGGCTTTAACCATAAGGTGATCAAAAATATGGCAGTAACAACCGATATTATTAATTTATTTTATGTTGACGGCGAAACAGTTTCTCCGGAAACTTTGATGGCCAAAAAGATTCTTCGACCACTTAAAAATCGCCAGGGCGTTAAAATAATTCAACGATCAACTCTCTTGCCCAAAGTTAAATTCGACGCCGTCAAACTCTCTAAGTCGCTCGAAAGCTAATGCTCGGTCATCTTCTTCAAATCTGGAGAAGTCGAGATCTTCGTTATAAAATTCTCCTTACCCTAGGTATTCTGGCCTTCGTTAGGATCGTTGCCCACATTCCGTTACCCGGAATTGATCGAGCCGAATTGGCCAATTTTCTCGGACAGTCGCAGAATCAAATCTTTAATGTTTTAAGCGCCTTTACCGGTGGGTCAATGTCGAACATCTCCATTAATTTATTGGGTGTTGGTCCGTATATTACGGCCTCAATCGTCGTGCAATTGCTAACAAAGATTGTTCCGGCGTGGGAAGAAATTAGTAAAGAGGGGACGAGCGGTCGTGAAAAACTCAATCAGTATAGTCGCTACCTTACAGTTCCAATGGGAATCGTCCAGGGTTACGGAACTCTAATACTTCTCAAAAGCCAACAGGTAATCCCTAATGTTGGTCTGAAAGAGATAGCGATAATGCTGACCGTAATCCTGGCTACCAGCCTCTTTGTGATGTGGCTTGGTGAACTAATCTCCGAGCGTGGTTTGGGCAACGGGATTTCTCTGATAATCGCCCTGGGGATCGTCTCGGGGTTGCCCCAACAATTCGGCAATACCATCAGTATTGCCCAGGGGGGTAATATATCGGCGCTGATCACGGTCGGTGTCGTGGCGCTTCTAACTATCGCCGTTATCGTAATAATGAACGATGCGGAGCGCAAAGTACCGGTTACCTACCCGCGTCGGTCGGTCACGCCAACAACTGGTCAAGGAGTCGCCTCCTACTTACCTCTCAAGGTTAATGCATCGGGCGTAATTCCCATTATTTTTGCTTTAAGTTTTATGACTTTTCCCGCCATTATAGCTCGGTTTTTGTCGACAGCCTCATCCGAGATGTTGAGACGTTGGGCGGATGCGGCAACATCATTCGTTAGCAATAATCTCTATTATGGCATTAGCTATTTTATTTTAGTTTTTGTCTTTACCTTCTTTTACACCTTTGTAGTCTTTCAGCCGAAAGAAATTTCGGAGAACCTCCAAAAACAAGGCGGATTCATTCCCGGGGTGAGGCCGGGTAGTGAAACGGCTAGTTTCTTGAACTACTCCATTACGCGGCTAACCGTTATTGGAGCAATCTTCTTGTCGGTCATCGCAGTTCTGCCAAATATACTTCAGGCAACCTCCGGCCTGAAAACCTTAGTGATCGGTGGTACCAGCATTTTAATCGTCGTCTCGGTTGTTATTGAAACAAGCCGGCAAGTCGCCAGCCAATTGTCAATGCGCCGATATGATACGATTACCTAATAGAAAATAGAAATCCCAATCACCCAAATCCCAAACAAATCTCAATGACCAAAGTTAGAAAACTACAAACCGGTTTTGAATTTGGAAGATTTGAATTTGTGGTTTGCTTGGGATTTGGGATTTGGAATTTGGGATTTAACGGATGATTTTACCTCGTTCGGCGTTCTTTGTATTGGTCGTATTGTTGGGTTTTCTGACGAGCTCAACTTTTTATTTCTATAATAAAAGTCGCTCGGTACTGAAGACTAAAAACCAAGGGACGGCGACTTTTCAGGCCGATTTACCTCAATTAACAGGTAGCGCTCAAAGTCAAAAAGTTGATCAGCTGACTAAACCAGCTGAATCTAGGGGTCGATTGAGCTTCCCAGTCAATACTTATACCGTTGCGTCGAATGACACCCTTTTCGGTATTGCCGCAAAATTTGACATTAACTGGCAATTACTCAAGAAAGCCAACGGGGTAGTCAATGAAGATTTAGTCCAAACCGGCAACGTCTTGGTCATTCCACGGTTGGAGCCGACCTCCGATTCTTACCGAATTAATTTTGATCTTAACGAAGACCGAGCTAGCGAGCTCAACCGTGATCTTCGTGATAAGAATGAGAACCCTCTGTATAGTCCAATTGAGGTAGCGAAGAAAGATGCCGTTCCATACTTCAATATTGCCACCGACAATGAATTTACACTCCTAGAACAAGACGACGGCCGAGGCTCTGCCCTAGTCCAGGCTAAAAATGCTGATTCAACTAACGTAGTTGGTCTGTTTCAACCTAAAACAAAGGGCAAAAAAGGCTTTTGGGCGGTTCTATATGTTGAGACCCGACAGTAAAATGCGCTCTGTTCTAATTGTTTTTGGTCCACAAGGGTCGGGAAAAAGCACTCAAGTTAAGCACTTGGCTCAAAAATATAATCTCAAAGTCTTTGAAGCGGGCGCCAAATTACGAGAGCTCTCTATCGTCGACGAAAATATTCACCAGCAAATTACATCTGGTCAGCTTGTTAGTAACCAAATACTTCGTCAATTGGTGGAAGACTATGTCAGTCAATTACCATCAGACCAGGGTATAATTTTTGACGGCTACCCTCGAAATCAGCAACAGTGCCAGGACTTCAAGGAATTAGTTGAGAAATACGACTGGCAAGTCACTCTTATCTACATTCATTTATCAGATAAATCGGCCAAGAGTCGCCTGTCGATGCGCTTTCAGCTAATTGACGGGAAGAAGATTTACCGAGAAGACGATAAACCAGAGATAGTTGAGCGTCGACTAGTAACTTTCAGGAAGGAAACCCTACCGGTGAAAGATTGGTTAGCCGAACACTACCGATCGATTGAAATTGATGGTGAGCCAGCAGTGGACGCTGTCACAGATCAAATCAATCGAGCTCTTGAGCCAATTATTAATGACTAAACCGCCGATCGAATTGGTGGCTGCTGGTCAAACGGCTCATCAAATTCACCAAGAGGTTAAGGCGATGATCAGGCCAGGATTGAATCTACTGGCAATCGAAGAAAAAGTTAAAGATATGACTTGTCGCTCCGGTATGCAACCGGCATTTTTGGGTTACCACGGTTACCCAGCAACCAGCTGTCTGTCTGTCAATTCAGTCGTTGTTCATGGCATCCCAACCAACTACACCCTTAGAGTAGGTGATGTGGTGACAGTGGACATTGGGGTTAAGAACGGTGGCTGGATTGTTGATACGGCCTTAACCCATCCAGTTGGCCAGATTAGTGCCGAAGCGACCCAACTAATCGAAATCACCAAAAAATCATTAACCGAAGCGATCAAACAAGCTAGGGCTGGTCGTCATGTTGGCGACATTAGCTTCGCTATTCAACAAATAGTCGAAGCGGCTGGATTTTATATTATTCGCGAATTAACTGGCCATGGTGTGGGTAAAAAATTACAGATGCCTCCGTCGATCCCAAATCACGGTCGAGCTGGTAATGGTCCAGAGTTGAAAGAGGGGATGATTCTTGCCATCGAACCAATCACCGCCTTAAAACCAGTTAAAGTCACTATCGACAACGACAAATGGACTATCAGCGCCTCTCCAGCGGTTGTTTGTGCTCATTTTGAGCATACTGTCTTCGTGACTCAAGGTGATCCGGTCATATTAACCGCCCCCTCGTCGAGCCAAACGGGTTGACTGGTTAATGGTAATTGGGTAAAATATATCAAGATGTCAGAGAAAGAAGGTGTAGTAGCGCTCGATGGTCTTGTAACCGAGCCGTTGCCCAACACTCAATTCCGCATCACTCTTGATAATGGACAATTAGTCCTTGGTTATGTTTCCGGTAAGATTCGTAAACATCGGATCAAGATTTTGCCTGGTGATCGAGTTACTCTCGAGATGAGTCCTTACGACTTAACTAAGGGTCGAATCACTAAGAGACTGACATAAATAAGAATAAATAATTTATAATGAAAAACTCAAATCTCAAAAATCAAAACTCAAAATTACAACTCAAAGGTCAAAACTTTTTAGTTTTTAGCTATAGTTTTGACTTTTGCGTTTTAACTTTTAAGTTAAACAAACGATGAAAGTTCACGTTGGAGTAAAGGCACGGTGTCAAAAATGCAAAATTATCCGCCGCAAGGGGGTAGTTCGAGTGATCTGTGAAAACCCCCGCCATAAGCAGAGACAAGGATGAGCAAGCAGTTATCAGTTCTCAGTTATCAGTTAACAATCAAGAATCCGCTTCATTTATTGAAAACTGAAAATTGGAAACTGAAAATTGTTTTGCCTGGAGGGCAAAAGTGATGCCGCGTATTGCCGGAGTTAATATTCCTGACCATAAGCGTCTCGATATTGGGTTAAGCTATATCTACGGTTTAGGCGTCCCACAAGCACAAACAATCTTAAAAAAACTTAAAATCGAAAATAACCCCCGCTTTAGCGATCTCGATAGCGCCAAGATCGATATAATTAGAGATTTCATTGAAAAGAACACCACCGTTGAAAGCGATTTACGTCAAACAGTTCAGCAGAATATCCGCCGTCTAAAAGAAATCGGCAGTTACAAAGGTAGCCGACATGCCCGAAATTTACCGGTTCATGGCCAACGAACAAAAACCAATGCTCGGACCAAGCGAGGTAAGAAGGTGACGGTTGGATCTGGTCGCAAAAAATCATCTGAAAAAACCTAGAAATGCATAGAATTACGAATTACGAATTACGAATAACGGATAACATTTGCATTTGGTCGCTTCGCGATCAACCCTTCCTAATTCTAAATTCTAAATTCCAAATTCTTACCCTAACAAATCGGAGATTTGTCTAATGGTTAAAACTACTAAAACTAAAAAGAAAATAATTCAGTCGGTCGCGGAAGTCTTGCTGACGGTTCACTCGACATTCAATAACACAATTATTACCGCCAGCGCCAAGGCAACCGGTAACGTCATCGGCTGGGCTTCCTCGGGACAAGCCGGCTTTAAAGGTGCTAAAAAAGGGACGCCATATGCGGCGACCACCGCCATGAAGCTACTCCTAGATAAAATAGCCGAGTACCATCCCGAGACACTTCATATTCAAGTATTGGGTGCGGGTAACGGTCGAGATGCCGCTTTGCGAGCGATAGCCGCCGCTAGCTATAAAGTTGCTTCCATTCAGGACATCACTCCACTTCCTCACAACGGTACTCGCGCTAAAAAGGCTAGAAGGGTCTAAATGATTCAGAAGAAACAGCAACGACAACGAAAAATTACTGAATACGGTTATCAGCTTCAAGAAAAGCAAAAAGCTAAGGAGGCTTACGGCTTACGAGAGAAGCAGTTTCGTCGTTACTTCACCATTGCCGCTAAAAACCGAGCTCAAACCGGTCAAACTTTGCTTCAGACCCTAGAATCACGACTAGACAACGTCGTTTATCGATCAGGATTAGCTATTAGTCGCGCTCAAGCCCGTCAGTATATTAGCCATCGTCACTTCACGCTCAATGGCAAAAGAGTTAGTATCGCCTCGATCCTGGTAAAGGCTGGTGATTTGATCCAGCCACACAATCTAAAAACCGTGACTTTTGACGCTGAACACGGGGTTGCTGATTGGGTCAAACTGAATAAAAAGACTTTGCAAGTGGCCGTGGAACGCTTACCTAATCCCGAAGAGTTGCCATTGGAATTCGATACCCAAAAAATTGTTCAGTTTTACTCAAGATAACTTAAGAAAAGTCTAAAGGCTCAAGTCTAAAGTCTAAAGTATGGAAATTATCCTTGATTTATATCTGTCGAAGTGTTAAAGTATTTAAACAAGTGGAGGTAAAAAAACAACAAATGTCACATAAATTATCTGAAGTATCGTTAATGCAAATCAAAGAGGCCCATGCCGACGGCAATATGGCTCGTTTTGTCGTTGAGCCGTTAAACCCAGGGTTCGGCTTAACGATCGGCAACGCCATTCGCCGCGTCCTACTGTCGTCTCTGCCTGGTGCCGCTATCACCTCAATCCGAATCGATGGTGTCGCTCACGAGTTTTCAACCGTTAAGGGAGTTACCGAGGATGTTGTCGACTTGATTCTTAACTTAAAACAAATTCGTTTTAAACTTGACTCGAATGAACCGCAGACGGTTATTTTGGATGTTAAGGGACCAAATAATGTCACCGCCGCCGACTTTAAATGCCCGACCGGTATTAAAGTCATTACTAAAGACGCTCACGTAGCCGAGCTTGTCTCTGGGGGTAAACTTCTTCTGGAAGCAACAGTCGAGAGAGGCCGTGGTTATCTGGCGACTGAAATGCGCAAAGAAGATAAACTGCCGATCGGCGTTATTGCTATCGATGCCGCTTTTGCGCCAATTAAAAGAGTCAATTTTGAAGTTGAGAACACTCGGGTGGGCAAAATGACTAACTTTGACAGACTGATTCTCGAAATCGAAACTGATGGTTCAATCACACCCCAGGATGCGATGGAGCAATCGGCCGACATATTAGTTGACCACTTCTCCGTCTTGGCTGGCTCTGCAAAAAATACTCCGGCAATTATGACCGCGGTTGACGACGAAACGGTTGAAATACCGACCGAAACAATCAAAGCCGAGCCCAAAACAAAGAAAGTACTAACTACGATAAAACCGACTAAAACTAAATCCGCCAAGAAAGAATAATTCTGATATGTGGAGAGTTTTACGTGCGCAAAGTGACTTTAAAGACACAACACTTCGAAATCAGCTAACTTCGCTAGTTCTATATGAAGCGATAGTCACTTCACGCTTAAGCGGTAAGAGCTTGGTTTCTTTCGCTGACCGATTTTTTCATAGGGTCAAAAAAGCTGATTTACTCGCCCATAAGTACGCCCACTCGGTTCTTATGGATAAAAATGCCGTTCGTAAAGTCTTCGAGGATATTATGCCCCGCTACGAATTAACCGCTACTAACTATGTTCGCTCATTGTCGGCGGCACCTCGTCGGGGCGACAACGCCGCACAGCTAGCAGTGATGCTGATTAAAGAGGCTAAAATTGAGCCCGACTCCGCTAAAGCTACGACGGGCAAGCCCGAATCAGCTAAAGCTACGACGGACAAGTCCGAATCAGCTAAACCGTCTAAAGTGCTCAAAGAGACTCCGGTCAAAGCCAAGGCAGTCGTCCCGACTCCGCTAAAGCTACGACGGGCAAGAGCGAAGAAAGCTAAATAAAATGACAGCCATAACTCGCCAGATTCACAAAATTGATGCCTCCGGACGAATCCTCGGGCGTTTGGCGACCGAAATTGCGACCCTGCTTCGCGGTAAGCACAAAGTCGGCTTCACCCTTCATCAGGATCTCGGCGACGCCGTGGTCGTAACTAACGCCGAGAAGATTGTTGTCACCGGCAATAAACTTGAAGATAAAATGTATTACACCCACTCCGGTTACCCAGGAACCCTTAAAAGTAAGCCATTAAAAGAGATGCTGGCGACTAAACCAGAGCGGGTAATAATGCTGGCGGTCAAGCGAATGCTTCCCGACAACCGCTTGCGCCAACACTGGTTGGAACGCTTAACTTTCGTAAAAGGTGATAATGCCTAAATTAGCTCTCGCCGCTTGGTTTAAGGGAGTTGGCCGACGCAAACGGGCAGTAGCCCAAGTTCGTCTTGTCAATGGCTCGGGCAAGTTAATTGTCAACGACAAAGAGATTGAATTGCCATTAAAACTAAAGCATGTCTTCGAACTAGTCGATCGCTTCGGTCAATTTGATGTTTCGGTTATCGCTCGCGGTGGGGGAATGCAAGGCCAAATCGACGCCATTGTTCTGGGAGTCGCTCGAGCCTTGGTCGAAATTAACCCCGACTGGCGCTCAACTCTTCGTAAGGGCGGTTACATGACTCGCGACGCTCGCATCAAAGAACGCAAGAAACCCGGCCTTAAAAAGGCAAGGAAGGCTCCACAATGGGCCAAGCGGTAAAGTAGTTCCCCTTGCCTTCCGCAGTCCAGTACTAAGTACTCTTTAGTGCTGTGGCCCGCAAAGCTCCCCAGTGGGCAAAGAGGTAACGTTTAAAAGTTAGCAACGACCTGAAAGTGTAGCGCGAGCTGCCAGATTAAAGCGATAGCTAGCACTATTGTCGGTACTACAAAGTTCAAAATAATTCCGAGTTTTTCTTGATCGTATTTGATGCCTAACGCAGTCAAGATCCCTTCATACAAGCGACCGTCTTTTGAACCGTATTGCACGTCATTAAGTATGCACCTGCCTATAGCTATGTATTGAATCCACAGTATGAGCACGCCAGTCGTTATAACTCTCCAATCAAGCCAGAACGGGGAGCTATAAGCGGCTATTATTAGTAGCAGATGAAGCACACCTACAGCTATTCCTAATTTTGTGCCGTCGCTGATTAACTGAATAAATTTCATTTGTTTATTATAACAGCCCTACCCACTCCCTATGGGAAACAGCCAGCTAGTCTGGTAATCTTAAAGCATGGCCACTTTGATTATTGATATTGAAACAGTCGGGGAGAATTGGGAAGCAATTGATGCTGAAACCCAGAAATTATTAGTCGACCGAATCAAAAAACAGCCAAATTACTCCGAAGAAACTGACCCAGCTACTATTGCCCAAGAATCTCTTGGGTTACAACCGTTTACTGGTCGGATTGTGGTTATCGGCGCCTACGACTTAGCCAGCAAGAAATCGGTCGTTTGGTTTGATAACGAAGGAGAAAGCACCGACGCTGTCGAAGAAGGGGACGACAAATACATTCCGGCTAGCGAAAAAGAGATGCTGGAGAAATTTTGGGCGCTCGCAACCCGATATACCCATTTCGTCACCTACAGCGGTCGCTCGTTCGACATACCTTTTCTACTCTTACGCTCGGCGGTTCACGGTATTAAACCGACCAAAGATCTGATGCGAGCCCGCTATCTTTACCAAATGTCACCCGACGCCCAACATATTGATCTCTACGAACAGCTGTCTTTTTACGGGGCAGGCCCGAAGTTAGGGGGACTACACCTAGCCTGTCGCGCTTTTGGTATCAAGAGTCCCAAGGACAACGAGATAGACGGCTCAAAAGTCGGCCAGTTTTTCCGCGACAAGAAATATATGGAAATTGCTCGCTACAACGCCCGTGATTTGTCCTCAACAGCTCAACTCTACGAACGGTGGAAACAGTTTTTGAGTAACTAGATTCCATCGCCCGCCTTGAAAATTCCGCCCCAAACAGGGAAAATGCAGGAGTGAACAATCGACTAGAACAGTTAAGCATAGCCTACAAAAAAGCTCTTGGAGCCGTACTTTTAAAAGAGTTCTCCCACCACGCCGACTTGACCGTTGTTGACGTGTTGCTCGACCCCTCAATTAAAACTGGCCGAGTTTGGCTGGCAACAACTCCCGAAATATTACACGAAGTTGAAGACCGCCGGGGCGATATTCAGAGCCAACTAACTAAATATGTCATCACTCGCTACACTCCCAAATTCAGTTTTTTGCTCGACGACAACTATCTTGGTAAAATCGACAATTTATTTACGGAGATCGAAAAGTGAAGATTAAGGCTCTCTTGTTTGTCATCTTTACGGTTTTCTTGTTTGCTCTCGGAGTTTTAGTCACCACTCTTTTTAACACCTCCCCCGTCACGCCTGACGCCGTGGCGATGTTTTACGCCTCGCTAGGCCTAACTTTATTTGGGTTAATATTTTTCGTCATATTTGTGATTGTCCGTCTCCAAACTCAAGTTAATCCTGGTTTGTCGGCGATCAAGGCCATGCTCCGCCAGACCCTTGTCGTCGATATTCTGGTAGTCGTAATGCTCGCCCTAAAATCGAATAATGTCTTGAATTGGGCCACGGCGATCGTCCTGACGGTAGTAGCCGCCATCATTGGTGTAATATTGAAGCGACGGAAAAAATCATGACTAGGAACTCATTGCAAAACTCCAGCTTTGGTCTTCGTGCCGCTTTTTTGACTACGAGTCACTCATCTCGAACGATTAGTGAGAGAAGAGCTAGAGCGACATCGCTCGTCACCGGACAGTCCTGTCCGCTTCCTCACGCTTCATGCCTCTCGCCTAAAAAATCGGTCGAAGCTTCTCAAAAGCGAGTTCTACAATGAGCTCTGGGCATCTTCACCCCTTAACGATTCTGACTGAAAAGATTTACGACTACTTCCGGCCGTACGGCTTTGAAGTTATGACTGGCCCGGAAATTGTCACGACCGAGGATAATTTTGATAGTCTCAATATCCCAGCCGATCACCCAGCACGGAAAGAGTTTGATACTTTCTACCTACGTGATGGACGGACGCTCCGGGCTCATATGACCGCTCTTTATTATATGAGCATGAAAGATCGCCAACCGCCGGTTCGTTTATTATTTCCTGGCCGCTGTTTCCGTAATGAAGCGACTGACGCCACCCACAATATGATCTTTCATCAAATGGATATATTAGTCATCGATACCGAAACCAATCTCGGTAATTTGATCGCTACTCTTCAAGGCCTAATGAAACATTTGGTCGGGCCTGATCTAGAATTCCGAATTCGTTCCAACTACTTCCCATTCACCGAGCCATCGATCGAACTCGACATCAAGCGTCCAAACGGTGATTGGCTGGAGATGCTAGGGGCGGGGATGATCAATCCAGCGGTCATCAAATACTACGGCCTCGACCCCGAAAAGTACCAAGGTTTGGCCGTCGGCATGGGCTTGGAACGAATTTTGAATGTAGTTAACGGTGTTAATGATATTCGCTACACCCTATCCGGTGATTATAGATATTTGGGACAGTTTTAAATACAGGAATTAAGAATAAAGAATTAAGAATTACGATGAAGATTAAATATCAAGACTTCAAAGATTTATTGCCCGAACTTCAGTGGGATATTGATGGGTTGGCGGAGAAGCTATCGTTAGCTGGACATGAGACCGAGGTAGCTGACAAAGAACATTTGAATGTAACATTGACAGCAAACCGTCACGATTGCCAAGATATTCGATACTTAATTTTTGATTTAGCTGGTGTTTATGGGCTCAAAACCGTTCCGGAGTTAATTAGTTTTAAACTAAAAGAACCAATTGATGTCACGATCGAACAAATAAATCATTTACTTGGTTTAAGTATTACTGATAGCGATCTAAGGAAATTAGAGCAATTAGGTTTTGAGGTTGGTAAAAATACTGTTACACCGCCAAGCTTTCGTGATGTCGCAACAATGGCTGATGTAGGAGAGGAAGTTGCGCGACAAATTGGCTATGATCAACTCATTATTCAGCCATTGTCCAAACAAGTTGCTCCAGAATCATCTGAATACAAACACCTACTAAAAATTAAACAAGCCTTAGCGAGTATTGGTTTGGTTGAAACAGCAACATCTTCATTCACCAAGGATGGGGTGATTGAAGTTAACGATCCGTTCTCGCGCGATGAACCGTACTTGCGATCCAACCTACTGACCGGCTTACTTAAAACACTAGCTCGCAATCCCTATCTCAAACGAGCGGCTTTCTTCGAGGTTGGTAATGTTTTTACGCCCGCTGAATCAACGAAGCTAGGCATTATCATTGCTGGCTACAAAGACGCCGATGTATGGCAGGGCACAATCAGCCGAGCACTTGGGCAACAGGTTCGCTTCCAAGATGTCGATTCGGCAATCGCCTCCCAGCTTGACGTCAAACAAGGACGATTAAGCTTTCTAGAATTATCGATCGACCAACTCAAGCCGGTCGCTGTCGAACCTCCGAGATCGCTAGAGTTACCCCTGCCAATGTTTAGAGCCATTAGCAAGTTTCCTCCGCTTGTTCGAGATGTGACCATTGAAAATCCAGATGACCAGATTTTTGAGTCTTTAAAAGCTTTGGAAGGGCTCCTGCTCGTTGAGGCCGTTGATAAGTACCAAGAGCGCGTCACTTACCGCTTAATCTTTCAAAAAATGGCCGGTAGTTACACCGAACTTGAAATTCAAGCGATCGACGCACAGCTGAAAAAGTTTTCAGACTAGTTAATTACCGGTAAACTATCTCTATGAACTCAATGTCACGAATATTAAGCAATCAGGTGACGGAACGGGTGGGTAAAACCGTTCTGATGCAGGGTTGGGCACAAACCGTTCGAGTTCATGCCAAGGTTGTCTTTATTGATTTACGCGACCGGGCCGGACTAACCCAGTTAGTGTTTACGGGAGAATTAGTCGATCAAGTCAGAGCAGTTACAACCGAATCAGTTATCAGCGTCACTGGCAAGGTAATTGAACGACCGAAATCATTAATTAATATTAATATTGTCTCTGGATCAGTCGAATTGCAGGTCGAAAAATTAACCATCGAGACTTTAGCCGATCCGTTACCGTTCCCGCTGACTGAAGAAAACGTCTCTGAAGAAGTTCGATTCAAGTACCGCTATCTTGATATCCGCCGTCAAAATGTTGCCAATAATCTCCGAATGCGTTCAAATGGCAATCAATTCATTAGAACATTTTTGAGCAGTAGAGACTTTGTGGAGATTGAAACTCCCTACATCTCTAAGTCAACACCCGAGGGAGCGCGCGATTACCTAGTACCAAGTCGTACCGAGCCGGGTAAGTTTTACGCCCTCCCCCAATCACCTCAACAATACAAACAACTGTTGATGGTGGCGGGTATAGAACGTTACTTTCAGATTGCCCGGTGCTTCCGAGATGAAGATTCGCGTGGTGATCGTCAACCGGAATTTACCCAGCTCGATCTGGAGATGTCGTTTACCAACCGCGATGAAGTGATGGAACTAGTTGAAGAGCTATTTACATCCTTAGTTAAGGATCTATTCCCAGAAAAAGTCTTCACCTTCGTTCAATTTCCACGGCTGAAGTACGCTGATGTGATGAAAGAGTATCACTCTGACAAGCCTGATTTACGCAAGGATAAGGGTAATGATGATGAGCTGGCCTTCGCCTTTATTATTGATTTTCCGCTTTTTGAGTGGAAGGAAACGGAAAAGCGTTACGACGCCACCCATCATCCGTTCACTAGCCCAACACCAGAGTATGAAAATAATTTTGAGAAAAAACCGGCCGAGGCCGTATCTCTCCAATACGATTTAGTTTTGAACGGTTCAGAGATTGCTGGTGGTAGCATACGAATCAACAAACCCGATGTTTTAGAAAGAGTCTTCGCCTTTATGGGGCACTCGAAAGAGGGGATTCAGGCTAAGTTTGGTCATCTGCTCGAAGCCTTTCGCTACGGCGTCCCACCGCACGGCGGCATTGCGCCTGGGCTAGATCGATTTTACGCTATCTTGCTCAAGGAAGACTCGATTCGAGATGTTATCGCTTTTCCTAAGACTGGTGACGGACATGACTTACTAATGAATGCGCCGAGCGAAGTTGACGCAAGTCAGCTCAAAGAGTTAGGTCTCCAGCTCCGCCCAAAAAAATAAGATGCGGCTTGCTGGTCTCGAAGATACCCGCAAAAGTCTTACTTCTAGATTAACAGGAATTGGTTTAATGCTATTGGCGGTAGTTTTGATCGCTCCAAAGTCTGACGGCTTATTGGTAGCTAGCTCGACTTCAGAGCAATCAATCAGCCCGTCACTGTTTAAAGAGCTGGACGCATTAGAAAGCTACGTAGATATAGCCCCGAAAGCTAAGGCACCCCTTATTTACGCCAAACAATACGTTTTATTAGACGCTAGTAATGCCGAAGTAATTTTGTCTCGGGGAGAAGATACTCCAATACCAATTGCTTCAACCACCAAAATGACCACAGCTCTCGTGGCCTTGGCAAAACTACCGCTCGACAGGATTGTGACCATTTCCGCTAAACCACCAACTATTCAGGGCTCAAAGATTGGCTTGCTTTCAGGCGAAAAAATATCTGTTCGAAGTTTAATCCAGGGACTACTAATTAATTCCGGCAACGATGCCGCTTTTGCCCTAGCCGAAGCTTACGATGACGAATCCGGTGATTATCGAAAATTCGTAGGAGCAATGAACGATTTCGCCGTTACAAACCATTTTGTTACGACTAAGTACGGTGATCCGGCTGGGCTTGACGACGAAACTGGTCGCTCGACGCCACGGGAATTGGCTAATGTCGCCAGACTTTTACTACGAGAGCCGTTTTTAGCCGAAACTGTCTCCACCCAAAGTATGACAATTTGGTCTGTTGACGGCCAAATCTCTCACCCCCTAAAGAATACCAATCGACTAATCGATATCGGCAGTTCGTATTACCTACCCAATACTTTGGGGGTCAAGACCGGCTTTACACTCGACGCTGGTCATTCAATGGTTTCCGCTTATAAGTGGGGCGACCGTATCTTAATTGGCGTAGTAATGAACACAATTGAGTCTACCAACGTCGCTTCAGCCCAAGAGACAAATAAACTGTTCCGCTGGGCTGACAGCTCGCTGGAATTACGAAACTACTAATCCTACTAATCGAAAAACAATGCCCCTAACCCTTAATTACACCCCAGGGGTGTAGGTGGTTACGTCTACGAAAAACTACGACAAACATTCCAGGTTCTTTAAACTAAAGCGGAACAGACCTACGCTAGGTAAAGATTAGTTAACCTA